>Ga0247727_10000159_pt1 | contig 151323 bp, 135 predicted proteins | sample WisWelCaveWW1625_FD_202498 | JGI IMG/M metagenome (GOLD analysis project Ga0247727, IMG submission 202498) | Biofilm microbial communities from Wishing Well Cave, Virginia, United States - WW16-25 | ecosystem: Environmental > Aquatic > Deep subsurface > Groundwater > Cave microbial mat... | reverse complement strand
TGTGATTCTATAATCAATTCTCATCCAGCGTCGACCCGGGAGGTCCCGCCGTGGCGGAGCTCGCCGATCTCAACGACCTCGACGTCTTCGTCGAGGGCGTACCGCACGACACCTTCACGCACTGGCGTGAGCACGATCCCGTCCACTGGACCGAGGAGCCGGACGGTCGCGGGTATTGGGCGCTCTTCGACTACGCCTCGGTGTGCGCGGCCAACCGCGACGCCGCCACGTTCTCGTCGGAGGAGGGCGGGACGCTGATCCGCGACCTCGAGCCCGACCAGCTCGAGATGAACCGCATGATCATGCTCAACATGGACCCGCCCAAGCACACGCGGTACCGGCTGCTCGTCAGCAAGGGCTTTTCGCCGAAGCACATCCGCGAGCTCGAGCGCGCGATCGACACGCAAGCGACGAAGATCGTCGACAACGTCATCGAGCGCGGCGAATGCGACTTCGTGACCGACCTCGCGGCCGAGCTGCCCCTCCAGGTGATCGCCGACATGATGGGCGTGCCACAGGAGGACCGACACAAGCTCTTCGACTGGTCGAACCGCATGATCGGCTCCGAGGATCCCGAGTACATGGCGCAGAACGGCGGCTCGGGTTTCGAGGCCGCGAGCAGCGCACAGATGGAACTGTTCGCATACGCGAGTGCCCTCGCGCAGGACCGAGCCCAGCATCCGCGCGACGACGTGATCAGCGCGATTGTCAACGCCGAGATCGATGGCGACCGGCTGTCGGAGATGGAGGTCAATCTCTTCTTCTTGTTGCTGGCGGTCGCCGGCAACGAGACGACCCGCAATCTCACTGCGCACGGGATGCAGGCGCTGTTCGACTTCCCCGACGCGCGCGCCCGGCTCCAGGCAGACCTCGACGGCCGGCTCGCGAGCGGGATCGAAGAGATGCTCCGCTGGGGCGTACCGGTGATGAACTTCCGCCGCACGGTGATGCACGACACCGAGCTCGGCGGGCGGAAGATTCCGGCAGGCGACAAGGTCGCGCTGTGGTACATCTCCGCCAATCGCGACGCCTCGGTGTTCGCCGATCCGTTCAGCTTCGACGTTGCACGCACCCCGAACGACCATGTGACGTTCGGCGGCCGGGGGCCGCACTTCTGTCTCGGCGCGAACCTGGCGCGTGCCGAGCTGCGAGCGATCTTCCGCGAGATTCTCTCGCGGATGCCCGACCTCAGCCCGACGGCGCCGCCGGCGCGATTGCGCTCGAACTTCATCAACGGCATCAAGCACATGCCGGTGGAATTCACACCGGCCCGCCGCTCCATCACCGCCGCCGGCGGCGAACATTGAGCAGTCAGCTACCTGGATTGCCGGCTACCTAGAGACGTGGTCGACTGCTCAATGTTCGTGAAGTCGGCGGGGGTGACGTGAAGCTCGGCTTGCAGCTCGGGTACTGGGGGAAGGGGCCGAACCCGTTCCACGTGCCGCTCGCGCAGGAAGCGGAGCGGCTCGGGTACGACTCGGTCTGGGTCGCCGAGTCGTGGGGGAACGACGCGTTCTCCTTCGCAACGTGGATCGCCGCGCACACCGAACGCGTGAAGGTGTGCACGGGCGTCGTGCAGATGTCGGGCCGGACGCCGACGAGCTGCGCGATGCATGCCATCACCGTCGACCATCTGTCGAACGGCCGTTTCTGCCTCGGGCTCGGTCTCTCGGGCCCCCAGGTCGTCGAAGGGTGGTACGGCCAACCGTACGGCAAGCCGCTGCAGCGCACCCGCGAGTACATCGAGGTGATCCGACGTGTGCTGGCGCGCGACCCCGCCGGTGTGAGCTACGACGGCGAGTTCGTGCACCTGCCGTACCACGGTCCGCACAGCTGGGAGATGGGGAAGCCGTTGAAGGTGATGGTGCACCCCCTGCGAGCGGATCTCCCGATCTATCTCGGCGCGGAAGGCCCGAAGAACGTCGCGCTCGCGGCCGAGATCGCGGACGGTTGGCTGCCGCTGTACTACGCCCCCGACAAGCCGGAGGTGTACGGCACGCTCGGTGCCGTGAAGCCCGACTTCGAGATCGCAGTGACACTCATGGGCTGCCGGATCACCGGCGCGAAGCCCAGCGACTGGGAAGAGGCGCTCTGGCCGACGAAGGCCGCGCTCGCGTTCTACATCGGCGGCATGGGGCACCGCAGCCGGAACTTCCACAAGGAGTTGATGGCTCGCATGGGCTACGAAGCCGCCGCCGACACGATCCAGGAACTGTTCTTCGCGGGGAAGCGCGACGAAGCGATCGTCGAGGTTCCAACGTCGTTCGCCGACGAGATCTCCCTTGTCGGCCCGAAGGAGCGCATCCGCGACCGCCTTGCCGCGTGGGAGGAGTCGCCGGTCACGACCCTCATCCTCTCTGGCGACGCCGACACGCTGCGCGCCTTCGCGGAGATCGCTGCATAGCGCGCCGAGCGCGAGGAAGGCCGGGCCTTGGCGGCCCGGCCTTTCCTCCGAATCTCGAGCTGTGGTGGTGCATTGCGCTCAGGCGGACTGCTGCTCCTTGATGCTCAGCACGGTGCCGGCCACCATCGCGATGGCGGCGAGCAGAGCGAGCCACAGGCCGAAGCCGGTGCTGACCTCGAACCCCTCGATACCTCCGCTCGCGTCCTTGATGTCCGTCCACTCGAGGACCGTCTTCAACAGCACGAGGCCGGCGCCGACCACGGCACCGATCGCCATCGCCCTCTGCGCGCCCTTCACGAGTTGGATCACGACGAGCACCGCGACGGCGAGCGTGCCGATGAGCACCAGGCTCGCGCCGGCGTCACTCGCGCTCGCCGATTCACTCACACCGAAGCCCGATACCTTCGCCCACGGCAGGAAGTACGCGACGAAGGCGACGACGGCGCCGCCGAGCGAGATCTTGGTGCCGAGCGACGCCTGCTTCAGGGTGTCGGCCGAGAACTGCACACCAGTCGCCGTGGCCGGCGCGGCAGGTTCGTGGCCGAACGGATCTGTCTGGGTCATGCCCTGACCTCCGATTCATACGCCGTACGGCGCGGGCACGTCACCCGCGTGGCACCGTTCGGCTACAGGCTTTCTCGGCCGGACGCGACATGAGTTGAGCGATTGGGAACGGGCTCGACCGCCGAGGGCGTTGGGTACACTGCCCCGCTCATCGAGGGCGGTTAGCTCAGTTGGCTAGAGCGCTACCTTGACACGGTAGAGGTCGCTGGTTCGAGTCCAGTACCGCCCACTGCGACTGCTGCAACTGCGCGCTTCGCGCTTCGCGCATTCTGGGCCTGTGCGAAACTCGGCGCATGGACGGAGCGCCGATCGACGACGCATTGACCGACCCATCGATCGAGCGCGGGCCGGCCGACGGTGCAGCCGCACGGTTTCCGGGTGCGAAGGGCGAATGGGCGCGCTTCGACGGCCCGGCCGGAACCCAGATGGTCGACGTCGCGATCGAGGCGATGGCGGCCTTCTCGGCGTCGGGCGACAACGCGAACAACCACGGCGAGTTCGCGGCCGCGGACGCGTGCGACGAGCTCACGGCGACGGCTCGCTCGACGGTCGCCGAGCTGCTGGGCGCGGCGGCCGAGGGAGTCTGGTTCGGCGCCAACATGACGACGATGACGTTCGCATTCACCCGGGCGCTCGCACGCGACTGGCGCCGGGGCGACCGCATCGTCGGGACGAGCCTCGACCACGATGCCAACGTGTCGACCTGGCAGCAGGCTGCGAGCGATTGCGGGGTCGACCATGTCCTCGCGCCGCTCGACCCGGCGACCGGCAGGCTCGATCCACAGTCGGTCATCGACCTCATCGACGACCGCACCCGCTGGGTGGCGATCAGCGGAGCGTCGAACCTGCTCGGCACGATTCCCGACGTGCGTACCGTCGCGGACGCCGCGCACTCGGCCGGCGCGAACGTGTTCGTCGACGCGGTGCACCTGGCGCCCCACCGCCGCGTCGACATCGCTGCGCTCGGCGCGGACGCGCTCGTCACCTCGGCCTACAAGTGGTACGGACCGCACGCCGCGACGATGTGGGTGCGACCCGACCTGCTCGCGGAGCTGCAGCCGTACAAGGTGCGTCCGGCGAGCGACGACGGCCCGGCCCGCCTCGAAACGGGCACGCCGAACTTCGAAGCGATCGCTGCGCTGATCGCCGCCGCCCGATACCTGATCGACACCGGTTTCGACGAGATCGAACGCTCCGAAGCCGCTGTGTTCGCACCACTCCTCGACGGGCTCGGGGCGATCGATGGCGTCCGCGTCTACGGGCCTGCGGATCTCACCAACCGAACGCCCACGGTGAGCTTCACCGTCGACGGTCACCATCCCGACGACGTCGCCGCCGCGCTCGCGACGGACCGGATCGCGGTCTGGAGTGGCGACAGCTATGCCGTCGAGGTCGCGAGGAGTCTCGGCGTGCACCGCCGCGGCGGTGTCGTGCGCGCGGGCGTCGTCCGCTACGTGACCCACGACGACGTCGGGCGGCTCCTCACGGCGGTCGGTCGCCTTGCCGGGAACCGGGCTCCGACGGCGCCGAACCCCTGAACTCCGGTCCGCACCTGCCGAGCAAGGAAACGTGCCGTCCGTCCCGGTCGGCAACCGGGAGCTTGACACCCGGACAAAAGGTGCGAAATACTCCCAACGTGGGGAGGGCGACATCCATGCTGGCCGAGCTTCCGGACTGGTTCGACCTGGGCTTCATGCGCGGGCTGACGATTACGACCGCGGTGCTGCTGGCCGTCGGCGTCGTCGCCGCGCTCGTGTTCGTCCGCACGCTCTCGCTGCGACTGCTCGCCGCCGTGCTCCTGGCCGCGATGGCCGGCGGATTGGTGTACTACCGCGCCGAGCTGCAGGACTGCGCCGACACCTGTTCGTGCAAGCTGCTCGGCAGCGACCTCGACACGAAGGGCTGCCCCGACGACGACGCCGAGGCCGGCCGGCTGAACGCGTGATCGTCTGAACCGCTGAGACGGTCCCCGGTCTCGCGACCGCTGGGTAACTCCATACGCTTGCCGCATGTTCGTCGACGGCTCGATCCATCAGCTCCCCGACGTCGATCGCGACGAGACGGGTGAGTGGCTCGACAGCCTCGACGCCGTGATCGACATCAAGGGCAAGGCCCGCGCGAACTACCTGCTCGCCCGCCTGTTGAAGCACGCGCGGGAGAAGGGCGTCGCGATACCAGCGGCGGTGCGCACGGATTACATCAACACCATCCCTGCCTCAGAGGAACCGTGGTTTCCCGGCGACGAGTACCTCGAGCGCCGCATTCGTGCCTACGTTCGCTGGAACGCGGTCGTCATGGTCGACCGCGCGAACCATCGATTCGACGGGCTCGGCGGCCATCTGTCGACCTACGCGAGCGCCGCCGCGCTCTATGAGGTGGGTTTCAACCACTTCTTCCGCGGCAAGGCCGACGGCGCGTTCGGCGATCAGATCTTCGTGCAGGGCCACGCTGCGCCCGGTATCTACGCCAGGGCGTTTCTCGAGGGCCGCCTCACCGAAGAGCAGCTCGATCACTTCCGCCGCGAGACCGGCGGGGTCGGGCTTCCGAGCTATCCGCACCCACGGCGGATGCCGCATTTCTGGGAGTTCCCGACGGTGTCGATGGGGCTCGGCCCGCTCAACGCGATCTACCAGGCACGGTTCAACCGGTACCTCTATCACCACGAGATCGTCGACACGTCGAAGGCGAAGGTCTGGTGCTTCGTCGGCGACGGCGAGATGGACGAACCCGAATCGCAGGCCGCGCTCTCGCTCGCGACGCGCGAAGGGCTCGACAACCTCATCTTCGTCGTCAACTGCAACCTGCAGCGACTCGATGGTCCCGTGCGCGGCAACGGCAAGGTGATCCAGGAGTTCGAGTCCTTGTACCGCGGCGCGGGCTGGAACGTGCTCAAGGTGATCTGGGGTCGTGAGTGGGACGAGCTGCTCGGGCGCGACGTCGACGGTGTGCTGCTCGAGAAGATGAACACGACCGTCGACGGCGAGTTCCAGAAATACGCGGTCGAGACGGGCTCGTACATTCGAGAGCGCTTTTTCGGCCCTGACCGCCGCCTCGCCAAGCTCGCCGAGCATCTGAGCGACGAGCAGATCGAGCGGCTCCCGCGCGGCGGGCACGACTACCGCAAGCTGTACGCGGCGTACAAGGCCGGCGTCGAGCACGAGGGCGCGCCCTCGGTGATCCTCGCCAAGACGATCAAGGGCTGGACGCTCGGGCGCGACTTCGAGGCGCGGAACGCGACACACCAGATCAAGAAGATGTCGGTCGCCGAGCTCAAGACCTTCCGCGACCGGCTGCACCTCGAGCTGTCCGACGGTCAGCTGGAGGATGAGGTCGCCCCGTACTTCCATCCCGGGTACCGCTCGCCCGAGTACGAGTACCTGATGGAACGTCGCCGCCGGCTCGACGGCTATCTCCCCGAGCGTGTCGAGCGGTCGAAGATCGTCGTCTTCCCCGGCGACGCCGTGATCGACCAGCTCACCGCGGGGAGCGGTAAGCAGGCGGCGAGCACGACCATGGCGTTCACCCGGCTGCTGAAGCAACTGCTTGCCGATCCCGAGTACGGCCAGCGGATCGTGCCGATCATCTCCGACGAAGGCCGGACGTTCGGCATGGATCCGCTGTTCAACGACGCCAAGATCTACTCGCCGTTCGGGCAACGCTACGAGCCCGTCGATGCGGGCCTGCTGCTCTCCTACCGCGAATCGCGCGACGGCCAGATTCTCGAAGAGGGCATCACCGAGGCCGGCGCGATGGCGAGCGTGACCGCCGCAGGGACGGCCTACGCGACATGGGGTCAGCCGATGATCCCCTTCTTCGTGTTCTATTCGATGTTCGGCTTTCAACGGGTCGGCGACCTGATCTGGTCGTTCGGCGACTGCCGCGGCAAGGGATTTCTCATGGGCGCGACCGCCGGCCGCACCACGCTGGCGGGTGAGGGCCTCCAGCACTGCGACGGGCATTCGATGTTGCTCGCGACGAGCGTGCCGAACTGCCGCGCCTACGACCCGGCGTTCGCGTTCGAGGTCGGGGTGATCGTCCGCGACGGGATCCGGCGCATGTACGGACCAGAACCCGAGGACTGCTTCTACTACGTCGCCCTCTACAACGAGAATTTCGTGCAGCCGCCGATGCCGGACGACATCGACGTCGACGGCATCGTGCGCGGTCTCTATCGCTATCGCGCCGCCAGCGCGGGACGGTCGCACCGCGCGCAGCTGCTCGGCAGCGGCGCGCTGCTGAACGAGGTGTTGCGGGCCCAGCAGCTGCTGTTTGACGAATGGGATGTTGCGGCCGACGTCTGGAGCGCAACGAGCTACAAGGCGTTGCGCGAGGATGCGCTCGAGTGTGAACGGTGGAATCGCTTGCACCCGACGGAGGAACCGCGCACGCCGTACGTCACCCGCGCGCTCGAAGAGCACGGCGGCCCGGTCGTCGCGTGCTCCGACTGGATGAAGACCGTGGTCGACCAGATCGCGCGGTTCGTGCCACAACCGTTCGTGCCGTTGGGTACCGACGGCTTCGGGTTCTCCGACGTCCGTTCGGCACTGCGCCGGCACTTCGAGGTCGACGCCGAGCATGTCGTGGTCGCCACGCTCGACGCGCTCGCCCAGGCGGGCGAGGTGGAGGCATCGCGCGTCGCCGACGCGATCCGGCGCTACGCCCTCGACCCCGAAACCCCTGATCCGAGACGAAGGTAGGTGCGTCGAGAGCTACCGCTATGCGGTAGCTCTCGACGCACCACCCCTGTCAGTGATCGAGGGGGTCGTATTCGTCGTCGTCCTCGTCGAGGTCGTCGTCGTCCTCGACGTCGTCGTCCTCGACGTCGTTGTCCACATCCGCAAGCGAGCGCTGTTCCGATTCGCGGAACAACCCGTCGTCGAAGCCCTGCTTGAGCTGGCGCGCTTCACGGAAGCGGCGCGCACGTCCTTTCCTGGGCACGGTCCACCTGCCGAATCGGACAAAAGGCCCCGATAGCGGGGATACATGCTCAAGATTAGTGTGCGGCGCCGACCCGTTCGGGTGCGCAGGGGGTGCCGATGACCGACGACCTGCTCGCGGTGGTCGATGCCGTACGCACGCAACGGATCCGGGCGACCGACGTGGTGCAGGACGCGCTCGACCGGATCAGCCGCGACGACCCCGAGATCCGGGCATTCTGCGCGATCGACGCCGGTCGGGCGCTCGCGGCCGCGGCCGCGCTCGACGGGCGGATCGCCGCGAGCGAGGATCCCGGACCGCTCGCCGGGGTCCCGATCGGCGTGAAGGACCTCGAGGCCGCCACAGGGTTCGTGACGACGTTCGGCGATCCGGCACATGCCGGCGACGCTCCACAGCGCGAAGACAGCATCGAGGTGGCGCGGCTCGTCGCGGCCGGCGCGATCGTCGTCGGGAAGACGAATACGCCGGCGTACGGCTTCCATGCGGAGACCGACAACCTCCTCTTCGGCCCGACCCGGAACCCGCTGGCCCCGCATCGCACGGCCGGCGGGAGCAGCGGTGGGAGCGCGGCCGCGGTCGCTGCCGGCCTCGTACCGCTGTGCACCGGTTCCGACGGCGGGGGCTCGATCCGCATCCCCAGCGAGGTGTGCGGCCTTTCCGGCTTCAAGCCGACCCACGGGGTCGTCCCGACCGGCGATGAGGGCTACGGGGCCTGGGGAGCGTTCTCGACGCGCGGACCGATGGCGCGCACGTTCCGAGAGATCGCCCTCGCGCTCGACGTGGTGAAAGGAGCGTCGACGCGGGATTTGCTCAGCTTCGACCTGCCGGGATCGTTCGTCGACGCCGCGCAGCAGGCCTCGCTCGAAGGCGTGCGGCTGATCTGGTCACCCACGCTCGGGTTCGCGACACCGGACCCCGAGGTGCTCGCTGCGTGCGAGGCAGCCCTCGAGACGCTCGCGGCGAACGGCGCGATCGTCGTCGAGACGCTGGAGCGCGTGTTCGACGACCGTCCTGTCGTCGCATGGGGGATGCGCGCGTCGCGCGGCTCCTGGCGAACCGCCACGGCCGCCGGCGGCCGCGACACGTTCGAGTCGCGCTTCCTACCGAACGCGCTCCTCTCCGCGAACGTTGGTGAGACCCTCACCGACATCGACGTGCTGCTCGACGCCGAGGCCGGTGCGCACCGTGCGGGGCTCGCCCTCGCGCGGCTGTGGGACCGCGCCGATTTTCTCGTGACACCGGGGATGGCGACGATCCCGCCGCGGCATCGCGAGCCGAGCCCCTACGGGCCGGGTTGGGCCGCCGACTACACCCTCGCGTTCAACCTCGTTCGCACGCCCGCGGCGGTGACGACCGCCGGTTTCGTCCGTGACGAGGAGGGTTGTGACCTGCCGATCGGTCTGCAGATCGTCGGGCCCCGCTGCCGCGACCTCGCGTTGATGTCGTTCGCGACCGCCGCTGAACAGGCTCTCGGGGCGACTCGCAGCGAACATTGAGTCGAGCGCGTCATATGCAGCGCGTTTGACGCAAAGGTCGCGCATCAGCCGGAGCGAAGCTTGCGCCACAGCGCGCCGTAGCTCGGGTACTCGAGCGCGGTGGTGACGTAACCGGCGTCGATCAACGCCTCGTGGTACCGGGGCAGGTTGCGCATCGGTACGCCGGAGTCAACGTGATGCGCGAGATGCCAGCCGATCCAGTACGGCACCAGCACGAACCGGGGCAGCAACGACTGGCGAACACTGTGGGTCGTCTCGCGCCGGTCCTCGCTGCGCTGCATCCCGCCGTGCTCGGCGATCGACCGCAACCGGTTGATCACTCGCCACACGGTCAAGTGGGGGAGGAACCAGAGGAGCAGCCATAGCCACGGGTGCCCGAGCGCGAAGCCTGCCGCGATGAGCACGAGCTGCGTCGCGACGATCGCTCGTGCCTGGAAGCGGATCGCCCGCTCCTGCGCGGCGACGGCACGGAACAGGCCCTTGAACAGCTTCCAGCCGGTGCGTCCGGTCGCGTCGCGCACGATCTTTCGGCGGAAGCTGTCGCGCGCGATCGGGTAGCCGCGGTACAGCGGGATGTCCGGCTCGTTCGGGCCGAACTCGTCGCGGTGATGTGCCATGTGCCCGCGCCGGTACCCGTCGATCGGTGTGAGCGAAGGGAAGCCGACGATCCAGCGGCCCACGAAGTCGTTCAGTTTCCGATTGCGGAACAGCAGGCGGTGCGCGGCTTCGTGCATCAGGGCCGCGAACTGCGCGTGGGCGCGGCCCATGAGCAGGAACGCGGCGGCCCACACGAGAGGATGGTTCACCCACACGGCGCCGATCGCGATCGCGATCGTCTGCGCCCAGCAGGACACGACCGAGATCGCGTTGCGCAGCGAGGGGATTCGGCGCAGGTCGTCGCGGAACGGACCGGTCGGTCGACCGTCGGGGCGGAGGCGCTCGTCGTCGGCCGCCGTCAACAGCGCCTGCCCGGGAAGCATCGTCGCGACCATGATGCCGACATATTACAATCTCGAGACAGATGACGCAAGAGCGTAAGAGAGAGCTGGCACCACGATCACTGGTGCTCAGCCTGCTGCTCGGGATGCGCAGACCCCGCCGGCGCGGCTCCGAGCTCGTCGCCTGGTGCGGGCTGTTCGGCGTCGCCGAGGGCACCGCGCGGGTCGCCCTCAGCCGGATGGTGCGAGCCGGCGAGCTGGCGAACGAGAGCGGCGTCTATGCCCTTTCCGGGCGGCTGCAAGCGCGGCGGGCCGAGCAGGAGTTCGCGATCGCGCCCCGCTTCGTGGACGACGGCGGCGAGTGGACGATGCACGTGGTGATCGCCGAGGGCCGGCCGGCGGTGGAGCGCTCGGCGCTGCGCGTCGCCTTGCGTCACAGCCGCTTCGCCGAGCGCCGACCGGCAGTGTGGTTGCGCCCCGCCAACCTTGCGCAGCGCGACGCGGAGCTCGTCACGGCGAACTGCGAGATGTATCGAGTGCGTCCGGCTGCACCCCGGAGCCTTGCAGGGACCCTGTTCGCCCCGGAGCAGTGGGCGGGCACCGCTCGTGCTCTGCGTGATGGGCTGCGGCGCTCGCAGGCCGGGCTCCCGGCAGCGGAGGCGATCGCTCCTGCGTTCCTCGCCGGCACGCGTGTCGCAGCGCACCTCCGTGCCGACCCGCTGCTCCCGGATGCTCTCGTGCCGGCCCGGTGGCCCGGCGCCGGGTTGCGCGCCGACTACCTCGAGTACCAGGACGGGTTCGCACACGCCGTGCGGCAATGGTTCGCGACCGTCGCAGACGACCCCGGGAGATGACCCTGGGAGATGACCCTGGGAGACGACGCCCGGAGATGACGCCCGGCCGAGGCGCATGCCGCGCCTCGGCCGCCGCCCGGAAGGCGTCATACTGCGCATCGGTTGCAAACGACGTCGCCTTGACCCCGACATTGTGTCCGCCCACGAGGAGCAGGAATGACGGCCACCGCCTATCGATCCGACGAGCTGCTGGACCTGGCCGGCGGGCTGCTCCCCGATGTGGTCGCGTTGCGCCGCGCGATCCACCGCCACCCCGAGCAAGGCCTGCAGCTCCCGCGGACGCAGGCCGCCGTGCTCGCTGCTCTCGACGATCTCCCGCTCGAGATCGCCACCGGTACCGCGCTCACGTCGGTCGTCGCGGATCTGCGCGGCGGCCTTGGCGACGGCCCCACGATCTTGCTGCGCGGCGACATGGATGCGCTCCCGATGCCAGAAGACACCGGCGTCGAGTTCGCCAGCGAGGTCGAGGGTGCGATGCACGCGTGCGGCCACGACAGCCACACCGCGATGTTGGCTGGCGCTGCCCGACTCTTGAGCGATCGTCGCGACGAGTTCGCCGGCCGGGTGCGCTTCATGTTCCAACCGGGCGAGGAGGGCTACCACGGCGCGCGCCACATGATCGAGGAGGGCGTCATCGACGGTGTCGACGCCGTGTTCGCCCTGCATGTGACCCCGAACGCGCCCAGCGGCGTGATCGCGACACGCGGCGGCCCGATCATGGCGGCTGCGAACGTCCTGCGCATCACGGTGCGCGGCATGGGTGGGCACGCATCGAGCCCGTATCTCGCCAACGATCCGATGCCGGTCGCGGCCGAGATCGTCATCGCGCTCCAGGTGTTCGTGACGCGGCGCATCAACACGTTCGATCCGGTCGTCATCACGATCACCAAGATCCGAGCCGGTACGACGAACAACGTCATCCCCGAAGAAGTGCACCTCGAGGGAACGCTGCGCTCCGTGTCGGAGGGGTCGCGCGCGAAGGCGATCCAGGGAATCGAACGGATCGTGACCAACATCGCGGCAGCGCACGAGATGGAGGCGACGTTCGAGCAAGTGGCCGGTTATCCGGTCGTCGTGAACGACGAGGAGTTCGCCCGGTTCACGCGCGAGGTGGCGTCGCGCGCGCTCGGCGAGCAGTACTCCTTCGAGATGCCCGCGCCGGTGATGGGTGCGGAGGACTTCTCGTATCTCCTGAACGAACGGCCGGGCGCGTTCGCATACCTCGGTGTGTGCCCGCCGGGGCAGACCCCGGCTCACGCGCACGGCTGTCATTCGAATCGGATGACGATCGACGAACCCGCGTTGCGCCATGGCATCGCCATGTACGCCGCGCTCGCCCTCGACTACCTCGCCGGCAACTTCACCCCGTAGCCGCTGTCCCACCGTTTCGCGTGTGTCACATGGATGTGCGGTATACCGCACATCCATGTGACAGTGGCCCCTCAGGAGCGGAGGATCCACTCGCTCATCGGCAGGTTGCGCATCGTGTCGTAGGGGATGAACCGGCTCGTCGTCTCGATCATCGTCGTGATGTTCGCGTTGAGCCGATCGGCGTCGCCCTCGCCGAGGAAGAACTTCATCGGATCGGTGACGTGGTCAGCAGACGGCCAGGCCTCCTCGACGATGCCCCGGTACGGCGGCGCACTGTCGGTGATGGCTCGAAAGACCGCGTTGCGGACGTAGCGCGTGCGCGGTTGGATCGCCTCGCTCATCGGCGACTGCTCGTCGTGCCAGAACCGGATCCACTCGGCGAGCTCGAAGCCGGGATGCTGCTCGAACGCGGTGACGGTGAGCGGGCCGGGGGAGCGCACACCATCGGGCCAGTCACGCGGACGGGACCAGCGATTACCGCCGTAGTCGCGGTAGAGCGACTCGACCACCGAATAGCCCGCGATCTGTTCGCACGCCGACGTGAGCGCGTCTTCGAACGGCCGGCGCCGGTCGTAGCAGTCGAGCCAGATCGACACGACCGCACGAATCGGCGCCTCTTCCGGCGGCGGCGGCGCCGGCGGCGGGAACTGGCTCGCATCGTCGTCGACGTCGATGGTGAGCCGGTGCGGGTGCAACGCGAGCAGCGCGTCGCCGACGTCGTCGACCATCAAGTCGGCCGCGGACTTCGGCGAGAGATCGTCGCGGAGCCAGCAGAGATACATGAGCTTCTCCACGGTGGCGCAAGCTATCCTCGCCCGCGATCCCCGCTCCGCCGGGGGCGGTTAGCTCAGTTGGCTAGAGCGCGTCGTTCACACCGACGAGGTCGCTGGTTCGAGTCCAGTACCGCCCACTCATCGCCTCCCTTCACGGGTGTCCCGATAGACCGCCAAATGCGGCGAACTTGGGTGACACTCGGCGCCGGATGGCACCGCTCACGGCCGCATTCGACGGGTTTGCGTGACGCTGGGCGATGGTTGATCAGCGTCGAGAGCACGGCGGACGGCGTGGACGCTGGCTTCTTCGACCATCAGTGCCAGCGCGCGCTCGACAGGTACCCACGCGGGGACCTCGTCACAGTCAACGGGTGCCGTCGCGACATCGCTCGCCCGGACCACGAAGAACGAACAGTGCTTGCGCATCCACGTTCCGCGCTCCGCGACGAACTGGTAGGCCGCCCAGAGAAATTCGCACCCGACGACCGAGAACCCCGTCTCCTCCGCGTACTCGCGGCGCAGCGCGTCCTCGACCGTCTCGCCATCCTCGAGGCCACCTCCCGGAAGGAAGACGCCCGCCTTGCCCTGCACCACCAACAGCGAACCGTCACGGATCGTGATGCCGTAGGCGCCGGGTCGATCCCGGTAGCGCTCGCTCGCGACGCCGAAGCTGAGCAGGGTCCCGTCGGGTGTAGGCCGCAACATGTTGCGAGAGCCTACGAAGCGCTCCTGCCTAGGCTCGGCGGCCATGGTGGAACCGGTGCTGCCCACACGCGCCCGGGTCGTGGTCGTGGGCGGCGGGGTGATCGGTTGCAGCGTCGCCTATCACTTGGCACACATGGGATGGCGCGACGTCGTGTTGCTCGAGCGCGACAAGCTCACCTCGGGCTCGACATGGCACGCGGCCGGCCTCATGGTGACGTTCGGCTCGACGTCGGAGACGTCGACCGAGATGCGCAAGTACACCCGCGATCTCTACGCCCGCCTCGAAGCGGAGACTGGCCTCGCCACGGGGTTCGCGCCGGTCGGCTTCATCGAGGTCGCGACCGACGCCGACCGGCTCGAGGAGTACCGGCGCGTGTCAGCGTTCAACCGATACTGCGGCGTCGACGTGCAGGAGATCTCGGCAGCGGAGGTGAAGGAGCTGTTCCCGCTGGCGCGCACCGACGACATCCTCGCCGGCTTCTACGTCGCCGAGGACGGGCGCGTGAACCCGGTCGACGTCACGATGTCGCTCGCGAAGGGGGCACGGCTGCAGGGCGTGCAGATCATCGAGGGCGTGCCGGTCACCGGCTTCTTGCAACATCGCGGCGCGATCACCGGCGTGCGAACGGCGTACGGCGACACCGAGGCGGAGTTCGTCGTGAACTGCGCCGGTATGTGGGCCCGTCAACTCGGGGCGCTCGCCGGTGTCAACATCCCGCTGCAAGCCGCAGAGCACTACTACCTCATCACCGATCAGATCCCTGAGCTGCATCGATCGTGGCCCGTATTGGAAGATCCCGCCTCGTACGGGTACTTCCGCGAGGAGGTGGGCGGCTTGATGATCGGCCTGTTCGAGCCGGTGTGCGCGCCGTGGAACGTCGCGGGAGTGCCCGATCACTTCTCGTTCGCCGAGCTGCCGCCCGACTGGGATCGAATGGGCCCCTACGTCGAGCGCGCGATGCAACGTGTGCCGATCTCGATGGAGGTCGGCGTGAAGAAGTTCTTCTGCGGACCCGAGAGCTTCACCCCGGACCTGCTCCCGATCGTCGGCGAAGCACCCGAGCTCGACCGCTACTTCGTCGCCGCCGGGCTCAACTCGATCGGCATCCTCACCGGCGGCGGGATGGGTCGCGTCGTGGCCCACTGGATCGTGCACGGACGGCCGGATGTCGATGTGACGGGTTTCAACATCGACCGCCTCCACACGTACCAGGCGAACCCCGAATACCGTGCGACGCGCACCGTCGAGTCACTCGGCATGGTGTACCAGTGCCACTACCCCACGCGGTCGATGCAGACCGCGCGTGGCGCGAAGCAGTCCGCGATCCATCACCGGCTCGCCTCGCTCGGCGCGTCGTTCCGCGACGTCAGCGGATGGGAGGGCGCCGACTGGTACACAGCCGACGGGATCGCGCCCGAGGCGGCGCAGCTCTCGTGGGGCAGGCAGCACTGGTTCCCCTGTTGGGAGGCCGAGCACCGCGCGGCACGCGAAGGCGTGGTCCTGATGGACATGTCGTTCATGTCGAAGTTCCTCGTCGAGGGACGCGACGCGGGCCGCCTGTTGAACTGGCTCTCGGCGAACGATGTCGACGGCGAGACCGGTGTCATCACCTACACGCAGTGGCTGAACGACGGCGGCACGATCGAAGCCGACCTCACGGTCACGAAGCTCGCCGACGAACGCTTCTGGGTCGTCGCCTCCGACACCGCACACCGCCACGTCGAGACCTGGATGCGACGACACATTGCCACCGACGCCCTGCAGGCCTTCGTGGCCGACATGACGTCCGCTTACGCGCAGATCAACATCCAGGGGCCGCGCTCACGCGAGTTGATGCTCTCCGTGACTACCCAGAACATGACGAACGACGCGTTCCCGTACCGTGCGGCGCGCGAGATCGACATCGGGTTCGCGCGCGCGCTGTGCATCCGCATCACTTATCTCGGTGAGCTCGGCTACGAGCTGTACGTGCCGACGGAACAAGCGATGCACGTCTACGAGCGCGTCGTCGACGCCGGTCGGGCCTTCGGTCTGCGCCATGCCGGCTTGAAGGCGCTCGCGAGCCTTCGGATGGAGAAGGGCTACCGTGACTACGGCCACGACATCGACAACACCGACTCGGTGCTCGAAGCGGGGCTCGGCTTCGCTGTCGATCTCGACAAGTGCGGAGGGTTCCTCGGCCGCGACGCCGTGCTCGCGAAGAAGGCCGCCGGACCGTTGACGCGCCGCATCGTGCAGCTCTTGGTGCGCGACCCCGAGCCGCTCATGTTCCACGCAGAGGTCGTGCGGCGAAACGGTCGTCCCGTCGGCTACATCCGTGCCGCCTCCTACGGTCACACGCTCGGCGGTGCCGTCGGGCTCGCGATGATCGAAGCCGGCGAGGCCGTCGACCAGCGGTACCTCGACGACGCGACGTGGGAGATCGACATCGCCGGCGTGACGTACCCGGCGATCGCGTCGCTCCGGCCGCTGTACGACCCGAAGATGGAACGGATCAAGAGGTGATCCGAATGCGCGCTCAGAAGCCGGGCGGCGGTTCGTAGCCGCCGAGCAGGTCCTCGATGATGCGGGCGCCTTCGATCGCTTCGCGGTCGCGCAGGTAGCCGGCGACGATCTGCACGCCGCAAGGCAAACCGCTCGGCGCGCCCTCAGCAGGCACCCGTCCGATCGGCGCGACGGCCGATGGGTGGCCGGTGATGCCGATCAGGCCGGTCCACGCAACGAGATCGAGATGAGGGCGCGTCTCGCCGGCGATCTCGAGCGTCCTGGTCTCGAACGAACCGTCGTGGTCGTGGCGGAAGGCCGGGCACGGCAGCACCGGGCAGAGCAACAGCTCGAACGAGTCGAACCACTCGGCCCAACGGTGGCGCAGCGCGCTGCGTTGCTCCTCGAGCCGCAACCACTGCCGATGGGAGCCGCCGAGGGCATCCCCGAGCTGATCGTCGAGCGACACGCAGATCGCTGGCAGGATCATCGCGCCGAACAGCTGCACCTGGTCGGCGAAATCGACCGGGGCGTGTGCCTCGAACACCTTCGCGCCGGCGTCGGCGAGCTGATCGGCGAGGGAACCGAGCAACGTGCGATACGCGGGATCGATGACCATCCCCGGCTGGTCGAACCACACGGCAATGCGTGCGCCGCTCGCCGCGCCGAACCGCGACGTCGGCAGCTCGACCCGCCACGCGCTGCGGAGCTCCGACGGCGGCGCGGCGAGCACATCGACGAGCATCGAGAGATCATCCGCGCTCCGCGCGATCGGCCCGAACACATTGATGTCGGCGTCGGTCGAGCCGCCCCCGACGTGGTCGAGATAGCCCCGCTGCGGCACGACACCGAACGACGGCTTCAGCCCGAACGTCCCGCAACAATGCGATGGGATGCGCACGGAGCCACCGATGTCGGTACCGAGCTCGAACGCTGTGAATCCAGCGGCAACCGCGGTCGCGGGGCCACCCGACGAGCCGCCCGGGATGCGATCGAGCGCCCACGGGTTGTTCGTCGTCCCGAAGATTGCGTTGTACGTCTGCACATCGCCGGACCAGCGCGGCACGTTGGTCTTGCCGAACACGATCGCGCCCGCCTCGCGCAAGAGCGCGACCGCGTCGCCGTCGCGCGTGGGAACGTGGTCGCGGAGCTCGACGGCGCCGCCCGTCGAACGTATGCCCTCGGTCTCGATCGCGTCCTTGATCGTTACCGGCAGGCCGTGCAGCGGTCCGACCGTCTCACCGCGCGCGAGCGCTGCATCGGCAGCATCGGCCTCGGCCCGCGCGCGTTCGAGCGACAGGGTCACGACTGCGTTGACCGCCGGGTTGAGGCGTTCGATTCGCTCGACGTAGCTCTCGAGGAGCTCACGACTGCTGAGCGTTCCGTTCCGGATCGCGGCGGCAAGATCTCGGGCGCCAGACAGCGGTGATTCCGACGGAGCAGATGTGGTCATGGGTGCAGTCCACTACGTGCGATCGGGGCGCGCCAGCGCGACCGCGAGCTGCGCGGCGTCGAGCATCGCGCCCTCGAGACGGTTGACCATCCGGCAGTCACCGATCTCGTGCGTGGCGACACCAGCCGCGCGGAGCTCGGCGGCGAGCGGGGCGGTCGCGACCGCGCCCGACGCGATCACGACGTCGTCGGCGCCGATGACGACCGCCCCGTCGGGCGCCGCGATCTCGATCGAGTCTCGTGCGATCGACGTGGCCGAGCCGGTGATGAGGTGCGCACCCGCCTCCTCGACATCGTGTACGAGCCGGAATCGGCCCGGCAGGCCCAGCTCGACGCCGAAGACGCCGCTCGGCTCCACGATCGTGACCTCGTGGCCGCGTGCACGCGCATGCGCCCCGAGCGTGAGCGCGATCTTGCCGCCGCCGAGGAACACGACCCGTTCGCCGAGCGCGTTCGCGCCGTCCAACCATGGCGCGAGCTCGTCGAGCGTGTGCACGTGCGGTGCGTCGCTGCCCTGCAGCGTCAACGGACGATCCCATCGCGCACCGGTTGCCACGACGGTCACATCGAAGCCCCTCGCCTCCTCCACGTCGACCTCGAACCCGACACGGAGCGCGACGCCGGCCCGCTCGACGCCGCGGACGAGCCAACCGAGGAAACGGTCGAGCACCTCGTCGGCGCGCGCGCCGAGCGCGAGGCGGCCACCGAGACGGTGGCTCGCCTCCGATAAGGCGACCGAATGCCCTGCCGCCGCGAGCCGCCTCGCGCACTCGAGACCGGCGGGTCCACCGCCGGCGACCAGCACCCGTTTCGGTGCTGCCGCCGACGCGGCGGGTGCGCCGAGCTCGACCTCACGAGCCGTCTCCGGGTTCGCGACGCACGCGACCGCACCGCGCACGAAGATGTTGCCGATGCACCGGTATTGGTAGAGGCATGGCCGTACGTCGTCGATCCGACCCGCGCGCAGCTTGTTCGGGAGATCCGGGTCCGCCAGCAGCTTGCGGCCCATCGCGACGAAGTCGGCATCGCCCCGCGCGAGCACCGCCTCCGCTTCGTGTGGCTCGAGCCGGCCGAACGTGACGATCGGTACGTCGACGACGCGCTTGACCGCGGCCGCGAACGCGACGAGCCGTCCTGGGGTGTGCGGTGTGTGCGTCTCGGTCACGCCGATGCCGAGGTCATTCGATGCGTAGGCGCTCACATGGAGCGCATCGAGGCCTCGGGCGACGAGCGTGGGCGCGAGGTCGACCGTCTCCTCGAGATCGGCGCCGCCCGGGCGAGCGATCTCGACAGCGTTCAGCCGCATCCACACGGGGAAGTCGGACCCGACTGCCGAGCGCACCGCGTCGATCGTCTCCAGCATCAACCGTGCCCGACCGGAGAGCGAGCCTCCCCACGCGTCCTCGCGGCGGTTCGCGTACCCGCTGCGGAATGCGTCGAGCAGGTATCCGTGACCGCCGTGCAGCTCGATCGCGTCGAAGCCCGCGTCGCGACAGCGCGCGGCCGTCGACGCGTACATCTCGATCACTTCAGCCAGATCGTCGTCGGTCGCGACGTGGAACTCGACCCGAGAGGCAGGCTGCGTAAAGGGCGCGGCCATCGCCGCAATCTCGTCGGCAGTCACCATGCGCGAGATCCGGTCCGGTCGGCTGCGTTCCGGGAGCGACGGCACGAGCATCGGCCGGCCCTGCTCGATGTCGTACAGGGAGTTGCCGCCATCGTGCACCAGCTGCGCCGCGATGCGTGCTCCATGGCGGTGCGCGCGCTCGGTCAACGCCGACAGCCCTGGCAGAAAACGATCGTGCGACGCGGCTGTCTGTGTCGCGGCGAACGAACCGCTTGGATACGACACCGACACCGAGCCGACGAGCAACAGTGCGGCACCTCCAGCCGCGCGCGCCTCGAAGTAGGCGAGCTGTCGTGCGCTGACCGAGCCGTCGACCTCGGCGAGGCTGTCACCCATCGGGCACATGAGGATTCGATTCCGAAGCTCGAGCGAACCGATGCGTCCGGGCGCGAACAGATGCGGAAAGCTGAACGGCACGCCGGCAGCGTACGTCGAGCTGTTCGCGTTAGGGTCGGCGCGTGCTCAGCGACGCACGTGTCATGGTGACCGGCGCGTCGCGCGGTATCGGCGCCGTGCTCGCTCGCGAGCTTGCCGGGCGCGGCTCGCGGCTCGCGCTCGTCGCCCGCGACGCTGCCGCGCTCGATGCAGTCGCGGCGGACTGTCGAGGTGCCGACGTCTACGAGGCCGACCTCGCCGAGCCGGCGAATATCGAACCTCTCGTCGCGCGAGTCGGCGCCGACGGTCCGATCGACGTGCTCGTCAACAACGCGGGAGTCGATCTCACCGGCCGTCTGTGGAGGCTTCCCGCGCGCGACATCGAGCGCCTGATCGCCGTGAACCTCGTCGCGCCGATGCTCTTGTGCCGCGCCGTGATCCCATCGATGCTGGCTCGAGGACGCGGCCACATGGTGAACGTGTCGTCGTTGGCGGGCACGAATGCGCTGCCCGGCGTCGCACCGTACTCCGCGTCCAAGGCCGGCTTGTCCCACTTCACGGCGTGTCTGCGCGCTGAGCTCAAGGGCACGCGGGTGACGACGACCCTCGTCGAGATCGGGCCGGTCGAGAGCGACATGATGGACAGCCTCCGCGCCCACGGACCAACCCGGCGAGCCGTCGAGCGGCTCGCTCGGTTGCGCCTCTCGTACGACCTGCCGATGACCGAGGTCGTCGCGGCGATCGTCGACGCCGTCGAGCGCCGGCGGCGGCACGTGCGCCTGCCGAGGCGCAATCTCGCGTTCCCGTTGCTCGTCGAGGCCCCGCGGCGGATGACGGAGTGGCTCCTCGCCGGCACCGACCCTCGGAAGGATTGAACCGCGATGATGATCCCGCGCACCGTCGAGGACCTCACCGCCGAATGGTTGACCGACGCGTTCGCGAATGGTGCGACGGTGACCGCGGTGACCTCGGAGCCGATCGGCGTGGGGGTGGGGCTCGTCGGGCAGCTGTTCCGTCTACGGCTGACCTGGACAGCGGGAACCGGCGACCGGTCGGATACGGCGCCAGACGTGGCCATCGCGAAGCTCGCCGCGCAAGGCGAGGAGAGCCGCTTCGTCGCGACCGTGTTGAACATGTACGGGCGCGAGCACGGCTTCTACCGCGACCTGTCGCGCGCGACACGCCTCGCCCACCCGACGTGCTGGTACGCAGCACACGACGAGCAGACGCAGGACACCGTGTTACTCCTCGAGGACGTGTCCGTCCGCGGGACGATGCTCGATCAGGTCGCGGGCGCGCGGCTCGACGACGTCGTCCCCGCGATCGACGCCCTCGCCGAGTTCCATGCGGGCTGGTGGGGATCCCCCGAGCTCGACGAACATCCCTGGCTGTTGCGCCTCGCCGACGATCCGTACCCGGTCGCCGTGCAGATGGCGTTCGGCGTGGGATGGCCGCGGGTTCAGGCGATGTTCCCGGAGCTCTGCACACCGGAGGTACGAGGCTTCGGCGACGCCTACGCCGAGGGGATCCCGAAGCTGTTCGCGCGGCTTTCCGAACCGCCGCTCGTGCTGAGCCATGCCGACTACCGGCTCGACAACTTGTTCTTCGCGCCCGACGGCACGGTGATCGCCGTCGATTGGCAGCTGGTCGATCGAACCGTCGGGCCGCGTGATCTCGCGTATCTCGTCACCCAGAGCCTCGAGATCCGAGATGCTGCTGACTACCGGCGCGCGCTCGACCGTTATGTGGCCGGGCTACGCCGGCACGGCGTCTCGGTCGACGACGCGTGGGCGCTCGAGCAGTACCGGTACGGCGCGTTGCTGGGTTTCGTGTACCCGGTCATCGCAGGGGGGTCGCTGACGATCGAGGACCCGCGCCACGTCGAGCTCGTGCGGGCGTTGCTCCGCCGTTGCCTTGCTGCGCTCGCCGCGCTCGATGCGTTCGACCTGCCGCGCTGAGACGGGTCAGCGATTGGGCCAGAGGTCGCCGGCACCGCCGATGTAGCCGCCCGCGCTTCTGATCGCCGCGCCCCACGGTTCGATGATCCGCACGAGCTCGTCGAGGTCGTCGCCGAGTGCCGCGACGGCAGGGGCCAGCTGCGCGTCGGTCGCGGCCTCGATCGCCTCTCGTGCCGCGCGGCCGGAATCGGTGAAGGCGTCGCCGTCGACCCAGCCGCGTGCGGACAAGCGCGCCATCGCGGCGTCGAACTGATCGTCCCTCCACGCCCGCGTGCGCGAGTACGTCCGCAGGGGCAATCCCATGTAGAGCTCGGTGAGCAAGCCAATCTCGGTCGCGTCGACCCCGGCGCTGATCCATGCCGCGGTGTGGCTGTCGCCGCGGTATTCGCGCAGCTGGTCTCCGAGGTGGAAGAAGCGCGGCCACCGTTCCGACGGCTCGTCCCATTGTGAGCAGAGGCCGGCGAAGAGCGGACGCCCCTCGGGTCGGAGCGGCGCAACGGCTCGCGCCAACAGCTCAGAGGCGAGCGCGAGCCCTTCGGGGGCCTCACCGACCACGCGTGCCAACTGTGCCGCGCCGCCGGCCCGGCGCATCGCGAAGATCGTCGGCGCATCGGTCAACGACCATCCGCGCTGCACCGCCGGGACGACGGCGGCAGGGTTGAACACCGCGAACGCCGCCGCGACGACATGCGGCGCGACCTGCCCCATCAGCGATCCGCGGCTGGTGAAGTACGCAGGACCATCGGGCATTGCCACCCCGTTGAGGGTCGCAGGGCTGTCGGCGAAGCCGAGGCTCGCGTACGCGCCGTGACATTCGGGCGCGAAGAACACCTGGCCGATGCAAGGCTCGAGATGCGCGGCGAGCGCGCGCGCCCGCCTCGAGAGATCGGTGATCGTCATGGTGAAGGCTCCAGAGTCGGGTGGGGATCGGCGGGATCGGCCACGAGAGTGCCCGCGGCGGACGCGAGGCTTGTCGGACCGGCGGGGGAGAGCAGATCGGTGCACGATGGCGCATCACCGTGTCGTGCGCCATCGTCGGCGACACGGCCGAGCGCGACGACCTCGTCGAGCAACGCTCGCGCGTCGCGATCGAGCAACCCGAGGTCGTCGCTGACGAGCGCAAGGCCGCCCGATGTGCCGACCGCGAGCGACCAGGCGCGCATCTGCTCCGGGTTCAACGCCGTCTCGGAACGGCGCAGCATCAGGCAGTCGGGGTCGTTGAGCCAGAGGCGGCGGTGGAGGAACGCCCGCAGCAGCGTGCTGTTCCACGCGTTCCGGGTGGACGGGGCCGTGGCCTCGTATCCGGGCCACGTCGCGTCGTGAGGGGCCACCTCCCACGACGGTGACACGTCGGGTCCGATCCGCATCGCGTCGACGACGCCGACGACCGAGCCGAGCGGGCAGCCGCAGGCAAGGATGAACGCGTCGTCGCCGGCACCGCGGCGGATCGCCTCGTAGCCGGCACGGACGCGTTCGGCAGGGGTACGGCTCGCGTCGTGATACCGACCCGGGAACGTCGGCGAGAACGTGAAGTCGAGCTTCAGGTAGTCGTATCCGCGTTCGCGCAGACCGCGCGCAACTGCTTCGAGATGCGAGAGTGTCTCGGGGTGGGTCGTGTCGAGCTGCCACATGGCGCCGCCCCACATCTCGTGGTGCATGCCGATCAGGGGTTCGTCGCCGGCCGGCGCGCGCGCGAGCAGCGCCGGGTGCTCTTGCGCGACGCGTGACGCTGGAGCTGCGAGGAACGGCGCGATCCAGAGGCCTGGGACGCGACCCGCCCGGCGGATCTCGCCCGCGATCGAGCCGAGGTCGCTCGGGAACTTCTCGTTGGTGTCGAGCCAGTCGCCGATCGCGGCCTGATAACCGTCGTCGAGCTGAAACACGGTGAAGGGCCAGTCGCCGCTCCGTGCGAGGTTCGCGCGCAGCGCCGTCTCGTCGATGTCGTGGAAGTAGTGGTACCAGGAACACCACCCGACCTGATACGGCATCGACACCCGCGCGCGTTCGACCTGGCCGAACCGCTGCGCCCAACGATCGAGCAGGCCGGCAACGTCGTCACCCTCGGAGACCTCGACCTCGTGCAGGGCGCGACGCTCACCGGGAGCGAGGCGCGCACCGCCGAGCCAGGCCTCGAACACGAGCTCCAGGCGGCCCTCGACGACGCGGGCGCGGATCGTTCCCTCGTGGTTCGCTCCGCCGAGAAAGCCTACGAGGATCCGGCCCGAACTACCGTCGAGGCCGGCGGTACCCCGGTCAATCGCGGTGACGAGCTCGCTGCGTAGCTCGCGTGGATCCGCCCGGTTGGGGTCGGCGTGATGGATCGTCCGGAAGAACCGGAAGCTCCGGGGATGGCGCGACGGGTCCTCGTCGACGCCGAGGAGCCGCGCGCGGGTCTCGGACCACGACTGGTACCCGTTGCAGAACATCCGCGGGAACTCGCCGACGGCGCCGGCGTCGGTGACGAACCTCACACAGTCGAGCGAGACGGCAGCAGCAGACTCGTTGCGGACGGCCCAGCGCAGCGTCTCGTCGCCCCGTGCGACCTCGACGACGACGTCACCGACGCAGGTCGCCGGCTCCCGCGCGGGCGCCTCGAAACGCAGGCCTCCCGTCCGGTGGACCGCGATCCGCGCACTGCTCGGCCACGAGAACGGGGGACCGGCCGGGGGCACGGCCGGAAATCTAGAGCGCCGGAATCTCGAGAGATCGTGCCGGAGCCGCGCTGGCCCTCAGGGTGCGGCCAAGCCGTGCCGACATCTCCCGGAGCGGAGGCAGGCCATGACCATCGATCGGCTGATCACGGGAACCACCGGCATCGCAGGGCGCGACGGCGCGACCAGCGCGTACGAACCCGCGCCGCTCGAGGTCCTCGTCGGTGAGCATCCGGTCGACGCGGTGGCTGCGGCGTTCGGCGGCGATCAACCAGACGGTGTGCTCGGTGTGTTCGATGTGCTCGACACCGCTGCGCTCCAACGCGCTTGCGCGACGCTGGCCGCGAGCCGCGCCGAGGGCTTCGACATCGTACGCGAGAACATCGACGCCGAGGCGACGCAGATCCGGAGCGCGCGGTTGCAGATCGACGCGCGCCTCGACGAGCTGTCGCGCGAGGCAGAGTCGTTGGAGGCCGCGATCGACGCCGGCGCCTCGCCGTTCGCCGAGCGGGAGATTGCGCACGACCATGGAGGTCAGGACGAACCCGACCGAGACGCGATTGTTGCGGCCGTCGCGCGGTTGGAAGCGGCCGCGCTCGATCCCGACGGGCCGGATGTTGCCGCACTCGCACTGGCCGAGGAGATCGAAGCCATCGCCGCGTTGCGCGCGCACTCCAACCGTCTTGACGACAGCGTCGCCCTTGCCGCCGCCGAGGCCGCGGTCGTCGAGACGCGCGCCGAGCTCGAACGCGTTCGGTTGGAGATCGGCGCCATCGACCCCGAGCTCGTCGCAATCGCTCGAGATTGCCATGCCGATGTCGAGGCTGCCGCGTCGGCGCTCGTCGTCGCGAAGCGCGCGGAACGCGCCGCGGCTCGCGACACGTTCACCGCCGCCGAAGCAGCAGAGCGCGCGGCGCTCGCGGTCTGCGGCTTCACCACCTATGCGACCTTGCTCGTCTCCGTGGCACGAGGCGGAACGCGCCCGGAGGACGAAGGTCGCCTCGCGGCCGCACAACGCGCAGTCGCGCACGCAGAGGCATCTCGCCGGCGCGCCGCAATTGCCGCAGAGCTGCCCTCGGAGATCGAGCTCGACGACACCGACGTCGAACTGCGAGCCCGCGCGGCGACGATCCTCGGGCGCATACCCGGCGGCGACCCCGCCGCCGACCTGCGCCGCCTGCGGCGCAGCAACGGCGCGGTCGAGGTCGCCACCGACGCGCTTTGCACCGCACTGCGGGCTGCCGGGGTCGAGCCGGGGACGGACGCGTTGGCCGCGGCGCGGGCAGTGCTCGCCGCGCCGCCGAGCGTGTCGACAACGAACATCGACGACATCGAGGCCCGCCTCGCGGCCGTCGACGACGCGGGCGCTGCCGCGGCGGACGAGTACGAGCGGCTCGGGCGGCGGCTCGAGCAACTCGCCGCACAGCGAGCCGCGCTCGGCGACGAGTCCGACTTCTCGCTCGAGCAACTCGACGCCGACAACTGCGAGGTGCTCATCCGCGACTGGGTCGAGGGCGGCAGCGGGCTCGGCATCGTCGCCGGTTCGCTCGACCAGCTGCCGGGTGCCTCGCTGGAGCGAGCGCTGACCGTCCTGGCCGAGTCCACCGCCTTCCGCCCGCTCGTGATCGTTTCTTCGCTCCCCATGGTCGCGATGTGGGCACGAGGGTTGGGCGCGACCGTGCACGGCGCGCTCCCGGCGCCCGTCGCGCCCGCACCGGCCGCCCCACCCGCTGCGCCCGCCGAGCCTGCTGACACGCCCGCACCCGCCGCGCCCACGGGTCACCCGGCGGCGCCGCTCGACGACCTGCTGCCGGTGCGCGAGGTGCCGCCCGCTCCCGTTCCGATGCCCGCCGCGAGACTCGCCCCGGAACATGTTCCGAGCCCTGCTGCCCCCGAGCCCGCGCCTGCGCCCGCCCCGGAGCCCCCGGCCGTGCCCGTGCCCGTGCCGGAGCCGGCACCCATCGTGCGCGACACCGAGCCACGGCAACCCGCGATGGCCAGCGCCCCCGCAGCGGCGCCGGCACCCGTCTCGCGCGACACCGAGCCACGGCAGCCCGCGATGGCCAGCGCCCCCGCAGTGGCGCCGGCGCCCGTGAGCCCATCGGACGCCAAGATCGACGCGCGGAACGCAGCGCGCGCGGAGCGGACCCGCCGCCGCGCCGCCCGCCGGTCCGAGCGCGAAGCGCGCGCCACGCGGCGTATCGCCGAACAGTTCGAGCAGTTCTCCGGTGCGGTGTACTACCAGCGTTCCGAGGTACCGCCGTGGGCGCGGTTCGAGGAGATGGCGCAGCGCCGGGCCGTCGAACGCGCCCCCGTGGTGTCGGATCTGGCCGCCCGTCGCCGCGCCGAAGCGCACGAGGTCGCCGACCTCGTCGAGGCGCGCACAGGGGTCAAAGCACAGAACCGCGACGAACTGCACGTGTGTGCGTTCCACCGCAACACCGAAACCCGCGTTCGCTGCACCCGCTGCACCGAGCCGTTCTGCGACCAATGCCTGGTCACAGTCGGGCCGAAACGCGAGCTCATCTGCGTCGAGTGTGCCGTCAAGGCCGCCGGCGTACGCGAGCGCCGCCGGCGCTGACGATCGCCGCGGCTCGACCCGAAACGTGCGAGGCGCGAAGCTCGGGCATGGACATTCGCGCCTTGGTCGTGAAACCCGACGCGCCCGCGCTCGCCGCACGCGCCCCCGCGACCGACCTCGGGCTGTTTCGGAGCGCGGTCGAGAACGGCGCCGAACATCAGCGGAATCAGCTGCGAGACCTGCAGGCACGTCTCGCAGCAGAGAATGAGCGCAGCCTGCTGCTCGTGTTGCAAGGGATGGACGCCTCGGGCAAGGACGGCACGATCCGCCGGGTCTTCTCTGGGATGAACCCCTTGGGATGTCGTGTCACGTCGTTCAAGGTGCCGAGCGAAGACGAACGCGAGCACGACTACCTGTGGCGCGTCCACCGTGCATGCCCAGGCCGGGGGGAGATCGGGATCTTCAATCGGTCGCACTACGAAGACGCGGTGACCACCCGTGTCCTCGGGATCATCGACGACGCGACGCAGCGGCGGCGCTGCAAGGAGATCAAGCAGTTCGAGGCGCTGCTGGTCGCCGAGGGCACCACCATCGTCAAGGTATTCCTGCACATCTCCAAGCGAGAGCAGCGCGCACGACTCCAGGCCCGGATCGATGATCCAACGAAGCGGTGGAAGTTCAACCTCGCCGATCTCGATACCCGAAAACGGTGGAACGACTGCCACGACAGCTACGACCTCGTGCTGCGCGCCACATCGACCGCCGCCGCTCCGTGGTGGATCGTTCCCTCAGACCACAAGTGGGTGCGCGATCACGTCGTGACGGAGTTGCTGGTGCGAGCGCTACGTTCGATCGACCCGCAGTATCCAGCGGCAGATGGCTTCGACCCCTCGACGTTTCGTGTCGAGTAGGTTGCCGCGATGGCCCCGACACCGGCCCCGACACCGGAACGGATCCGCGCGACCGTCGACGCGTATGTCGCGGCGTACCGTTCGAGCGACAAGGAAGCGTTGCTGGCGTGCTTCGCCGACGACTGCGAGTGGACCGATCCCGTCGGCACTTCGACCCATCATGGTCGAGGGGGGGTTGCGGCGTTCTGGGACGGTGCGCGGGCGCTCGCCGACTCGATCGTGCTGGAACCTGCCGACGTCCACGTGTGCGGCAATGAAGCCGCGATGGTGTTCGAGATCCGCGCGACCATCGGTGGCAACACGATGACGATGGACGCGGTCGACGTGTTCGAGTTCGACGACGACGCGCTGATTCGACGAGGCAAGGCTTACTGGGACATGACGAAGGCGCGGTAGCGCGCGAGGCACCTCAGGTGGTGAGCTCGCCGAGGATCCGGAGGAACTCCGATTCGTTCGGCGCACCGAGGACCCTCCAGGCCTCGCCTCGACCGTTGAAGAAGACCCAAGCCGGCTGGCCCGACACCCCGAATCGGCGCCAGATCGAGCCGTCGCGGTCGACGACGGTTGGGAAGTCGATCCCGTACCGCTCGACGAAGTCACGCATCGGCCCCTGGTCGTCACGCCCGGCCAGACCGATGAACTGGATCTCGGGATGCTCTCGCGCCGCCCGCACGACCTCGGGCGCTTCTCCGTTGCAGGTGGGGCACCACGGAGCCCAGAACCACACGGCGAGTGCCCGGTTCGCGTAGGTCGCGGCATCGATGGCCGTTCCGTCGAGGGTCGTCGCCTCGAAATCGAGCAGCCCCGCGGCGTCGATCTGGTCGGTGTACGTGTCGAGAGCGCCCCGAACGGGTTCGCCGGACCGCTCGGTGCCGGCACCACCGCCAGACCCCCCGGGCTGGGCCGAGCAGGCCGCGAACGACACTGCCAGCCCGACGTTCAGCGCGATCGGCGCGATCAGCGCGACGCGGGCAGATCGTGCGAGCGGCAAGTTTCCCAGTGCTCGATCCTGGGTTTCGCGCACCGTTGCAAGCTAGCGACTTGGATCGTCACCACTCGTTCGGGCACAATGGTAGGCCGATGAAGGTCGAATCCCGCGACTCCGTGTCCCTGAAGCCTGCGGAACTCGACGAGTTCGGGCAGCTCTTCGCCGCAGTCGGCGTGCCGCTCACCGACGGCCAGCTCGACGCTCAGATCGCGGCGTTCCCGCTCGTGGTGTTCTGTGACGACGACGACGGCAGCCTCTGTGGCTTCATGTTCGGTTCCCTCGAACGGATCGGCGGTACGCCGTCGATCCTTTGGGGCGCCGGCGCCACGAAGAAGTCGAAGTCGGCTCCGGAGGTCTTGAAGCTGATGACCGGTGAGCTTGCACGCCGCGCCGGTATCTCCTTCCCCGACGAGGACGTGCTGGTCGCGACCCGCCTCCACCAGGCGAGCTGCTACGCGATGCTCTCGAGCTACTCCAACGTCGTGCCTCGCCCTGGCTACACGGCCAACGGCGAGGAGCGTGCCTGGGGCCGCCGATTGGCGAAGCGATTCGGTCACGAGGGCGCGTTCGACGATCGCACGTTCCGCATCAAGCACCCGGGGAAGAAGGTCGCGACGGTCCCCGTGCTCGACACGAACGGCGTCAAGGCCACCGGCGGTTCGAAGATCGTGCAGCTCGTCGGCCCGCTCGAGGCGGCCAAGGGCGAAGGCATGATCGCCTTCGGCTGGGCGATCGCCGAGGAGCTCGCCGCCGGCGTCTTCAACGCCGCGCGCTGAGCGCCCGCGCCTGCCGAGTCGCGATTGCTCGGTCGAGCTCGGCCGCCAGCCCCCCGGGATCGGACGCGGGCAACCGGCAGGCGAATCGCTCGCACACGTACGCGCGGCAGCTGCCGGTGGCCGGCCCCCGACCCTCGAGCAGCGGCGTCACTGCGACATTGCCGCTGTACGCGACGACGACAGCCGAGGGCAGGATGCGCTCGGCGACGACGCGCCGCAGGCCCTCTGCTGCCCGATCGTCGCGTTCGCCGACGATGACGACCTCGATCGGCGCCTCGACCAGTCGCTCGACGGCTTCGATCGCGGTGCCGAACGCGTTCGGATGGCGGGCGATCAGTGGTGCGAACCGCGCGACGGTCACACGCGCCGCATCCTCGTAGCGGGTCTCGCCCGTCAGCGCCGCGAGTCGCAACAGGCCGACGGCGGCGAGCGAGTTGTCGCTCGGGGTCGCATTGTCCATGAAATCCTGCGGGCGCACCACGAGCGGCGGAGCGTCGCTGCCGGTCGTGAAGAACCCTCCCTGCGTATCCGAGAACAGCTCGAGCATCGCCTCTGCGATCTCGCGCGCCGGTCGCAGCCAATCGATGTCGTCGACCTCTGCGAGTGTGAGAAGGGCTTGGAGCAGTGCCGCGTAGTCCTCGCAGTACGCGAGGTGGCGCGCGTCGCCGGCGTCGGCCTGCCACGAGCGTAGGAGCCGGCCATCCGCCCTGCGCAGGTGCTCGATCAGGAAGCGGGTGTTGATGCGAGCCGCGTGCATCCAATCGTCGCGCTCGAAGACCCACGCGGCCTCGGCCAGCGCCCTCGCCATGAGCGCATTCCAGGCGAGCAACACCTTGTCGTCGAGGCCGGGACGAACCCGGCGCTCTCGGCGACGGAAGAGGGCGGTCTTCGCCCGCTGAATCGCTGCACTCGGCTCCTCGGCACGGTCGATGGCGTGCAGCACGTTGCCACGAAAGTCGGTGTGAGGATCGACGAAGTTGCCGCGTTCGGTCACGCCGAAGTACCGGATCGCCTCCTCGGCGTCACCCTCGCACACCTCGCGCAGCTCGTCGATCGACCACAAGTAGAACTTGCCCTCAACGCCTTCGGAGTCGGCATCCTCGGCGGAGAAGAAGCCGCCGCCTTCATGGCGAAGGTCGCGCAGCACGTAGGCAATCGTCTCCGCGGTGATCCGCGCGTAGCGCGGCTCGCGCGTGATCAACCAGCCGTGTGTGTATGCGCGCGTGAGGAGCGCGTTGTCGTAGAGCATCTTCTCGAAGTGGGGCACGAGCCAGTATTCGTCCACCGAGTACCGCGCGAAGCCGCCGCCGACATGGTCGTACATCCCGCCGGCGGCCATCGCGTCGAGTGTCGTGGTGATCATCTCGAGCGTCTCCGCGGCAGGCTCGCGAACCTGCTGCCGAGCGAGGAAGACGAGGGCTTGCGCGGGCGGGAACTTCGGCGCGCTGCCGAACCCTCCCCAGCGTGCGTCGAAGCCGTGTCGCAACCCGTCGCGCGCGCTGGCCAGCACGTCGTCGCTCAGCGGAGTCGCGACCACCGGCAGGCGGCGATCGATTGCGCCGAGCAGTTGATCGGCTTGTCCCTCGACGTCGAGGCGCCGATCGCGCCACGCGTCGGCGATCGTCGCGCAGACGCGGGCGAACCCCGGCATGCCCTGCCGGTCGGAGCGCGGAAAGTACGTGCCCGCGTAGAACGGCCGCCCGTCCGGAGTCAGCCAGACGCTCATCGGCCAGCCGCCGTGTCCGGTCAGCGCCTGGGTCGCGTCCATGTAGATCGCGTCGACATCGGGGCGTTCCTCGCGGTCGACCTTCACGTTGACGAACAGCCGGTTCATGACGTCGGCGATCGCCGGATCCTCGAAGCTCTCGTGCGCCATGACGTGGCACCAATGGCAGGATGAGTAACCGACCGAGAGGAAGATCGGCACGTCGCGGTCGCGTGCGGCACCGAAGGCCTCCTCGCCCCACGCATACCAATCGACAGGGTTGGCCGCGTGCTGGCGGAGGTAGGGGCTCGTCTCGCCGGCAAGTCGATTCACGGCCGGAACCTAGCCAGATGCCCCGCGGTCGCCGAACGCGGTGCGGTGGTCACGCTCCCGCTCAAACTCCCAGGCGTGTCAACGCCGCATCGACGGGTGCAAACGCCGTCGCTGCGAGCTCGACCGGCGATCCGGCGGTGCCAGCCTGCTCCCACCGGCCGGCCTGCTCGCACAGGTCGGCCTGCTCCCACAGCTCGGCCTCGACCGGGTCCAAGACCGCCCGCGTCGCTGCCAACTCCTCGCTCCGCGTCGGGTCGGACTCGATCCGGTCGCGCAGCCGCGCGAAGCGCTGCCACGTCGCGGGCTCCGCGAGCTCGGGTGCGATCGCGCCGCCGAAGCCCGGCACGTACACGCTCGCGCACGGGCTCCCGAGCGCGACCCAGTGTCGCATCGGCGCCTCCGGATCGCGGGGGAGCTCGGCCACGCAGGACGCGGTCGTTGCCTGGTAACCGCGCACGTGCATGCACACGCTCACGCCGGCCCAATCGTCGCGAACTCCTGCGGGAAGCGCGCCGTCGGCCGTGCCGTGATCGCGCAGGGCCTCGATGATCGACCGGTAACCCGGCGACGGTGACGCGGTCGCGCATGCACGCGTCACTGCGAGCCGGAGATCGGCGATCGCCGTCGGTGCCTTCGGGTCGCGCCAGCGCTGCCAGTCGGTCCCGGCCGTTACGTGGGGCGACGCGCGTGTCCATTCGGTGCCGAGGCTCAACCGATTCGACAGCGCGGCGCCGCCCTCGTCGAGCGGTGCCGCGACCCAAATCCGGCCGCTGGTCTCGACGAGCCACGCGCGATTCGGGTCTGCGATCACGAAGGAGGAGAAGTACGGCTGGCGCTCGTGCTGCCAGCCGGAGCCACCCTGCCCGTGACGCTCGACGAGCGCGGTCACGACGGTCAACGCCTCGTCGGCGGTCGACGCCCGCTCGAGCGCGAGGCGCACGATGTCCATGCCGAGCAACGCCGCGGGCGCCGCCCAGCGATCGTCGATCGTGTAGACCGTCTGGTTCCCGATCGCGACGCGGTGCTCGTTGATGCCGTGCTCGAGCCCCCACAGCCACGCCGGCTGCGAGGCAACCCACAGCGCCGCGGCGCCGGGATCGGGCCCGAGATCGAGGTATTGCGTACGGAGGGAACGACCCCGTGGCCGGCGTGCGAACGCCCGTGCGACCTGGATCTCGCCCGGTGGCCGGTCGGAGTTCTTCGCGAAGAGCGTGCCGTGCGCACCGACGACGCACAGCGTGTCGCACATGCCGTTACCGGAACCAGATCTTCACGTACTCGCGCGACATCGCATGCCGCAACAGACCGACGAGCGCCGCGGCGAAGATGAAGCTCACGATGAGCTGGGTCCCGATCCACTTGTAGATGTCGAACATCACGAAGAACATCACCAAGTGCGTCACGGCGGCCGCCAGTGCGAGCCAGTAGCCCCACTTCTGCTCGTTGGCGATGCCGAGCCCGCCGAGGCCGAGCCCGAGCATGATGAAGAGGTAGACGATCGGGTCGTTGGCGACCAGGCCACCGATGCGCAGGCCGAGCAGCGGGAGCAGCGCCAAGACCGCTTCGAAGTAGCAGAGGAACGTCGCGATGAACAGCGTCTGGGGGTGCGATCGATTGATCCACTGGTTCATGACGTGAATTCTCGCAGGTCGAGCCCGTGGTCCGCGGACGGATGCGAGCGCAGTTGACCACAGGCGGCGTCGATGTCGGTGCCGCGGTTCCTGCGAACGGTTGCGTTGACGCCGTGCGCGCGCAGCCGGCGCGCGAAGGCCGTCACGCGGGCGGCGCCGGAGCCCGATCCGGGGTAGCCGGGCGTTGTGTTGAGGGGGATCAGGTTCACGTGTGCACCGCCGGGAAACCCGAACAGCTTCGCGGCAAGTGCCGCGGCGAGATGGACATGGTCGTTCACGCCGGCGATGCAGGCGTACTCGAAGGTGACGCGCCGACCCTTGACCGCGGCGTACGCACGCGCCGCGTCGAGCACGGCGGCGATCGGGTAACGGCGATTCACCGGCACGAGCATGTCGCGCAGCGCGTCGTCGGGAGCATGCAGCGACACCGCCAGCGTCACCGGGAGCTCGAACTCGGTGAGTCGTTCGATCCCCGGAACGATCCCGACCGTGCTCACCGTGAGGTGGCGTGCCGAGAGCGCGAGGTCGGAGTGCAGCTGCCGCAGCGCGGGCTCGACCGCGTCCAGGTTGGCGAGCGGTTCACCCATGCCCATGAACACGACGTTGCCAATGCGCGGCGCGCATCCGTGCTGCGCGCGTACGACCTGTTCCACGATCTCGACCGGGTCGAGATGTCGGGCGAAACCGCCCTGCCCTGTGGCGCAGAAGACGCACCCCATCGCGCATCCTGCCTGGGACGACACGCAGACCGTCGCGCGCCGAGCGGAACGCATCAACACGGTCTCGACCTGGTGTCGTTGGTCCGGAGCGGCGCCCGAGACCTGCCACAGCCATTTCGTCGTGAGGCCGCCGTCGCCGGATCGCTCGAGCACGGAGGCAAGGCTGAGCGGCAGGCGAAGCGCGAGCTCGTCGCGCAAGATCCTCGGCAGCGGGGTCAACGCCTCGAGCGGGCGGCGCTGCGCCCAGAGGCCTTCGTGCAGCTGCACCGCGCGGTATCGCGGCTGGCCCATCCCGGCGAACAGCGCGACCAGCTCGTCACGCGTCGCCCCGTATCGGGGCAGTCCCGATCTCGTCGCGTGGCCGCTCACGCCGGGATCACCATCGCCGTGTATGCGCGATCGGTCCGCGTGATCGTGAACCCCAACGCTCGGTACAGCGCCACGGCGGCCGAGTTGGTCGCGGCGACGTAGAGCATGCCCGTGTCGGTACCACGAGTCGCGACCCGCCGGAGCCCCTCGACGGCCAGTGCCCGACCCAACCCGCGCCCCTGCTGATCGGGGGCGACGCCGATCGCGTAGATCTCACCGATCGCGCGCTCGTTGCCGCTCGCGGGGTGGTGGCGCAGCCAGTTGAAACCTATGAGGCGTTCGGATCCTGAACCGGGATCCTGCTCGACCGCGAGCAGGAACCACGTCGGGTCGAACCATGGCTCGCGCCGGCGTGCGGCAAGCGTCTCACGCGTCCAGCCGCCCTGCTCGACGTGACCTGCGAACGCGGCGTTGTTGAGCACGAGCCACGCGTCGTCGTCGCGGTCGGGGACGAACGTTCGGACGGTGACGCCGTCAGGGAAGCTCGCGACCTCGTGCAGCGGCAGCGGCACGCTCATCTGGTGGAGATCGCGATCGACGTCGAGCCCTGCCGCGCGGGCGGCGCGGTCGTCGTCGGCCGTGGCGTTCGCTCGCCAGAGGGTGACCTCGCCACCGCCGCAATCCGCGACGTGCGCGAGACATCGCATCAACAACTCGGTCGCCAGCCCGACGCCGACGGTCGTGACCCGCGGCGAATACCCGACGACCCACCGGTGAACGTCACCCAGGTCGTTGTCGGCGGGGGCCACCCGCGCGTAGGCGTGGCCCGCAGCGAACCCCACCGATCGGGGTTTGGGTCGAGCGAGATCGCGCCGCAGCTCGTCGCCGAGCGAGTCGAGGTCTCCGGCCGGAACGAGCACCCGGCGAGGGTATCGTGCGCCTCATGGCCCGCCCGCGTGGAGCAAAGGCCCGCGCGGAAGCGGTGCGCACGCTGCTCGCCGAGCTGTACCCCGACGCGGTGTGCGCGTTACAGCATCGCAACGCCTACGAGCTGCTCGTCGCGACGATCCTTTCCGCGCAGTGCACCGACGAGCGGGTCAACATGGTCACACCGCACCTGTTCGCGCGCTACCCGACCGCGTCCGAGCTGGCCGAAGCGGATCCGGGCGCAGTCGAGGAGATCATCCGGAGCACCGGTTTCTTCCGCGCCAAGACGAAGAACCTGCTGGGAATGGCCGACGCGCTGGTGCGCCGTTTCGACGGTGACGTGCCGGCCGAGCTCGAGGATCTCGTGACGATTCCCGGCGTCGGCCGTAAGACGGGCAACGTGGTTCGCTCGGTCGCGTTCGATCTACCGGGGCTGCCCGTGGACACGCACGTCGGGCGACTCGCGAAGCGGCTGCGCCTCACCAACGAGTCCGACCCGGTGAAGGTGGAGCTCGAGCTCAATCGATTGATCCCGGCTCCCGATCGCGGCCGTTTCTCGCTGCGGCTGATCGAACATGGCCGGCGGATCTGCGACGCCCGCCGTCCGCGATGTGGCGAGTGCGCGCTCGCCGGTGTCTGTCCTTCGGCTGGGTCGTTCGTCACGACCACCAAGTCGCGATCCGCCGGCTCGACCAGGGCGACCAGGGCGAAGCGAGTGGCGGGGGCGAAGTGACCATCGAGATCCGCGACGGGACCGAAGCCGATCTCGACGATCACGCCCGGCTGCGAGAACAGGGCTATGCACTCGACCCGCGCGGGCGGCGGCAATGGATCGACGACTACAAACAGGCGGGCCTTGCCGATCGGATGCTCGGTGCCTACGACCGAGGACGGCTGGTCGGACGCCTCTCGATCATGCCGTTCGGGCAGTTCTTCGGCGGGCGTCCCGTGCCCGCCGGCGGGATCGGCGCAGTTGTCGTCGCCCCGGAGTATCGGTCGAGGGGGCTCGGGACTGCGCTGCTCGACGCGGCCGTGAAGCGAATGCGCGATCGCGGTGAGGTCGTGAGCCCGCTCGGCCCGGCGACGATGTGGGTGTATCGCAAGTGCGGCTGGGAGATCGCCGGCGACCAGTCAGTGCGCGTCGTACCGACGGTCGATCTCGACCGGCTGCCGCTCGGTCCCTACCAGGAGCGGCCCGCGACCGACCGCGACCACGACGCGATCCGCAAGGTGCACATCAACGCTGCGCTCGCGCGGCCAGGGATGCTCGCCCGCCCCGTATGGATGTGGGACGAGCATCTGCGCGCCGAGCCGCATCGCTACGTGTACGTCGTCGAACATCAAGGCCGGCTCGACGGTTATGTGATCTACCGCCAGCAGAAGGATCGCGGTCCGAGCGGGTACTCGCTGGTGCTCGAGGATCTCGCCGCCGCGACCTGGGAGGCCGAGAGCGTGCTCTGGCGCCATCTCGGCGCGCACCAGGCCCAGGCGCGTGAGGTCCGCGTGCACGGGTTGCAGCTCGACGCGCTCGCGCTGCATCTCCCGGAACAGCGGATCAGGGTCGTCTGGGACCACCGGTGGATGTTGCGGATCGTCGATGCGCCGCGCGCGATCGCGGCCCGCGGATATCCGCTCGGGCTCACGCTCTCGGTGCCGCTCACGATCGACGACCCGCGCGGCGCGTGGCACAGCGGCGATTGGGTGCTCGACGTCGCCGACGGGAAGGGTTCGCTGGCGCGAGGCAGTGGCGGCGGGCCCGCGATCTCCGTGAACGGTCTTGCCGCGTTGTATTCGGGGTATGCCTCGGCGCGCACGTTGTCGGCGGCGGGGCTGCTTGCCAACGCCACCGCCGAGCAGATCGCCGTCCTCGACGCGGCGTTCAGCGGACCCCGCCCGGCCATGAACGACGACTTCTGAAACATCGGTACGTCGAGAGCTACCGCAGAGCGGTAGCTATCGACGCACCAGGTTGTCGGTGGCGCGGGCGACGGCGCGGGATGCGGTGAGCAGCGCGCGCTCGGCGGAGTAGAGATCCGCCGCGACGGCGCTGTCGGGCGTCGTGCCGTAACGCTCGGCCATGGCGGTGACCCGCCGGCCGATCTCATCGAGCTGGGCGGCGAGCGACGACAACACGGCAAGGTCGGAGTCAGTCATCGACAGGAGTTTTTCAGACCGGGCGAGAGCGGGCCCGTCGGTAGCATTCGTGCCTCGCCATGCTGACCCGGCTCGATCTCCGCGGCTTCGACGCCGACTTGCGCGTCGCGCTCGCTCGCCCTGCGCTCGACGGCCCCAGCGCGCTCGGACGGCCGGGATCGCCCGGCCTCGCCGCGACGGTCGGGGCCCTCATCGAGGAGGTCCGCGACCGGGGAGACGATGCGCTGCGCGATCTCACCGAGCGGTTCGACGGCGTCCGCCCGGCAGACCTGCGCATCCACAGGGACGAGTTGCAGTCTGCGCTCGACGCCTGCGATCCCGACCTGATCGCCGCGTTGGAGTTCGCTCGCGACCAGATCCTCGCCTACCACGAGGCACAGCGCGAACACGAAGCTCGCCACGAACGCATGGGCGTGCACGTCCAGGAGCTGATCCTGCCGGTCGAGCGGGCGGGCTGCTACGTCCCCGGCGGGCTCGCCGCGTACCCGTCGACCGTGCTCATGACAGTGCTTCCGGCAAAGGTCGCGGGCGTTCCTGCGGTCGCGCTCTGCACGCCGCCCGGGCTCGACGGTGCACCGCCGGCGCCGACGCTGGCTGCGGCGGCGATCGCGGGGGTCGACGAGATGTATCGCGTCGGGGGTGTCCAGGCGATCGCCGCAATGGCGTACGGCAGCGAAACGATTCGGGCGGTCGACGTGATCGTCGGTCCGGGGAACGCATTTGTTACCGAGGCGAAGCGGCAGGTGATCGGCGACGTCGGGATCGATTCGCTCGCCGGACCTTCCGAGCTGGTCGTCGTCGCCGACTCGACGATCGACGCGCGGCTCGTCGCCGCCGACCTCCTCGCGCAGGCGGAGCACGGACCCGATGGGCAGGCAGTGCTGATCACCTGGCACGAGACGCTGATCGAGGAGGTCGACGACGCGCTCGCCAAGCTGCTCGCCGCCACCCCTCGCCGGCTCGAGGCTGCCGCGACGCTCGAGTGGGGCGGTCGAGCGGTGCTGGTCGACTCACCGAAGCACGCGATGGAGGTGTCGAACGCGATCGCACCCGAGCACCTCCAGCTCATGTGCGCGTTCGCGGAAGACCTCGTGCTGCTGGTTCGTCACGCAGGCGCTGTGTTCGTCGGCGAGTACGCCCCCGCCGTTGTCGGCGATTACGTCGCCGGGGTCAACCACGTGCTGCCGACAGGAGGAGCAGCGCGTTACCAGAGCGCGCTGCGCGTCGGCGATTTCCAGAAGCACGTGCACGTGGTGCGCGTCGATCGCGACGCGCTCAACCGGATCGGGCCGTTCGCGACCACGATCGCGGATGCCGAAGGCCTCGCCGCGCACGCGCAGGCGATCCGTATCCGCGAGGCGACCCGCCCGGGCGGTGTCGACCGACGTGGCTGAGACCCCGCGCCGATCTCGCACCGCCGGACAGGCGCGGGCCTCCGGACAGGCGGAGCCTTCGCGGATCTCGCCTCGGGACGACCTCGCGGCACTCGCGGGCTACCACTCGCCGCAGCTCGAAGTCGCGGTCCGGCTGAACACGAACGAGAGCCCATTCGCGCCGCCGCCGGCGTTCATCGCCGCGTGGACACGCGCGATCGCCGCCCACGATTACCACCGCTACCCGAGCCGGTCCGCCGCGGAGCTCCGCGGCGCCCTCGGCGCCCGACTCGATCAGCCCGCGGCTCGCCTGTTCGTCGCGAACGGCAGCAACGAGGTGCTGCAGACGATCCTGCTCACCTACGGTGGACACGGACGACAGTGTCTGCTCTTCGAACCGACCTATGCGTTGCATGCACACATCGCGCGTCTCACCGCGACCGACGTGCTCGAAGGGGAGCGACGCGACGACTTCACGATCGACGCAGATGACGCTGAACGGCTCGTCGAGCGTCACCGACCTGCGATCACGTTCGCGTGCAGCCCCAACAACCCGACGGGCACCGTCGAATCACGTGCCACGGTCGAGCGGCTACTGCGTGCCGCGCGCGCGACGGGTGGCCTGCTCGTTGTCGACGAGGCATACGCTGACTTCGCGGACTGGACAGCGTTGGACCTCATCGGTGAAGACCAACCCCTCGCGGTCGTTCGCACGTACTCGAAGGTGTGGTCGTTGGCCGGGCTGCGTCTCGGCTACTGCGTGGCGCCCGACTGGGTCGTCGCGGAGCTGGAGAAGGTCGTGCTCCCGTACCACCTGTCGATCGAGAAGCAGCTCGCCGGTGTGCTCGCGCTCGAACACGAGGATGAGATGCGCGAACGGGTCGCGCGTCTCGTCGCGGAGCGCGGTCGTGTCGCAGCGGCCCTGCGGAGGGTCCCGGGTGTGACACCCTTCCCGTCGGGCGCCAACTTCGTGCTGTTTCGCATCCGCGGTGACGGTCGCGCGGCGTGGAAGGCGATGGTCGAGCGCGGTGTGCTCGTGCGCGACTTCTCAGCCTGGCCGCGTGTCGAAGACTGCCTCAGGGTCACCATCGGCACCACGGAAGAGAACGATGCGTTCCTCGCCGCCCTGGCGGAGGCGCTGGAAGAGGTCGGGGTCACATGAGAGCACGCACGAGCAGCCAGCACCGCCTGACGAAGGAGACCGACGTCACGCTGTCGGTCGACCTCGACGGCGACGGCACGAACGTGTCGGTCAACACCGGCATTCCCTTCTTCGACCACATGCTCGAGCAGATCGGCAAGCACGCCGGTCTCACGCTCTCGATCGTGGCAGCGGGCGACCTCGATGTCGACCTGCACCACACCGTGGAGGACGTCGGCATCACCTTTGGCAGCGCAGTCCGCGAGGCGCTCGACGACAAGGCAGGAGTTCGTCGGTTCGCGAACGCGCTCGTGCCCCTCGACGAAGCGCTCGTGCAGATCGCGCTCGACCTGTCGGGCCGGCCGTTCCTCGTGTACGACGTCGATCCCGTCGCGGAGTGGATCGGAACGTTCGACCCGCAACTCATGGAAGAGTTCTGGAAGGGCCTCGTCGACGGCGCTCGCGTCACGCTGCACGTGCGGTCGCTGTCGGGGAAGAACGGCCATCACGTGATCGAGGCCAGCTGCAAGGGGTTTGCCCGTGCGCTGCGCGACGCTGTGCGTCTCGAGGGCGCGGCGATCCCTTCGACGAAGGGTGTGTTGTAGGTGGCTCGCATCTCGATCGTCGACTACGGGATCGGGAACCTACGGTCGGCGGAGAAGGCACTGCAGCACGTCGGAGCCGACGCCGCGCTGACCGCAGATTCGAGCGTCATCGACGCTGCCGACGCGATCGTCGTTCCCGGCGTCGGACACTTTGGAGCGTGCATGCACGCCCTGCGCACCAGCGGGCTCGAGCCCGCAGTGACCGACGCGGCGCGTTCGGGCCGGCCGTTCCTCGGGATCTGCGTCGGCCTCCAGATGCTGTTCGACGGCAGCGACGAAGCACCGCAGGTTGCCGGGCTCGGCATCGTCGCCGGTCGGGTCGTGCGGCTGCCGAGCTCGGAGAAGCTGCCGCTCATCGGATGGAACACGATCGACATCGCGGAGGAGACCGGTCTGTTCGCCGGGCTCGGCGCGCAGCCGTGGCTCTACTTCGTGCACTCCTACGCCCCGGCCCCGGAGAGCGCCGATGTGGTTGCCGGGTGGTGCACCTACGGCACGAGGTTCGCCTGCGCGATCGAACACGCGAACGTGTGGGCGACGCAGTTCCACCCCGAGAAGAGTGGTGCAGCCGGCCTCACCGTGTTGCGGAACTTCGCGCGTCGTGCCGCGACGGTGGCCGCGTAGCGTTGCTGCTGTATCCCGCGATCGACCTGCGCGGCGGGCACTGCGTTCGCCTGCGGCAGGGCGACTACGCGGACGAGACCGTCTACGACGACAACCCTGTCGCCGTGGCGCGCGGCTTCGCCGCCCAGGGCGCGCGTTGGATCCACGTCGTCGATCTCGACGGAGCGAGGCTCGGCTCGAGCGAGAACCTCGGCGTTCTCGAAGGGATCTGCGCGGCCGTGCCCGGGTGCCGGATCCAAACCGGTGGGGGGGTGCGCAGCCTCGAGACCGCGGGCGACCGGCTTTCCGCCGGTGCCGCACGCGTCGTCGTCGGGAGCGCGGCTGTGAGCGACCCTGCGGTCGTCACCGACATCGCGATCGCGCACCCAGGCTGCGTGGCGGTGGGGCTCGACGTACGAGGTCGCGACGTCGCCGTGCAGGGCTGGACACAATCGGCAGGCGTCGACGTCTTCGACCTCGTGGAGCACCTCGCGGCGTCGGGCGCAGCCGCGCTCGTGGTCACCCAGATCGACGTCGACGGGATGCTCACCGGCCCGGACCTCGCCTTGTACCAGGAGCTGCTCGCCGCGACGACGCTCCCGGTCATCGCGAGCGGCGGCGTCGGCGCGCTCGACGATCTGGAGCGCCTGCGCGCGGTCGACGTCGGCGGAGCACGGCTCGCGGGCGCGATTGCCGGCAAGGCGATCTACGAGCAGCGCTTCACGGTCGCCGAAGGAGTCGCAGCGTGCTCGGGGTGAGGGTGATCCCTTGTCTCGACGTCGACGCCGGCCGGGTGGTGAAGGGAGTGCGGTTCGTCGAGATCCGCGACGCCGGCGACCCGGTCGAGCTCGCGCAGCGGTACGACCTCGAGGGTGCCGACGAGCTGGTGTTCCTCGACATCACCGCGTCGTCGGATGCGCGCGACACGATGCTCCATGTCGTGGAGCGCGTCGCCGAGGAGGTCTTCATCCCCTTCACTGTCGGGGGCGGGATCCGCTCTGTCGACGATGTCCGCCGGATGTTGCGCGCCGGTGCCGACAAGGTGAGCCTCAACACCGCTGCGGTGCAAGAACCCGAGCTCGTTGTTCGATCTGCCGAGGAGTTCGGCGACCAGTGCGTCGTCGTGGCGATCGACGCTCGCCGCTGCGTCGCCGATGACCCGCGATACGGATGGGAGGTCGTGACTCATGGCGGCCGAACGGCGACGGGGCTGGACGTGATCGAGTGGGCGGTCGAGGCGTGCCGTCTCGGCGCCGGCGAACTGCTCGTGACGAGCATGGATCGCGACGGCACCCGAGCCGGCTACGACCTCGAGCTGTTGCGCGCGATCGAAGCCGAGACCCCGGTACCGGTCATCGCGAGCGGTGGTGTCGGCACGCTCGATCACCTTGTCGCCGGGGTCGTCGAGGGCGGCGCGCATGCCGTGCTCGCTGCCAGCATCTTCCACTTCGGACAGCACACGATCGCAGAGGCGAAAGCGCACCTGGCGGCGCGGGGCGTCATCGTGCGTCCGCCCGCTGACCTCGAACGTTGAGCGGATCGGTGCCGCGAGGGCGGCCGGCGCGAATGCTCGCGACGTGTCGCGTTCAAGCGCGCGGGCCGCGTTGGTCGATCATCGGATCCCTCGACGGGAGCCCGGCACGCGGGTACCGTGCCGGAACTCTCGCCGGAGGGTGGAGCCGGCCTCGGGCCTTCGGGCCCGCGCCGGACGGAGGAACAGCGAAGGGAGCCGAGATGGCTGAGCCGCACGGATTGCACGGCGTCGACGACCACTTCCTGATGAAGTACCGGGAGTTGCTCGACGCCGAGGACGCCGCGTTCGACGAGCTCGAGCACGCGTACGAAGACGGCGATCGCGCGCATTTCGAGGTCGACTTCGCCGCCTGGCGCAAGGCGGTCGAGCGGCGCACCGGGTACCTCGAGCGCCGCGGCTTCGCCGCCGTGCGCCTCGCAGCGGTCTAGTCCTCGTCGATCCGATTCGCGACTCAGCAACGGTTCACCCGAGCCGGTCGAAGAAGGCCCCGACCAGCTCGACAACCCGGTCCGTACGGCCGACGAAGAAGTGGCTCGCGCCGGCGACGACCGCCGATTCAGTGGCCGGCCACGCCCGCGTCTCGTCCAGTACAAACTCCGCCGCCCGGAACTCGTCGCGTTGCGCGAGAACGAGCAGCTTCGGTCGCTGGTCGCTCGCGACGGCGGCGCGCGTTTCGTCCGAACCGAACCGCATCGGGAGCGCGATCCCGATCCAACCAGCGACGCGCGGATCATGTGTCGCGAGCGCCATGTCGGCACCGAACGACCAGCCGACCAACACGATCGGCACGCTGGATGCGAGATCACACGCGAGCGCGTCGAGCGCAGCGACCACGTCGCGCTGCTCTCCGCGCCCCTCGTCGTAGCTGCCCTGCGAGCCCTCGACCCCGCGAAAATTGAACCGCAGGCAGTCGACGCCCGCCGGCGGCAGCGCATCGAAGAGCGCCGAGATGACCAGCGACCGCATCGTGCCGCCGTATTGCGGATGTGGATGGCACAACACGCACGCTGTCCGCGGCGCGCCGTCGGGCCGGCGTCGCTCGCCCTCGAGCAGCAGGCCGCCGGCGTTCTCGAACTCCACCCGCTCGATCATCGGCCTCCTCCGAACATTGAGCAGTGAACTCCCGGAACCGGTGGCTGACTGCTCAATGTTCGTCGAGAACGGTTTCGACGATCCACGCTTGGACGAAGGCCTCGTCGCGCCAGGCGTCGTAACGTCCACTGGGCCCGCTGTGGCCGGCACCCATCTCGGTCTTCAACAGCACATCCGTCGCCGGCGAGATCGCCCGCAGCTTCGCGACATACTTCGCCGGTTCCCAGTACTGCACGCGCGGATCGTTCAGACCAGCGGTCACGAGCAGTCGCGGGTACCTCACTCCCGCGCGGAGATTGTCGTACGGTGAGTACTCGCGCATTGCGCGGTACTGGCTCTCGATCTCGGGGTTCCCCCACTCGTCCCATTCGTTGGCCGTCAGCGGGATCGTCGCGTCCTGCATCGTCGAGATGACGTCGACGAACGGCACCTCCGGGATCGTGCCGGCATACAGCTCTGGGGCGAGGTTCGTGATCGCGCCCATGAGCAGGCCCCCGGCCGAACCGCCGCGAGCGACCGTGCGCGCCGGCGACCCGTAGCCGTGTGCCTGCAGGTGGCGCGTACACGCGTTGTAGTCGGTGAACGTGTTGATCTTGTGTTCGAGGTGACCGTCGATCCACCAGTGGCGCCCCATCTCACCGCCACCGCGCGGATGTGAGATCGCGACGACGAACCCCCGGTCGAGCAACGGCAGCGCGAACACACGGAAGACGGGTTCGACCGTTGCCTCGTACGACCCGTACGCGTAGTGATACAGGGGCGCGTTGCCGTCGAGGTGAATGTCGCGCCGGTGCACGATCGAGATCGGGACGCGAGTTCCGTCCTCTGCCGTCGCCCACTCGCGCACCGACACGTACGCGGTCGGGTCGTAGTTCGGCACCGGCTGTTGCTTGACGAGTGTCGACTTCCTCGCCGCGACGTCGTAGTCGTACGTCGAGCGCGGCAGCACCATCGACGAGTAGCCATAACGGATCACGGACGCTTCGTACTCGAGGTTCTCGCCGGGCCAGGTCGAATAGACGGGGTCGGCCATCTCGATTTCGTGGATGTCGCCATCGTCGACGGTCAGCACGCGCAGGCGCTCCAAGCCGTCGGCGCGCTCGTAGAGCAACAGGTGATCGCGGAAGCACTCCACGCGCGCCAACCGCGCGGAAGGATCGTGCGGCACGACGACCGACCAGTGCTCGCGTCCGGGCGTCACGACCGGCGCGGCGCACAAGTGGAAGTTTTCGGCGCCACCCTCGTTGGTCGTGATCAGGAACCGGTCACCTGCGGTTGGGTGGAGGTGATGATCGAGGTAGTACTCGATGCCGTCGCGACGTGGTTCCACGCATCGAGCCGGCGCGTGCGGGTCATCGGCCGGAACCACCCACGCCTCGGTCGTGATGCGGGACACCGACAACACCACGATCCACCCGCCGCTTCGTGTCCGACCGAGCGACACGTCGTAGCGATCGTCGGGATCCTCATAGACCAGGACATCGTCGCGATGGTCGCCGCCGAGCTCGTGGCGCCACACCTGGTACGGGCGCATCGCGTCGTCGGGGCGTGTGTAGAACATCGTCCGGTTGTCGTTGGCCCACGCGAGCCCGTAGTAACAGTTGGGAACGATGTCCGGCAGGTCGGTGCGGGCGACAATGTCGTGGAACCGAAGCTCGTACCGCTCACCGCCGGTCGTTTCCGCAGTCCATGCGACGATCCGCTGATCGGGGCTGACCTCGACGTCGCCCGTCTGAAAGAATTCGGAACCCGCGGCACGAGCGTTCTCGTCCAGCACGAGCTCTTCGGGACCGCCGCCACGCGGCCGCCGGAGATGTTGGGCGTATTGCCCGCCGGCGACCGTGCGCACGAAGTATTCCCACTGGCCATGCGGCGCCGGCGCCGACTCGTCGTCCTCCTGGATGTGGGAACGGATCTCCTCGAAGATCGCCTCTCGCAGTGCCGCCTGGTGCACGGTGCGCGCTTCTGTGTATGCGTTCTCGGCCTCGAGGTAGGCGATCACCTCCGGGTTGTCGCGGTCGCGGAGCCAGAAGAACTCGTCGACCCTCACCTCGCCGTGGGCCTCCAACGTGACCGGTCGGCGCGGCGCGATCGGAGGCGCGCCGGCCGGCGCCTGGGTTTCAGCCATGACGCCATTCTTACGCCGCAAACGCCGGAGACGGCGCAAACACGAACGGTAGCGTGATCGACGATGCTCGCCACGACGCCGATTCCCTATGCCGAGGCGGAGCTGGACGCGATCGCGTACGGCGCCGACGGGCTCGTGGCCGCTGTCGTGCAAGAGGCCGGCAGCGGCGAAGTGCTCATGGTCGCCTGGATGAATCGCGCGGCGCTCGAGAAGACGCTGCAGACGGGCCGCACATGGTTCTGGAGCCGCAGCCGCGGCGAGTTCTGGTGCAAGGGCGAAACCTCGGGCGATCGCCAATACGTGCGTCGCGCCGCGTACGACTGCGACATGGACGCGGTGCTCCTCGTCGTCGATCAAGAGGGCCGGGGCGCGTGCCATACCGGGGAACGCAGCTGCTTCTTCCGCGAGTTCGGCGGCCTCACGCCACCCGGCAAGCGGTGACACCGGCATGAGACCCCCGACGATGGGACCCCCGACGATGGGCATGGCGCCGAGCGAACCCGTCTTGCGGCCGACACCCGATGAGTTCGTCGAGCTCGCGCGGGATCACTCGGTCGTGCCGGTGTGGTGCGAGGTCCTCGCCGACTTCGAGACACCCCTGTCGGCGTTCAGCAAACTGGTCGGCGACGGCGACGGCTTCCTGCTCGAGTCGGTCGAGCACGCCGAACGGTGGGGCCGGTACTCCTTCTGTGGTTGGGATGCCATCTCGACGCTCGTCGTACGCGGTCGCGACGTGCGCTTCGTGGGCGAACACCTCGGCGACATCCCGACCGGCGACGGCGCGCTCGCTGCCGTCGCCGCGATGCTCCGCAAATATCGGACACCCGCGATCGCCGGTCTGCCGCCGTTCCACGGCGGGATCGTCGGCTACCTCGGTTACGACACTGTCCGCGAGATCGAACGACTCCCGAACCCGCCACCCGACGACCAGGGGCTGCCGGACGCCGTGCTGGCGTTGTGTGCGAGCGTTGCCGCGTTCGACCACTACGCGCAGCGAATCCACCTCGTCGAGAACTGCTACGTCGAGGCAGGTACCGAAGACTCCGAGCTACGAGCACAGTACGACCGGGCCACGAAACGCATCGTCGAGGCACTGCGAGCACTCAGCACCCCGCGGGGGCACGAGCCGGTCCTGCCGCCGCCCGACGATCCTGGGGAGATCGCCCCCGTTCGACGCCGTACCTCATTCGAGCAGTACACGGCGTCGGTCGACGCAGCGAAGGAACACATCCTTGCGGGCGACATCTTCCAGGTCGTGCTTGCACAGCGCTTCGATCTGATCGACCCGCCCGATCCGTTTGCGCTCTACCGCGTGCTGCGGCTCGTGAACCCGTCGCCCTATATGTACTTCCTGCGCCAAGGGGGAGTCACCACGGTCGGGAGCTCACCCGAGGCACTCGTCGCGTTGCGTGACGGTCGTGTGATCGGACGCCCGATCGCCGGTACGCGCAAGCGGGGACGCGATGTCGCGCACGACCAGCGGCTCGCCGCCGAGCTGGTCGAGCATCCGAAGGAACGCGCAGAGCACGTCATGCTCGTCGACCTCGCGCGCAACGACCTCGGCCGCGTCGTTCGGTTCGGCACCGAGCAGCTCGACGAGCTGATGACGCTCGAGCGCTACAGCCATGTGATGCACCTCACGAGCCAGGTCTCGGGTGATCTGCGTGCCGACAAGGGCCCGGTCGACGTGATCCGTGCGACCTTCCCCGCGGGGACCGTGAGTGGTGCACCGAAGGTGCGCGCCATGGAGATCATCGACGACCTCGAGCCGGCCAAGCGCGGTGCCTACGCGGGGGTCGTCGGGTACTTCGACTTCTCCGGCAACCTCGACGTCGCGATCGCGATCCGGACGATGTTCTTCCACGACGGAACCGCAAGCGTGCAGGCTGGTGCCGGCATCGTCGCCGACAGCGATCCCGACGACGAAGATCTGGAATGCCGCAACAAAGCGCAGGCGTTGCTCGCCGCAGCTGCCGCGGCGCGGCGGCTGTTCGGAGAGGTGGAGCATGACTGATGCCGGAACCGGTGCCGTGGCTGATGCCCTGCGCGACGGTGTGGCGGCGTCCCACGTCGACTCCGTGGGCCTCGTCGCGCTCATCGGACCGGACGCGGTGTCGTTCTTGCAGAGCCTCGCCAGCCAGGACCTCGACGGTATGCGCGTGGGTGAGACCCGCCACTCCTTGCTGTTGGAGCCGCAGGGCAAGCTCACCGCCGACTTTCGGGTGCTGCGCGCCGGCGACGACGAGCTGTGGCTGCGCTGCGAACCGTCGGTCGCCTCTCTGCTCACGGCGTCACTGAGTCGATTTCGCATCAGGGTCAAGGTCGACATCGACGATCGGTCGGAACGCACCGCGGCGATCGCGCTCCGCGGACCGGGCGCCCACGCCGTCGCGATCCAGGTCCCTGCCGGCGTGCACGACCTCGCGCTCGACTGGCCGGGCAATCCCGGCCGCGAGCTCGTCGGACCGAGCGAAGCTGTGGATGCGATCGACCTCGGTGACATCCCGATCGTGGGCCCGGCCGAGCTCGAGATCCTGCGGATCGAGTGCGGCGTGCCCCGTCAACCGATCGACATCGACGAGCGCACCATCGCGCAGGAGGCGTTCCTCGAGCGCACGGCCGTGAGCTTCGCGAAGGGCTGCTTCCTCGGCCAGGAGCTCGTCTGCCGGATCGACACCCGCGGGCACGTGAACCGGCTCCTCCGTATCCTGCACGCCGAAGCGCCGCTCGCGGCCGGCGCATCTGTCAGCGACGGCGACGGCAAGACCGTTGGGACCGTCACGAGCGCAACCGTCTCGCCCAGGCACGGTCCGATCGCGCTCGCGACCCTGCGCCGGGAGGTCGCGATCGGGGCCACCGTGCACGCCGGCGCGATCGGCGCGACCGTCCATGAGGTGCAGAACCTGTAGGACCGGTTCCCTTCGGTGGCGTCGCAGCGTGGCGGCTCGTCGAGCTCGAGAGGGTGCTCAAGCAGGCGCCGGTTCGCGCCGAACCCGCGGGAGTGCGTGGGCTGACCTGGGCCTGGGGGATCGCCGCCGGGCTCGTGCTGACGGTGGCGCCGTCTTCGGCCGCGCCCGCGGGCCTGCCGATCGCGGGCTACGACTTCGACGGCGACGGCGCGGCGGACGCTGTCATCGGCGCCCCGGGCGACCTCGCGGGCGCCGGCGTGGTGCACGTCATCTACGGCGCGGCGGGTAGTGGGCCAACCGGCGCGCGCGACCAGCTCTGGCAACAAGGACACGACGGGGTTCCAGGGCTGGCCGCGGCTGGTGACGGTTTCGGTGCGGCGCTGAGCGGCGGTGACCTCGACGGCGACGGCTACGACGACCTCGCGATCGGAGCGCCCGCAGATCGCGCCGGCGGCGTTCCCGGCGGCTCGGTGACCGTGCTGTACGGCGCGGCGACTGGCCTGTCCGCGACGCGAGCTCAGCAGTGGTCCCAGGCGAGCGCGGGGATCGCCGGCGCGCCTGCAGACGGTGACCGGTTCGGTGCCGCGCTCGTCGCCGGTGATCTCGACGGCGACGGCGATGACGATCTTGCGATCGGCGTGCCGGGCGACGCCGTCAACGCGCATCCCCGCGCCGGCACCGTCCACGTGCTGGCGGGCGGCGCGGCCGGCCTCGGCACGTCTGGTGCGCGGCAGTGGCACCAGGACCGCAGCGCGATCCCGGGTACCACGGCACACGACGACGAGTTCGGCGCGGCCCTTGCGATCGGCGACGTCGACGATGACGGCGACGACGAGCTTGGGATCGGCGCGCCCGGTGATCGGATCGACGGGCGTGAGAGTGCGGGGAGCGTGACCATCCTGTCGCCGGCGCTCGGCAGTGCCATCGGCGCTCTCTGGCACTTGAACCGCGCCGGCGTGCCCGGGGTGCCGGAAGCGGGCGCAGGCCTCGGTGCGTCGGTGGCCATCGCCGACATCGACGGCGACGGGATCGACGATCTCGTCGCGGGTGCGCCCGGCGCGACCGTGTCGGGTCGGGCCGGCGCGGGACGCGCCCTGTTGGTGATGGGAACAGTGACGGGCCTCGATCCGCTGGGCGGCGGCGCGGCGATCTTCGACCAGGACACCGGTGCGATCGGAGGGACGGCGGAGGAGGGGGACCATCTCGGGGCGGCGTTGCTCGCAGACGACCTCGTCCTCGCGTTCGGCGTTCCCGATGAGGATGTTGGCGGGCGCCGCGATGCCGGCGCGGTGTCGGGAAGCGACTCGATCACCGTCCGCGGTGGCGCGCCCGAAGTCCCGGGCCTGCCGGGCCGCGACGATCGGTTCGCCGCCGCGTTCGCGACCGGCGACTACGACGCCGACGGGGAGCTCGACCTCATCGCGGCGGCTCCCGGCGCCGTGGTGGGCGGGCTCGTGTACGTGATCTTCGATCCGTTCGACGCCGCGGGCGCCTCGGGGGCGCTGGTGTTCCATCAGAACACCCCCGGGATCCGCGGCGAAGCGAGCGCCGGCGACGCGTTCGGGAGTGCACTGCTCTGACCGGGGCGCCCGTTAACGTCGGGTGTGTGTCGAGAGCTCGAGTCACATGGATGACGCTGGCGATCGCCGGCGCCGCGTGCGTTCCTCCAGCGATTGTCGGCGACTCGATCGCGACGGCCGCGGCCGACGCGCACCCTGACTTCGACAACGACGGCTTCGCCGATCTCGCGGCCGGTGCCGCAGGCGAGGGCAACGCCGCGGGCGGCGTCTTCGTGTTCTACGGCGCTGCGACGAGCACGGCGGGTCGCCAGCAGTACTTCACGCAGGACACCGCAGGGATCGGCGGCCTCGCGGTGCCGGACGACGCCTTCGGTGCCGCGGTCGCGGCGGGCAATTTCAACGGCGACGCGTTCGACGATCTCGCGATCGGAGTGCCCGGCGACGACATCAGCGGGCAAACCGACGCCGGCGCGGTGCACGTGCTGTATGGCTCGGTGAGCGGGCTGACCGCGAACGGCAGCGAGTGGTGGCACCAGGACCGCGCGGGAATCGCGGGCCGGCCGATCGCCGGTGACCTCTTCGGCACCGCGCTCGCGACCGGCGACTTCGACGGCGACGGCCGTGACGAGCTCGCGATCGGCACGCCCGGCGAGAGCACCGGCAGCCATCGCAACGCTGGGTCGGTGACGGTGCTCGTCGGGTGCAGCTGCGGGCTCACCGGCGCCGGCAGCAAGTTGCTTACGCAGGACACCCCCGACGTCGGATCGACGCCGGCCGACGACGACACCTTCGGGTTCTCGCTCGCGGTCGGCCGCTTCGGCGGCGATGCCAGAGACGACCTCGTGGTCGGGGTCCCGGGCGAGACGGTGTCGGCGCATCCCGGAGCAGGTGGTGTCCACGTCTTCGCCGGGACGCCGACCGGCCTGACCGGGAACGGCAGCCAGCTCTGGCACGAGGGCATCCTCGGCATCGGTGCGGCCAACGGCCCCGAAGACTTCGACCTCTTCGGCTGGAGTGTGGCAGCGGGTGACCTCAACCGCGACGGCAAGGACGATGTCGCGGTCGGAGCGCCGGGCGAGTACCGCAGCGGTATCCCGTTCGCCGGTTCGGTGTTCGTGATCCGCGCCGACGGCGGTCTCCTCGGCACCGACGGCGCGCAGATGCTGCACGAGGACACGACCGGGATCGCCGGCTCGTCGAGCCCGAACCAGGAGTTCGGGCACGCCGTGCTCATCGCCGCGATACGCGGCGATGGCGGGACGCCTCGCAACGCGCTCGTGGTAGGCGTGCCGTACGAGAACGCGGGTAGTGCGGCGGAGGCCGGTCTCGTCCATGTACTGCCGTCGTCGGGAAGTGGCGTGACCGCGACGGGGTCGCAGTGGTTCTCGTTGGCCACGAACGGGGTGCCGGGCGCCGCCACACCCGGCGGTTGGTTCGGGATCACGCTCGGCGCGTCCGACACCGACGGCGACGGGATTGCCGAGCTCGTCGTCGGATCACCGGGGGAGGACGTCGGTGCGCCGGCGAAGTTCGCTGCGGGCGCGCTGACCCGGCTGGGCGACGCTGCAGGTGTGCCGAGCGCTACCGGCTCCGTGCACTGGGATCAGAACACGCCGGGGATCTTCGGCAGCCCGGGAACCACCGACTTCTTCGCGAGCGCGCTCACGTTCTGACACTGCTGCTCCTCTGGAGCAACACCAGAACGGCGTCACCGAGTTACGGCAAGCACCTGCCACTCGCCTGGCACGCCCTTCAGCTGATGGAGGCCGCGTTCGACGAAGGAGATCCCTGAACCGACGACAAGGTCGCGAACGGTCGAGGTCACCAAGACCTCGCCTGCGCCCGCGAGGGTGCAGACGCGCGCGCCGATGTGGACGGCGAGGCCGGCGACGTCGTCGCCCTGGAGCTCTACCTCTCCGGTGTGCAAGCCCGCGCGAACCTCCACACCGAGGGGATGCGCGCCGGCGGCGATCGCCTCGGCGCAGCGGACGGCGCGGCCCGGACCGTCGAACGTGGCGAGAAAGTCATCTCCTCGGGTGTTCACCTCGCGCCCGCGGAAGCGGCCGAGCTCGCCGCGCACGACGAGGCGGAAGCGGTCGAGCACCTCGCGCCACCGTCGGTCGCCGAGCTCGGCTGCCTGCTCGGTCGAGCTGACGATGTCGGTGAACAGCACGGTGGCGAGCACCCGGTCGATCTCGGTTTCGTGGGCGGGCCGGTCGCCGGTGAGGAATTCCTCGACGATGTCGAGCAGATCGTCCTCCCCGCCGACCGAACCGTTCACGTGCCAGTCGCCGGGCAGGACGGCGAGACGAGCGCCGTCGACGTGTCCGGCGAGATACTTGCCGAGCCGGCTCGGGACGACGGGATCGCCGGCGCGGTGCACGACCAGTGTCGGCGCGGAGATCGCGCCGAGCGCGCTCCGGACGTCGATCGCGACGTTGCGGCGCATGATCTCGACGACCATCGCCGGGGTACTCGCGTTGCGCTCGTAGCGCGCGAGCATCCGGTCGGTGTCGGGATCATCGGGCGCGTGCTGCACGACCATCCGGAGTGCTCGACCGGTGCCCCAGAGCTCGCGGAGCATCGCGAACATCTCCTCTGGTGGTCCTTCCTCGAGACCGACTTCGTAATCGGGCGCCCGCATGCAACGCGCGAACGTCCCCCAGAGCACGAGCGCGGTCGCCCGCATTGGGTAGGTCGCGGCGAACAGCGTCGCCAACGGACCGCCCTCGGAGACGCCGATGATCGCGGCCCGCTCACTGCCGGCCGCGTCCATCACCGCGCGGATGTCGTCCATACGCTCCTCGGCGGACCCGAATCCGAGCGTGCGCTCGGAGAGCCCGGTGCCGCGCTTGTCGAACGTGATCACCCGGGCGAACGCGCCGAGGCGCTCGTAGATCCCGCGGAACAAGGGCGAATCCCACGCGAGCTCCTGGTGCGAGATGAAGCCAGGGACGAAGACGAGGTCGAACGGTCCGCGACCGAACACGGAGTATGCGATCGAGAGCTCACCGTTCTGCGCGTAACGGGTCTCCGGAGGGGTCAGCACGCGCTCACCGGGCGTTTCGAGGGCACGCGGTGACGTTAGCTGCGGAGCGGCGGTGCAAATCCTGCTTGCTGGCGGGAGGCGAATCTCTGTGAGAATGTGTGGAATCTCTTGACCTTGTCTCAGAGTGTTGTTATGATACGAACAGATGTTCGCTACACCGATGCCAGCGCTCCCGTCCGTGCGCACGACCCTCGAAGGGCTGGCACGCGACTTCGAGCCGGCCACCCTGTCGGGCCCGCAGGCGGTGCGGATGGTCAAGGAGCTCGGCACGATCCGCTGTCTCACCGACGGCCTGCTGGCCAAGGCCGCCCGCCGCGTCGACGAGACCGCCGCCTACGCGCGCGGCAACGACCGCGACGCAGCGGCACTTGCCGCCAAGGCGATGGGAACCTCGCCGAGCGAGGCGCGTTCGCTGATGAACACCGCCGCGAAGCTCGAACAGTTCGCCGCGACCGACGCCGCGGTTCGTGCGGGGAAGTTGTCGGCGCGCGAGGCGCAACTGATCGCCGACACCGCCAAGGTCAACCCCGACGCGGAGCAGGACCTGATCGCGGCCGCGGCAGGTGGCCTTGCTCCGTTGAGCGAGGCCTGCCTCAAGGCACGCGCCGCGGTCGAGACCGGCACCGACCGGTCGCGCCGCCAACATCGGTCGCGTTCGCTCCGGATGTGGACCGACGCCGACGGGATGGTCGGCGGGCGCTTCTCGTTGACTCCCGAGATCGGCGGGCAGATCAAGACGATCATCGATGGGCTCGCCGGCAAGATCTTCCGCAAGCGTCGTAGCGGTTCCGATCACGAACCGATGGAGGCCTACGCCGCCGACGCGCTGGCCGAAGCCGTTCTCGGCGACTCGGCGGGCTCCGTCGACGGTGGGGACGAACACGCGACTCCCGCCGCGACTCCCGCCCCAGTGCGAGCGGCGACGCCGGCGCCGGCGCCGAAGCCGAAGGCGGCCGTGAAGTTCACGGTCCACATCCTGATCGACCATGCGACGCTGGTGCGGGGCGAGGTCGGCGAGGGCGAGGTGTGCGAGATCGCAGGTGTCGGTCCAGTCGACGTTGGCTGGGTCCGCGACCTGCTCGGCGACGCGTTCCTCACCGCGGTGATCAGGCACGGCAAGGACGTCAAGACCGTCGCGCATCTCGGGCGTCATGTTCCTGCGGAGCTGCGTACGGCGCTGATCGCCGCCGGCCGCGAATGCGACGTCGATGGCTGCCATCACCGTGGCTACCTGGAGCTCGATCACAGCGAGATCGACTACGCGAAGGGGGGCCCGACGGCATGGTGGAACCTCACCTGGCTCTGCTACCTCCATCACAAACGAAAAACCGCGGGCGCGACTCTCGGCCCACCCGACCCGATGACACGCAAACGATCGATGACCGAGCACGATGACCAAACGAAGGGACTCGCCGCTTGACCTTGCGGAACCGAGCCGCGAGCCGCGCTCGGCGTGCGCTAGGCGGGGTTGCTGACGCGGACAACGAACCGTGTGCCGCCGGCCGATGGTGTCTCGACGCGCGCGTCGCCGCCCATTGCTTGCGCGAGCTCGCTCACGATCGCGAGGCCGAGCCCGGTGCCCACGGCGCGGCCAGGTGAGGAGCGAACGGTGTGCAGCCGGTCGAAGACGCCGTGCTGCTCCTCCGTCGGAATCCCCTGGCCGTCGTCGAGCACCGAGACGACGACCGTGGAGCCGACCGCGACCGCCCCGACATGGACGCGGCTCACCGCGAACTTCAGGGCGTTCTCGGTGAGGTTCGCCACGATCTGGCCGAGTCGTTCCGCATCGAGGTCCGCGGTGATCGCCAGCGGCGTGTCGACGTCGATCGTGAGGCCGAGCTCACCGGCTTGCGGCGCGAACGCGAGCGCGGCCTCGCGCACGACGGTCGCGGCGTCGCATCGCCGAGGATGTAGTGAGAACTCGCGGCGATCGAGCCTGCTGAGGTCGAGCAGGTCGCGCACGAGTCGCTCGAGGCGGCGTGCTTCGCTGCTGATGACCTGCGCGGCTCGGATACGCGCCGCTGCATCCGCCGCGTCGAGCGTGCCGTCGGCGAGTGCCTCGGCGTAGCCGCGGATCGACGTGAGCGGCGTGCGCAGATCGTGGGTGATCGACATGAGGAACGCCCGCTCGGCGCCGCGCGCCTGCTCGAGGTCGGCGGCCATCTGGTTGATCGTCGCCGTGAGCGTCGCCAGCTCCGCCTCCGCGTGGGCATCGGGCGCGACGCGAGCCGAGAGGTCGCCGCCGGCGATGGCGGCCGCGGTCGCGCTCACCGCGCCGAGTGGCCGCGTGAGACGGCGGGCGAGCCATGCGCTGACGCCTGCGCAGAGCGCGAGCGCGACGGCGGCCGCGAAGAGGAAGGTCGTGAGTACACGCCGTTGCGCCTCGACGTCGGCGCGTTGGGTCAACACGAGCACAGGCACGTTCGCGAGCTGCGCACCGCGGCCGGTAAGGATCTCGGCCCGGTAGACGAGCGTGCCGTGACTTCCCTCGATCGCTGCGCCGGCGAGCAGCGCTTCGGGGTCGAGGTCGGACTCCGCGACACCTTCCGGCAGCGCGATCAGCTCGACGAGCTCGGGATCGCGCCGCGACAACGAGTTCGAGATGCGCTCCATCTCGTCGCCGGTGAGGATCTCGCCGTCCGACCGGGCGACGAACACGAGCCGGGCATCGGTGACCTGGAGCCCGCGAGCGATCTGTACCAGACCGTTCTGCAACAGCCGTGCGTTCTCGCCGACGGAGTCGTTGCCGCTGCTGTTGGTCGCGTCGTCGATGGCGGCGTTGAGATCCGCGGTGAGATCCTGCAGCCTCGAGGCCTTCTCGTCGAGCTCGTCGCGGGCGATGCGTTGGGCGGACCCGCGCACGAGGAGCCACGTCGCGAGCGAGGCGAACAGCAAGACGCCGGACGCGACGATGATGAAGCTGACGAGCAGCCGGCTGCGCAGCGTGCGACGTATCACGCGCCGCGTCAACCTCGTTCGAGGCGGTACCCGACGCCGCGCACGGTGTCGATCGTGGCGGCGCCGTCGATCTTCTTGCGCACCTGCGCGATGTGTACGTCGACGGTGCGGGCGTCGCCGAACCAGTCGTAGCCCCAGACGCCATCGAGGATCTGCTGCCGGCTGAGCGCGAGCCCCGGCCGTTCGGCGAGGTAGCGCAGTAGCTCGAACTCCTTCGTGGTGAACATGACGACCTCGTCCCGGACCCGCACCTCGTGCCGGCCGAGGTCGATCGTCACCGCGTCGACCTGCAGCATTTCGACGGGACTCGCGCCGTCGGCTCTGCGCAACACGGCCTTGACCCGCGCGACGATTTCCGCGGGCGAGAAGGGCTTGGTGACGTAGTCGTCGGCGCCGAGCTCGAGGCCGAGCACGCGATCGACCTCGCTGTCGCGCGCGGTGAGGAAGATCACCGGGACCTGGCTCGTCAGCCGGAGACGGCGGCAGACCTCCAGGCCGTCGAAGTCGGGGAGGCCGACGTCGAGCACGACGAGCCGAGGTCGGTGCTCGCCGATCGCGTCGAGCGCCGCCTGGCCGGAGTGCGCCTTCACGACGTGGTACCCGTCGCGCGCCAGGTACAGCTCGAGCAGGTCGGCGATGTTGGCCTCGTCGTCGACCACGAGCACGGTGCCTCGGTCCATCAGGTACTCATCGTCGCGAAGTCGGCTCGATCACAGGGTCAGCCGAACGTTATGCCTTCGTAAAGACACCTGGGTGTGTTGCGTCAGGGGACAGCGTTGGCGCGGGCGAGGTCGCCGAGCCAGCGGGCAGAGGGCTTCGGGGTGCGGGCCTGGGTGGTGCGGTCGACGGCGACCAGCCCGAAGGTCGGCTCGTAACCGAGCGCCCACTCGAAGTTGTCGAGCAACGACCAGTGGAAGTAACCGCGCACGTCGACGCCGTCGGCGATACACCTCGCGAGACCGCGCAGCGCACCGGTCGTGTACTCGATCCGCTCGGCGTCGTCGTGCGTCCCGATGCCGTTCTCGGTCACGATCACCGGCAGCCCCGTCACCTCCGCGGCGTACCTCACCGCGACCTCGAGCGCGTCCGGCCAGAACTCATAGCCCATGCTCTCGACGACGCGCCGGCCCGGCTCCGGGCCGAGTGGCAACCCTGCGGCCGACAGCCGCGTGCGCGAGTAGGCCTGCACGCCGACGAAGTCGCCGGCGCGCGCGGCCTCGAGATGCTGTCGTTCATGCATGTCGCGCGTGCGAGTGAGTGTCTCGTCCGAGTCGGGGCCGGGCTCGATCCACCAGTCGCCCATCGCGATTGCCGACCCGGCCGGAAAGTCGCCGGGCCCGGCCTTGAGGGTCTCGTACGCGCGGACGTGCGCAGCCTTCAGGTGCTCATTGACGGTCGCGTAGAGGCCGAGGTCGTGACGACCCGGAGGGAACGCACCGACGAGCCAGCCCATCAGCGAGACGATGTTCGGCTCGTTGATCGTGTTCGCGATCGCGATGAGATCGCCGAGATGTGCAACAGTGCGCTCGCAGAACCGTGTGAAGCGGTCGACGATCGCCGGTTGCTCCCAACCGCCGTCGTCGGTGGCCCAGCGCGGGGTGGTGAAGTGGTGAAAGGTCACGCACGGAAGCACGGCGTGCTGATGGCATGTGTCGAGCACTCGGCGGTAGTGATCGAGCACCGCGACGCTGAACTCGCCTTCGACGGGCTCGATCCGTGACCACTCGATCGACAACCGGTAGACACGAAGGCCAAGGTCGGCGACGAGCTCGATGTCGTCGCGGAAGCGGTGATACTGATCGCACGCGTCGCCCGAAGGCTCCCTCACACCGCGCGCCGGGTCGTGCTCGAACGCCCACCAATCGTTGTTGACGTTGTTGCCCTCGACCTGATGCGCTGCCGTCGCCGTGCCCCACAAGAACCCGTTGGGAAAGCTCGGAGGCATGCGCTCGACCCTAGACTCCGTGCGTCCAGCCTGCGGAGCGAGCGGGGTAATCGTGAGCCTTGGGGTGCGTCCAGCCTGCGGAGCGAGCGGGGTGATCGCGTGAGCCTTGGGGCGCGAGCGGAGCGAGCGGGGTGATCGCGTGAGCCTTGGGGCGCGAGCGGAGCGAGCGGGGTAATCGTGAGCATCCTCGATGAGATCCTCGCGATGAAGCGCGACGAGGTCACCCTGCTGCATCAGCCACAAACTCGCGCCACGATCCGAGCAGCGGCGCTCGACGCTCCGCCGGTCCGCGACTTCTCGGGGGCGCTCCGGCGCGCCGACGGGCGGGTCGCGGTGATCGCGGAGTTGAAGCGCCGCAGCCCGAGCAAGGGGATCCTTGCGCCCGATCTCGACCCGGCAGCGACCGCACGCAACTACGCGGTGGGGGGTGCGGTTGCGCTGAGCGTGCTCACCGACCGGCCCTACTTCGACGGCAGCGTCGCGGATCTCCAAGCCGCTCGCGCCGCGACCGAGTTGCCGGTGCTGCGCAAGGACTTCACGATCGCCGAGATCCAGCTCTTCGAGACCCGAGCGATCGGTGCGGATGCCGCGCTGCTGATCGTTGCCGCGCTCGACGATCCGACGTTGCGCGACCTCCACGACGCCGCGACCGCGCTCGGGCTCGCCGTGCTCGTCGAGGTGCACGACGAAAGCGAGATCGAACGCGCGCTAGCTGTAGGCGCACGCATCGTGGGCGTCAATGCGCGCAGCCTCCAGACCTTCGCCGAGGACCTCTCGATCGCGGAGGCGCTCGCGGCACGGATCCCCGGCGAGGTCGTGCGGATCGCCGAATCGGCCGTGCGTAGCGTGTCGGACGCCGCGCGTATGGCTGCGGCCGGCTTCGACGCTGTGCTGATCGGTGAAGCGCTCGTCACCGCTCCCGATCCGGCGGCGTTGTGCACGGCGATGGGCGGCGCGAGGGTGCAGCGGCCCTAGGTAGCCTGGCTCGCATGTTCGTGAAGATCTGCGGGATCACGAACGAGGAGGATGCGCTCCTCGCCGTCGCGATGGATGCCGATGCGCTCGGTTTCGTGTTCGCGCCCAGCCGCCGTCAGGTGAACGTCGAGCAGGCACGAGACATCGTGCGTCGCCTGCCATCGGAGGTCGTCACGATCGGCGTGTTCCGCGACGAGCGGCCGGAGCGCATCGTGGAGGTGTGCAATCGGGTGGGGCTGCGCGGCGCGCAGCTCCACGGGCGGGAGCCGGTGGCCGAGGTGCGCTGGGTACGCGAGCGGCTCCGGTTCGTGATCCAGGCGTACAAGGCGGGCGACCCCGGCCTCGCGCTCGCTGCGAACAGCCCGGCGGACATCGTGCTCGTCGACGGCCCGAATCCCGGGAGCGGCAAGGTGTTCGACTGGTCGCTCGCCGATCGGGTGCCACCCGGTGTCCGGTTGCTGCTCGCCGGCGGCTTGCACCATCAGAACGTCGCGGACGCGATCGAGCGGGTGCGCCCGTGGGGCGTCGACACGGCGAGCGGTGTCGAGCGGAGCCCCGGGCGGAAGGACGCGACCAAGCTGCGACTGTTCGTCCAGGCAGCGAAGGAGGCGGGTGAGCAGCTGCGCGCACGCGGCGTGCTGGCGCGCCACCGGGAAGTCGACCTGGGGCTCCCACCCGACCCGATGTCGCCGCTCTCGCTCGCCGACACGGAGCCGGGTGTGAGCCGCCCTTGGGATTGGGCGCTCGACGGCATGTAGATCGCCGGTATGTAGATCGCCGGTATGTAGATCGCCGGTCTGTAGTCAGCTCGCGAGAACCTCACACGATTCACGAACTCCTCGCGTTCGCCTCGCGCGCCTCGAAGAACCCCCGTCGAAGCTGTGGTCGTCGTCCCCGACGGATCCGCACCCAACACGGAGGTTCCCCCAATGATCAAGCGTCTCCTTGCCAGCTCTCTCGCCGGCGGGTTGCTCGTCGCCGCAACGTTCGCCGGTACCTCGGCCGCGTCGGCCGGTGCCAGTAGCTGTCCCGATGGCACGTGGTCCGACACGCTCGGCCGGCCCGCGGAGGTCGCGCCCAACATGACCGGCGTCGCGCTCTGGCGCTACCAGGACAACGACCTCTACCGGTTCCGCGTCAGCGAGGCCGGCCGTGACCTCGCCGTGTTCACCGGCGCGATCAGCACCGACGGTTACATCGTCTACGGACCTCGCTACCTCGAAGGCGGCGACGTCGCGCTCACTCGGGTGCCGGGCAAGGTCTCGTTCCGCTTCACGAACTTCGGTGGCGTCGACGGCATCGACTTCGCGGTGAAGTGCGCGAGCTACGTCAAGGTCGGCGTTCGCATGAACGGCGAGCTGCTGTCGACCGACGACATCGTCGTCGGAGGCGACTCCGCCCACCCCGACGCCAACCCGTTCAAGGTCGAGAAGGTCGCCGCCTGACCGGCCACGAGAACCCCTTGTGGCGCCCCGGCCCGAGCCGGGGCGCCACTGCGCGCGGAGCGCGCATACTTCGTGACCTGCGGTTCCGCAGTCGCCCCGGCGCATGCCCTGCGCCGCCTGGGCCGCGGCGCGCTACGGTCGAGCGTCCCGGCCTCCGCTCACGAGGAGCAGCATGTTGCGAGCTATTCGGCGACGACGTGTCGGCGCGACGATCGTCGCAGTGATGGTCGCTTCGGGCGCGGGCCTCGCCGCGCATCCTCCGGCTGCCCACGGCGCGAGCGACGCGGGGAACGACCTCAACGGCGACGGCCGCTCGGAGCTCGTGATCGGCGTCGGCGGAGAGGACTTCCTCGTTGCCGACGCGGGAGGCGTGCACGTGCTGGCCGGTACGGCCCTCGGGGTACGCGCCCGGGCCGGCCAGTTCTGGCACCAGGACAGCCCCGGGATCCCCGGCGACGCGGAGGCCTCCGACGGCTTCGGCGGCGCCTGGGCAGCCGGTGACTTCGATGGCGACGGCTACGACGATCTCGCAATTGGCGCGCCCGGCGAATCGATCGGGGCCGCGAACGGCGCCGGTCACGTGACGGTGCTCTACGGATCCCCGTTCGGCGTGTACACGACCGATGCGTCCGAGCTCCAGCAGAACATGGGCGGGCTGGCGAGCAGCGCCGAGGCCGGCGACGGTTTCGGCAGCGAGCTGACGAGCGCCGACTTCGACCGCGACGGCCGCGACGACCTCGCGGTCGGCGTCCCCGGCGAAGGAACCGTCGGCACGCCGAACGCCGGCGCGGTCCAGATCGTGTACGGAACAGCTGGCGGGCTCGATGGTTCGCGTTCGCGGCTGTTCGAGCCGGCCGACGCCGGGACGAACCCGGAAGCCGGCGACCGCCTCGGCACCACGTTGGCGACGGGTGACTTCAACGCCGACGATCATGCCGACCTCGCGATCGGCGCGCCAGCCGAGGGTGTCGCGGGCAACGCGGCTGCAGGCGCGGCCACGGTGCTGTACGGCTCGACGACCGGCCTCGTGGGCGCGCACGCGGCGCAGCTCCACCAGGACGTCACGGGGGTTGTCGGCATCGCGGAACCCGACGACGGCTTCGGTGGCGCGCTCGCGGCGGGCGACTTCGACGGCGACGGCGACGACGACCTCGCCGTCGGCGCAAGCGCCGAAGACGTCGGCGCGACCAATGCCGCCGGCGTTGCGCACGTGTTCCTCGGTGGGCCGTTCGGCGTGATCGTCGCCGGGAACCGTCAGCTGTACCAGGGCAACGCCGGTGTGCCCGGCTCGTCGGAGACGCTCGACCGATTCGGCGCTGCGCTCGCGGCTGGCGACTTCGACGGCGACGGTACCGACGCGCTCGCGATCGGGACGCCCGGCGAGAGTTTCCAGGGTTTCACCGGCGCGGGGACGGTGATGGTGCTCGACGGCAGCGCATCGGGATTGACCGCGGCCGGTTCCCAGCTGTGGAGCCAGGACAGCCAAGGTGTGCTCGACGTCCCCGAGATCGGTGACGGCTTCGGTTCGGCGGTGCAGGCGGGCGACTTCAACGGCGACGGCCGTCACGATCTCACCGTCGTGAGCGGTGAGGGCGTGGGCGCGCAGGCGCTCGCGGGCGCAGTGCACGTGCTGTACGGGAGCGCATCGGGGATCATCGCGACGGGCAGCCAACAGTTCACCCAGGACACGCCGGGCGTGCTCGACACGGCCGAGGCCAACGACCTGTTCGGGCTGCCCCTCTGACGGGTTGCAACTCGTAGGGGGCAGAGGCGCGCCGATCCGTAGACTCGATGGCTCCCGCAGGCCCGGAGACGCCAATGACCAATTCTGGGACCGATCGTGGGACCAAGCCGACCGGCCCCGCTGGCGCGGGCTCGGCACCGGCCCGTGGCGCGACGGTGCGGCTCGATCCACCCGGCCCGGAACCGACCGGACTCGGCCGGTTCGGCGACTACGGCGGCCGGTTCGTCCCCGAAACCCTCATTGCGGCGCTGGAGGAGTTGGAACGCGAGTTTCGCAGGGCGTGGCACGACGACGCGTTCCGCGGGGAGTTCGCCGCTCTGTTGCAGTCCTATGCCGGCCGTCCCACGCCGGTCACCGAGTGCGAGCGCCTCTCGGACCGGCTCGGGCTCAGGGTGCTGCTCAAACGCGAAGACCTCGCGCATACCGGCTCGCACAAGATCAACAACGTGCTGGGGCAGGCGCTGCTCACCCGACGTATGGGCAAGGGTCGCGTGATCGCGGAGACGGGCGCCGGTCAGCACGGGGTCGCCACCGCCACCGCTGCCGCGCTCTTCGGCCTCGATTGCACCGTCTTCATGGGCGCGGTCGATGTCGAACGCCAAGCGCTGAACGTCTGGCGCATGCGTCTACTCGGAGCCGAGGTCGTCACCGTGACGAGCGGCTCGGCGACGCTGAAGGATGCAGTCAACGACGCGATGCGCGAGTGGGTAGCGACCGTCGAGAGCACGCACTACTGCCTCGGCTCGGTCATGGGTCCCCACCCGTTCCCGTGGATGGTGCGCGAGTTCCAGCGGGTCGTCGGTGACGAGGCCCGTGAGCAGTGCAGGGCGATTCTCGACGGAGGGGCTCCGCAGTACGTCGTCGCTTGTATCGGGGGCGGGTCGAACGCGATGGGGACGTTTGCGGGCTTCCTCGATCGGCCCGAGGTCGCGCTCGTCGGCGTCGAGGCGGCGGGACTCGGGCTCGAGACCGGCAAGCACGGCGCGGCGGTGAACCGTGGGGTGCCGGGTGTCGTGCACGGGATGCGGTCGTTGTTCCTGCAGGACGAGCACGGCCAGGTGCTGGAGGCCCATTCGATCAGCGCTGGGCTCGACTATCCGGGGATCGGTCCCGAGCATGCGCAACTCGCCGCGAACGGACGAGCCCGCTACGAGAGCGCGACGGACGACGAAGCCCTCGCCGGTTTCCAGCTGCTCACCGAGACCGAGGGGATCATGCCCGCGCTGGAGCCGGCGCACGCGCTCGGATGGCTCGCACGTGAGGCGGGCAGGTCGATCCCGAAGGGCGCGACCGTGCTGGTCACCCTGTCGGGCCGCGGCGACAAGGACGCCGCGCAGGTCGCCGAGCGTCTCGGAGAGCTCTGATGCAGCTCGAGGCAAAGCTGCGCGCGGCCCGCGACGGCGGCCGCAAGCTGCTGGCGCCGTACGTCACGGGCGGGCTCGGCAAGGACTGGCTCGACGTCGTACGGGCATGCGCAGCCGCCGGCGCGGACGCGATCGAGATCGGTCTTCCCTTCTCCGATCCGATCATGGACGGCGTCACGATCCAGGAGGCGAGCCAGCGCGCCCTCGATCTCGGCGCGACACCCGAATCGGTGATCGCGCAGGCCTCGACCCTCGACATCGACACGCCGATCGCCGTGATGACGTACTACAACCTCGTGTTCCGTATGGGCCACGAACGCTTCGCGCGGTCGCTGGCCGACGCGGGGCTCGACGGCGCGATCATCGCCGACCTCCCGCTCGACGAGCTCGAGTTGGGCGGGTGGGGTGAAACCGCCTGCGCGCACGGGATCGAGTGCGTGCTCCTCGCATCGCCGACCACGACCGACGAACGACTCGCAGCGATCTGTGAGGCTGCCTCCGGGTTCGTGTACGGCGTCTCGTTGCTGGGGGTGACCGGCGAGCGCGCCGGTCTCGCCGCCACCGCCCGCGAGATGGGTGTCCGGCTGAAGCGCACGACCGACAAACCAGCCCTGCTCGGCGTCGGGATCTCCAACGCCGACCAGGCGGCCGAGGCGGCCGGTCATGCCGACGGCGTCGTCGTCGGCTCGGCGCTCGTGCGCCGCCTCCTCCAGTCGGGCGGCCCCGACGAGGCCTACGACTTCGTCCGCACGCTCCGCGCTGCGCTCGATGCAAGCCCGGGGCAGCGATAGTGCCGCGTTGAGCGAGTCTCGTGGCGCCCCTTCGGGCCCACGCCAGCCTTCGGCCCAGTCACGCCTTCGGCCCAGTCACGCCTTCAGCCCAGTCGCGGCCGTGTCGATAGCTACGCCGGGAGACGGGTGGGCGACCACCCGGTTTGCGGGCTCGGATGCCCGCGCGGCGGGTAGGAGGCCCCATGGAAAAGGGCACGATGATCGGGCTCGTCATGGCCTGCGTCGGTGTCTTCGTCGGCGCGCTCCTGAAGGGCGCCGACATCGTCATGCTCTTCACGAACATCCCGGCGCTGCTGATCGTCGTGGTCGGTTCGCTTGGAGCGACCTTCATCGGCGCGCCGTTCGCCGAGGGTTCCTCCGTCGGTAAGTACATCGGCAAGGCCATGAAGGGGAACCCCGAGAAGTCGGCGACCGAGACGATCGAGACGATCGTCCGCCTGACGAACCGCGCACGCGCCGAGGGACTGCTCGCGCTCGAGGAAGAGTCGAAGAGCATCGAGGACCCGTTCCTCAAGAAGGGGATCCAACTCGCGGTCGACGGCACCGACCCAGAGGCGCTGCGCAAGACGCTGCGCGCCGAGGTCTCGGCGATGAAGGAACGTCACAAGGCCGGCCAGAACTTCCTCACGAACGCAGGCGTGTTCGCCCCGACCTTCGGAATCATCGGTGCCGTGTTCGGCCTGATGGCCACGATGTCGCACCTCGACAATCCAGCGCTGATCGGCCACGGCATCTCGGCGGCGTTCGTCGCCACCTTCTGGGGCGTCTTCCTCGCCAACGCGATCTACCTGCCCATGGCGAACAAGCTGAAGCGCTGCAGCTCGGAAGAGGTCGAGCACATGGAGCTGGTCATCGAGGGCGTGATGGCAATGCAGGCCGGTACGAGCCCACGCGTCGTCGAGGAGATCCTGATGTCGCGCGTGCCGCCGGCCGAGCGGGAGGAAGCCGAGGCCGCGTGAGCCACGACTACGAACCGCACGAGGAGCACGAGGAGCACGAAGAGCACGTCAACCACGAGGCGTGGGTCATCCCGTTCGCCGACCTGCTCACGTTGCTCATGGCGATGTTCATCGCGCTCTTCGCGATGTCGACGGTCGACAACGACAAGTTCAAGGAACTGTCGATCGGGTTCAACGAGGCGCTCGGCGGCGGGAAGCTGGAGACCGGCGTGTTTGCCGCGCAGGAGGGCCGTGACCTCGTGCCCGGCACCGGTGAGGGGGCGTCCGGCCGCGACGGGGGGAGCAGCGAGGGGCTGGCGTCGAACAACGACGGTCAGAGCGTCATCGAGAAGCTCCTCCAACAGCGAGAGGACCTGCAGGCCGCGATGGCCCAGGAACGCGAATCGTTGGAGGATGTTCGGGAGCGTATTCAGGCGGCCGCCGATGCGAAAGGTCTCGGCGACCAGCTCGCGTTCGATCTCCGCGACGATGGTCTCCACGTGACGATCATCACCGACCAAGTGCTGTTCGACAGCGGCCGTGCCGAGATCCAGCCGAGCGGTGTCGCAGTGCTCAACATCGTTGCCGCGGTGCTCGCCGATGTCGGCAACCCGATCCTGATCGGCGGGCACACCGACAACGTGCCGATCAGCACCACACAGTTCCCCTCCAACTGGGAGTTGTCGGGCGCGCGGGCCAGCGCGGTATTGCGTTTCGTCGCCGAGCACGGCCTCGCGGGTGCAAACCTGCAGGCGACCGGCTACGCCGACACCCGCCCTGTTGCCTCCAACGACACCGCGGCGGGTCGCGCCCAGAACCGGCGGGTCGAGATCGTCGTCCAGAGCCGCGTTGTGGACGCGCTCCTCAACGCGAACGGGCTCGGGGAGGACTCGAGCTCCACCGGCGGCGCGACGGGATCGACCGGCGACTCGACCGGCGCGAGCGTCGAGGACATTGTGGGAGACCTCGCGGACGACGCCTAGTCTCCCGAAACATGGCTGCTGAGAAGATCACGATGGGTGCCGGCGGTGCGCTGTTGGTTCCCGACGAACCCGTCATCCCGTTCGTCGAGGGCGACGGCACCGGTGTCGACATCTGGCCCGCGGCCCGGCTCGTGCTCGATGCCGCCGCCCGCAAGCACGGCAAGACGATCGCGTGGAAGGAAGTCCTCGCCGGGCAGAAGGCGTACGACGCGACGGGTTCTTGGCTTCCCGACGAGACGATCGCCACGTTCCGCGAGTACCTGATCGGTATCAAGGGGCCGCTCACGACGCCGATCGGGGGTGGCATCCGCAGCCTGAATGTCGCCCTGCGCCAGATCCTCGACCTCTACGTCTGCTTGCGTCCGGTTCGGTGGTTCCAAGGGGTGCCGTCACCCGTCAAACGCCCTGAGCTGGTCGACATGGTGATCTTCCGCGAGAACACCGAAGACATCTACGCAGGGCTGGAGGTGGAGGAAGGGACGCCCGAGGCGGCGAAGCTCATCGCAATGTTGAACGAGCAGTTCGGTTGGAACATCCGGGCCGACAGCGGCGTCGGCATCAAGCCCGTTTCGGTCACCGCGTCGAAGCGGCTGATCCGAGCCGCGGTCGAACACGCCGTCCGGCGGCACCGCAAGAGCGTCACGCTCGTGCACAAGGGCAACATCCAGAAGTTCACCGAGGGCGCCTTTGCCAAGTGGGGCTACGAGGTGACACGTGACGAGTTCTCCGACGTCGCGGTCAGCTGGGACGACTGCGGCGGCGATCCCGGCGACAAGGTCCTCGTGAAGGACAACATCGCCGACATCACGTTGCAGCAAGTCTTGACGCGCCCGACCGACTTCGACGTGATCGCGACCACGAACCTCAACGGCGACTATCTCTCCGATGCGCTTGCGGCACAGGTCGGCGGCATCGGCATCGCGCCCGGTGGCAACATCAACTACGTCACCGGGCACGCAATCTTCGAGGCGACGCACGGCACGGCGCCGAAGTACGCGGGGCAGGACAAGGTCAACCCCGGCTCGGTGATCCTCTCGGGCGTCATGATGTTCGAGCACCTGGGGTGGCAGGCGGCCGCCGACGACATCGTCCGTGCGATCGAGGCGGCCATCGCCGACAAGATCGTCACCTACGACTTCGCCCGTCTCATGGATGGCGCCAAAGAGGTGAAGTGCTCCGAGTTCGCCGCCGCGATCGTGGAACGGCTCTGAGCCGCGGCATGCCGCCGCCGCGAGTGATTGGGTTTCCCCTGGTGGGTTCAAGCCGACGGAAGCGGTCGAATCGGTCAGCGGGAGGTCTGGTCAGCGGGCGGTCGCGCCGAGCTGTCGCAGCACTCGCGCGACGGCGTCCTCGTAGCCCGGCAGGAGCTCGACACCTGCCACGAGCAGCGCGCGGTTCTCGAGGACCGAGTTCGCAGGCCTGGGAGCGGGGCGTGGCGGATCGAGGTCGGCCGTCGTGATCGGCTCGACGCGGGCGGGATCGTCGCCGACCTGGCGCAGGATCTCGCGCACGAAACCGAACCAGCTCACCGCGCCCTGGTTCGTCACGTGGTGCAGGCCGGCCCGCCCCTCCACTGAGAGCCGCACGAGCATCGACGCGAGGTCGGAGGCCGACGTCGGCGAACCGCGCTGGTCGTCGACGAAGCGCAGCACCGGCACCTGGTCCTTCACGCGCAGCACGGTCTTCACCATGTTCGCCCCGTGCTGGCCGAACACCCACGCCGTGCGCGCAACGCTCGATCGGTCGTCGAGCGAGAGCGCGGCGCGTTCGCCGGCGAGCTTCGACTCGCCGTACACCGACGCAGGGTTCGGTGGATCGAGCTCGTGATACGGCTCCGGCTTCGATCCGTCGAACACGTAGTCGGTCGAGACGTGCACGAGCCGCGCGCCGACGTCATCGACGGCAGACACGAGATGCTCGACCGCGGTCGCGTTCACCCGAAACGCGCCTTCTCGATCGGACTCGCAGGCATCGACGGCGGTGTACGCCGCTGCGTTGATCACGACGTCCGGGCGCGCGGTACGGATCGCGGCGAGTACCGCGTCGCGATCCGCGATGTCGAGCGCGGCGCGAGCGAACGCGACGACGTCGAGTCCTGCTCGCTGGGCGGCATCGACCACCTCGCGCCCGAGCATGCCGCCGGCGCCCGTGACGACAATTTTCACGTCAGCTCGCGGCCCGGGCCTTCAAGGGTTCCCACCACCATCGGTGCTCTCGGTACCAGTCGACCGTCGCGTCGAGGGCCTCGTCGAGCGTGTGCTGCTTCGTCCAGCCGAGCGCCGTGATCTTCGTGATGTCGACCGAGTAGCGACGGTCGTGCCCGAGCCGATCGGGGACGTAGTCGACCATGTCCTCACCACGACCGAGCAACGCGAGCAGCTTGTCGACGAGCACTCGGTTCGGGATCTCGTTGCCCGCGCCGATGTTGTAGATCTCGCCGACGTCGCCGCGTTGGAGCACCAGGTACACCCCGGCACAGTGGTCGTCGACGTAGAGCCAGTCGCGCTCGTTGAGCCCATCGCCGTAGAGCGGGATCGTCCTGCCGTCGAGCAGGTTCGTCGTGAACAGCGGGATCGCCTTCTCCGGGTACTGGTACGGCCCGAAGTTGTTCGTGCAACGGGTGACGACGACGGGAAGGTCGTGGGTGTGGTGGTACGAGAGCGCGATCAGGTCCGACCCCGCTTTGCTCGCAGAGTACGGCGAACGTGGTTCCAGCGGATCGGTCTCCTTCGACGAACCAACGTCGACCGAGCCATACACCTCGTCGGTGCCGATGTGCACGACGCGCTGGACGTCGACGCGGCGCGCAGTGTCCATGACGATGTTCGTGCCGAAGCAGTTCGTGTGGATGAAGTCGTCGGCACCAGCGATCGAACGATCGACGTGGCTCTCTGCAGCGAAGTGCACGACCGCATCGCATCCCCGCATCGCATCCTCGAGCGAACCAGGATCGCAGATGTTCCCGCGCACGAACCGGTACCGCGGGCTGTCATCGACGTCGCGCAGCGTCGACAAGTTGCCTGCATATGTCAGCGCGTCGTACACGACGACCGTGTCGTCGGTGTGCTCGTGCACCCAGCGCACGAAGTTCGAGCCGATGAAGCCGGCACCGCCGGTCACCAGGAGTCGCATCGTTCGTCCCTCAGGTCCGCAGCGAATAGTGCGGGTGCCACTGCGGCTCGATCGCCGCGCGGCGAGGATTGTTCTGGTCGCGGCTCGACAGGATCGGCTCGCTGATACCCCAGTCGGCACCGATCTCGGGGTCGTCCCACGCGACACCCCGCTCGTCGGCCGCGTTGTAGTAGCTGTCAACGAGGTAGGTGATCGTCATGTCGGTCAGGCTGGCGAATCCATGGGCGACACCCGGCGGGATGAACACGCCGTTGTGGTTGTGCGAGCCGTCGGCCCGGGTGCCGAGATCGAAGCACTCGGTGCCGCCGTCGGTCGGCGAGCCCTGCCGCAGGTCGTGCAGCACCACGCGCGCCGTGCCGTACGGGATGTACCAGTAGTCGGCCTGGTGCAGGTGGTAATGGAGCCCGACGAGGCAGCCCGCGATGCGGTCGCCCCGGTTGCCCTGGATCATCTCCCGGCCGCCCTGGGGGAACCATTCGCGGCGGTACGTCTCGATGAAGCTGCCGCGCGCATCGCCGTGCGCGACGGGCTCCACGTGGTACACGCCGGCAATCACGTCTGACTCGACGACCTTGGCCACGCAGTGCTCCGCCTTGCTCTCCGAGCTACTCGAGCTCGACCCGTGAGTGGTCGCCCAGCATGAGGCGGCTGGCCTTGGGGCGCAACTCGGAGCGCACGACCTCGGCTTCGCGGCCGAGCAGTGAGTCCTGGAGCCGGTGCACACCGACGATCCGGCAGCGGTCGAGCACGACCGAGTGCTCGATCTCGGCCTCGATGATCTCGCAGTCGGCTGCGATCGACGTGAACGGTCCGACGTACGTGTCGACGAGCCTGGTGTTACAGCCGATGATCGCCGGGCCGCGCACGGTGGAGTTGATCAGCTCGGCGCCTTCCTCGATCACGACACGACCGTCGACGCGGCTCGTCCCGTCGACCTTGCCGTCGTTGCGCGGTGTGAGCGTCTCGAGCACCAGACGGTTGCATTCGAGCAGCGGGTCCTTCTTGCCGGTATCGATCCACCAACCGCGCAGCACCTCGTGGACGACACGGTGGTCGTTGTCGATCAGCCACTGGATCGCGTCGGTGATCTCGAGCTCGCCACGCTCGCTCGGCTCGATCGCGCGAACGGCCTCGTGGATCGTCGGGTTGAACAGGTAGACACCCACGAGCGCGAGGTTGCTGGGCGGCTCCGACGGCTTCTCGACGAGCCCGACGACCTCGCCGTACTCGTCGATCTCGGCGACCCCGAACTGTCGCGGATCATCGACCTCGGCCAGCAGGATCTGTGCGGCCGGCGCGGGCCGTGATTCCTCGCCCAGCTCGGGATGCGCATCGCACGCCGCTTCGAACCTCTGCACGAAGCCGGCGAGGTCCTGCTGCAGCATGTTGTCGCCGAGGTACATGACGAAGTCGTCGTCACCGAGGAAGTCGCGGGAGATCAACACGCAGTGCGCCAGCCCGAGCGGCGAGTCCTGCGGGATGTAGGTGACGTTGACACCGAACTGCCAGCCGTCGCCGACCGCTTCGATGAACTCGTCGCGGTTGTCGCCGACGACCAGGCCCACCTCGGTGATGCCAGCCGCCGCCATCGCCTCGATGCCGTAGAAGAGGATCGGCTTGTTCGCGATCGGTACCAGCTGCTTGGCGCCGGTGTGAGTGATCGGTCGCAATCGCGAGCCGGTGCCTCCGGCGAGGATCAAGCCTTTCATACGTGGCCCTTCATGCGTAGGCCCTTCATACGTGGCCCTTGATCCCGGGCTGTCCCTTCATGACGGGCGACAGTCAAGCACGTTCGGTGTTGAGCCCGAAATGGCCGCGGACATCCTGTTCACACGATCTGCACCCAACTGTTGCCTGCTCGACAGAAGGACAGCCGCTCGCACGCGTCGCGGCCGGCCAGAGTCGCCGGAAGATCCACTCTCGCCGGCGCGTCGAGGCGCAGTGGAGCGCGAGCTCATTGGCCCTCATCGGCCAGACGCCGGCTGGCATGAGCACCCGCCCTGGGGCGCGAGCGGAGCGAGCGGGGTGATCCCGCCCTGGGGCGCGAGCGGAGCGAGCGGGGTGATCGCGCCCTGGGGCGCGAGCGGAGCGAGCGCGTACCGTGGTCGGCGTGACGGACGCGGGTTCCCGACCCGACTGCGATCTGTGCGAGGCCGCCAAGCTCACGGAGTGGTTTCACGAGGACGACATCTGCTGGATCGCCGAGTGCGAGATCTGCGCGACACCGATGGTCGTCTGGCGCCATCACGGCGTCGAGGTGCCTGCGGATCACCTCGAGCACATGCACGCGCAGCTCTCGATGGTGGTCACGACCCACTTCGAGTTCGAGCACTACGTCGACGATCACATGCGCAACATCCCCGACCACTACCACGCGCATGCGCGGCCGCGCGGCGGGTTCTTCGGGCACGGGCTGCGCCGCAAGGCATGACGGACCACGTCCTCACGATCGACCTCGGCACGAGTGGGCCGAAGGTCGCATACTTCACGCTCGACGGACGTTACGTCGCCGGTGAGTTCGAACCGGTCGAGCTCGTCCTCGAGCCGCCCGACGGCGTCGAGCAGCGGCCCGACGACTGGTGGACCGGCATCGTGAAGGCCGCGCAACGCCTCGCCGGCGCCCGCGCGATCGACCCCGGTTCGGTGGTCGCGGCCGCGGTCACGTCGCAGTGGTCGGGAACCGTCGCGGTCGACGCGTCCGGCGAACCGCTGATGAACGCCGTGATCTGGATGGATGCGCGCGGCGCCAGGGCCACGAGGAGAGTCGCGCGTGGCCGCGTCAACATCTCCGGGTACGACCCGCGCAAACTGCGGCGCTGGATCTCCCTCACGGGGGGCGCGCCGTCGCACTCTGGCAAGGATCCGATCAGCCACATCCTGTGGATCGAATCGGAACGGCCCGACGTCGCGCGCGCGGCCGCCTGCTACCTCGAACCGAAGGATTGGCTCAACCAACGCCTCACGGGACGCACTGTCGCAACGTACGACTCGATCGCGGTGCATTGGGTCACCGACAATCGCGATCCGTCTCGAATCGACTACGCGCCCTCGCTGCTCGATCAGGTCGGTGTCTCGCGCCACAAGCTTCCCGACTTGATCGGCGCGACCGACACCGTCGGACCGCTGCTCCCCGCCGTCGCAGCCGATCTCGGCGTGCCGGCCGGTATCCCGGTGATCGGGGGTACGCCCGACGTGCAGTCGGCCGCGGTGGGTAGCGGCGCGGTCCGCGACGGCGAAGGTCATCTGTACGTCGGGACGTCGTCGTGGGTGAGCGGCCACGTCCGCGAGAAGAAGACCGATCTCCAACGAGGGATCGCGTCGTTGCCGTCGCCGCTCCCAGGCCGCTACTTCATCGCGGACGAGCAGGAGACCGCGGGGGAGTGCGTGAACTTCCTGCGCGATCGTGTGCTGTGGCCGTCCGATGCGCTCGGCACCCCTCCTGCGCCCGACGACGCGTACCGCCGCATCGACGCGCTCGCCGCCACAGCGCCGGCGGGGAGCAACGGTGTGCTGTTCTTCCCGTGGTTGGTCGGCGAGCGAACCCCTGTCGACGATCATCACCTGCGGGCGGCCTGGGCGAACGTGTCGCTCTCGACTGCACGCGCGGACCTGGTCCGCGCCGTGCTCGAGGGAGTGGCACTCAACACACGCTGGCTGCTCGGCGGCGTCGAGCGCTTCCGGGGCGGTCCGTTCCCGTGGTTGCACTTCATCGGCGGTGGCGCGAACTCGCCGCTGTGGGCGCAGATCTTCGCCGACGTGCTCGGGCGCGAGATCCGCGTCGTGGCCGACCCGATCCGGGCGAACGGTCGCGGCGCCGCGCTGCTCGCCGCGTTGGCGCTCGGTCGCCTCGACATCGACGGCATCGCCGACGCCGTCGACGTCGCCGCCACCTACCGGCCGGACGGCGCGACGCGGCCGGTCTACGACGACGCGTACGGTGCCTACCGCGACTTCCACAAGCAGACCAAGGGCTGGTACCGAGCCCGGCACGGAGCGAACAGGTGACCAACCCCTACTCGGACGAGTTCCCTCCCGTCGATCACATCCCCGAGCACGGCCGGCCGCGCGATCAGGTGCTCGGCACGATGCGCGAGTTGCAGGCTCGCGAGCATGCGCGTTGGAGCGAGGGCTTCGCGTCGGGGAGCGTCTACCACGGCGATCCGGACCACATTGCGTTCCTGAACGAGGTCTACGCACTCCACAGCCAGACGAACCCTTTGCACGCTGACCTCTGGCCGAGCATCTCGAAGTTCGACGGCGAGATCTGCCGGATGACGGCGACGATGCTCCACGGCGACCGTGAGGTCGTCGGCACGGTCAGCAGCGGCGGGACGGAGAGCATCCTCCTCGCGATGAAGGCGTACAGGGATCGCGGCTACACACGGGGCATCGAGCACCCGTCGATGGTCGTGGCGAACACGGCGCACGCTGCATTCGACAAGGCAAGTCAGTACTTCCGTATCGAGAAGATCACGGTGCCCGTTGGCGTCGACGGTCGTGCCGACGCCGCGGCGATGATCGAGGCCTTCACCCCGAACACGGTGGTCGTCGTCGGGAGCGCACCGAACTACCCGAACGGGTTGGTCGATCCGATCGAGACGCTTGCCGACGCGGCCGCCGCGCGGGGTGTCGGCATGCATGTCGACGCGTGTTTGGGCGGGTTCGTGCTGCCGTGGGCAGAACGACTCGGATATCCGGTGCCGGCGTTCGACTTCCGCGTTCCCGGCGTCACGTCGATGTCGGCCGACACGCACAAGTACGGCTACGCGGCGAAGGGCACGTCGGTCGTGCTGTACCGCGGCAACGAGCTGCGACATTTCCAGTACTACACGACCGCGTCATGGACCGGTGGCCTGTACTACTCACCGACGTTCGCCGGGTCCCGGCCGGGCGCGTTGATCGCGCAGTGTTGGGCCGCGATGGTGTCGATGGGCGAGGACGGTTACATGGAGGCGGTGGAGCGCATCGTCGCGACGGCCGCGAGGGTCAAGTCCGCCGTGCGGGCGATCGACGGGTTGGAGGTGATCGGCGATCCCTTGTTCGACGTGGCGTTCCGATCCGACGACGTGAACATCTGGGGTGTGCTCGACGAGATGAGCAAGCGCGGTTGGTCGTTGAACGGTTTGCAGGACCCTCCCGCGATGCACTTGTGCGTCACGCTGCGCCACTGCCAGGACGGCGTCATCGACCGCTTCGGGCTCGACCTCGCCGAATGCGTCCGCCACCTTCGCGATCATCCCGATGCCGGCCATGATCTCGCGCCCGTCTACGGGATGGCCCAGATGACCGAGATGCAGGGACTCGTCGAGCAGGGCATCGCCGAGTACGTCGACAAGCTCTACGAGCCCTGAGCGCGAGCGGCGAAGCGATCTCCGCCCGGGTCAGGGCGTCGAGGCGATGCAGTTGAGGAACTCGTACTGCTTCCCGAGGATCGCCTTGTCGTCGGCGCCCATCCACTTGCGCAGCACCGTCGCGTACACCTGCCGGAAGTCGACGTACGTCTTCAGGTTGCCGTAGTTGACGAGTTCACCCGGAGCGAGGAGCGGCTGCAGCCCGTACAGGCCGCCGCGCACACGCTCGCCGATCAAGAAGCAGTTGCCCGACGATCCGTGGTCTGTGCCTCGATCACCGTTCTCCTCGGGTCGGCGACCGAACTCCGAGAACGTCATGACGAGCACCTGGCGCCGCCACTGCGGCTGGAGCGCCTTGAAGAACCGGTACACGCCCTCGTCGAACGAACGCAGCAGGCTTGCATGATCGCCCGCGGTGCCGCCCTGCGATGCGTGATTGTCGAAGCCACCGATGTGCGTGCTGAGCACCCTGATCCCGAGGTTCACGTTGATGAGCCTCGCGGCGAGCACCATCTGGCGCATGAAGTAGTCGTCCGGGAGGGTGCCCTGGTACGCCGGCGCGATCTTGCCGGTGATCCGCACCAACGACTGTCCGGTCGCTGCGATCTCGTCGCCCCACGCGCCGAGTCCGGTGCTCGAGTAGTTGTACGACGACAACGCGTTCAGCAACCGGATGTCGCGCGCGTACTCGCGGTCGATGCCGAAGGCGTCGCCGAGCCAGATCGGCAGACCGGCGGCCTGGTTCTTCTTTCCAACGTGGTGCAGCGGGATGTTCTGGTCGATCGCGACCTGGTACATCGTCTCGGCTTCGGAGTTCGGCAGCCCGTCCACGTAGCGCCCCAGCCATCCCGTCGGGTAGCTCTGCGCGCTGCCACCCCAGCCCTTCATCCAATACTCCATCGACGAGAAGTGGCTGAAGTCCGGAGGGCTGTACCCGACGCCCCGAATCGCCGCGACCCAGCCGCGGTCGTAGCGCTCCTTCAAACGGAAGAGCGCAGGGTGCAAGCCGACGCCCGTCTTCAACGCGAGCGCGTTCTGCGGTTGGATCGCGATCGTCGGCCGCTTGTCGTAGTAATGCCCGATGCCGACCGGGCAGATCGTGTTCAACCCGTCGTTGCCGCCGTCGAATTGGACGACGACGAGGATCGGATCGTGAGGTCCGAGGGCCGGCGCCGCGAAGGCCTCGAGGTGCGACAGGAGTGGGCTCATCGCGATGCCGCCGGCACCGATGGCGCCCATCTGCAGCAAGCGGCGGCGCGACAACCCGAGATCGGCACCAGGGAAGCTGAGCTGGCGGCGCTCGGGTGTCGTGGGCGTCTGCGGCGTCGTCGAGGCTGTGATCATCTGAGGTCCCTTACGCCAGCATGAACTCGGGTGACAGGACGACGAGCTGCGTGAGGAAGATCCACGCGAAGTGGTCCCACTCGCCGTCGGCGGGCGGCGCCTCGTACTGTCGCTTGATCCAGTGGGTGAGCCGGTAACGCGTGTTGTCCGACGGCCAGTAGATGCCGAATGCCCGCAACGCGTTGTCGACCGCCGTCGCGTAGCGCGCGTCGCCGAGGCCGGTGTTGTCGAGGACGTCCATCACCTCGACCTGGAGGAAGCCCGCTTCGTGGAGCATCCACAGGTAGTGCCAGATCCACGACGCTCTCGCCCAGTACTGAGTCGTGCCGAGCCAGTACGCGTTGTTCTTCCAACCCGCCACGTTCGGCGGCTCGAACAGCTCCTGGCCCATCTCCTCGGATCCCCACAGGTTGAAGTGGGGGAGGTCACCCGGCGGTTCGGTCATCGGGAGACCGGTTGCCTTGAGGATCGCGACGATCCAGTCCACCGGTGGGCGCACCAGCCCGCGCCGACACGTCGTCGAGTAGAACTCCGGACGCACGAACAACGCGCGCAGCGTCTCCTTCACGTTCCAGTCGGTCGTGAGCAGGATCTGCGCGAGATCGTCGACGATGTTCTGCGCGGGGCTCGGGTAGGCGAAGAACGTCCAGAGTTTCCTCGCCATGAACTTCGCGGCCGTGGTCTTCTTCGTGGTGCTCTCTTGCAGGAGAAAGTCGATGATCTCGGGACCGTCCCAAGCGCGGACCTGCCCCATGAACGTCTTGTTGCCGTAGTCGTGACGCTCGGGTCGGAAGATGTACTCGTGCGGGTCGACGTCGTAGTCCAGGTTGTGGCCCGTCCAGGCCCGCGCCGCGGCGATGATGTCGGCCTGCGTGTACTGGTTGACGCCGACCGTGAACAGCTCCATGAGCTCTCGCGCGAAGTTCTCGTTCGGCGCTTCCTTGTCGTTCGGCGCATTGTCGAGGTAGATCAACATGGCGGGCTGCAACGACATGTCGTGGACGAGCTGGCGGAAGTTCCCCATGCAGTTCGTGCGGAACAGGTTGTTCTGGTCCCACATGAGTCGCATGTCGGCGACCTTGGCGTTCTCGGAACAGAAATGACCGTGCCAGAACAGGGTCATCTTCTCCTGGAGCGGCTTGGCGGCGGTCGCCATGCGGTCGTACCACCACGCGCGCAGCCCGTACTCCTTCTCCCAGTCGCCGATGTCGTCGTCGAGGAAGCTCGGTCGGGTGACGTCGACGACGTCATCGAGGAGCTCGTCGACGACGGAGGCGAGGGACTGCGCGGTCTTGGCTTGCGCCGTCGGGAGGTCGATGCCGAACCCCGCTCGGCGGTAGAGATGGACGATTCCCCAATCAGACGGCACTGCGTCCCCCTACTTCGTGCCCCGCGCACGAGAGTCATCGGCGGGAACGCCGGTCGACCTGAAATAGGTACCGCAGAATTCCGAAAAAAGGGCGCGCTACGGAAGGCCCGCGCCGGGAACCTCGACGCGCATCCGTTCGATCCGGCCGTCGCGCCGCTCCTTGCACTCCTTCGGAACCGAAGTGCTTGCGGTGCAGACGTAGAGCGTGCGCCGGTCGTCGTCGCCCAGCATGCAGGCGAACGCGCCAGCGCGTCCGGTCTCGACGACCCGCAAGACGTCGCCACCTTCAGCGACCCGCAGCACACGTCCTGTCATCGGGCAGGCGCTCCAGATCGCGCCGGCGGCGTCGAGGCAGATGCCGTCGGGCAGCACGCCGCCCTCGAGCTGCGCGAAGAGGCGCCGGTTCGCGAGCGACCCGTCGGCCGAGATGTCGAACGCGGTCAGCCGGGCTGCCATGCTCTCGCCGACGATCAGGGTGCCGCCGTCGGGCGTGATCACCGCGCCGTTCGGGAAGGCCATCTCGTCGGCGACCACGCGCGCACCGCCATCCGGTTCGACCGCGAGGAGCGCCGTCGTCCGCGGCGTTTCGCGCAGGTGGATGTCGAACCCGAAGTTGCCCACATATGCACGTCCGATGGCATCGACGACCATGTCGTTGCAGTGGTACGGCGCCAGGTCCCAGAGATTCGCGTGCTCGACCAGGCTGCCGTCGGGTTCCTGCCGCAGCACGCGCCGGTCGCGCATCGAGACGACGAGCATGCGTCCGTCGGGAAGCCAACCGATGCCGCTCGGATCTTTCGGCACCTCCGCAACGACCTGGTGCGCTCCGTCCGGAGCGAGCGAGATGACCTGCTGACCGTGCATGTCAGAGAAGATGAGGCGGCCGTCGTGCCAGCGCGGCCCTTCCGGGAACGCGAGACCCTCCAGCACCGTCTCGAGCCCGCCGTGCGTCACGTGGATTCCTCCTCGCTGGGTGAGATCTCGTCGAGATCGTGGCCGGCCGATTCTGGCAGGCGCGGGACGAAGAGGATCGCGGCGAGCACGGTCGGGAGCGCGCACAGCGCGATCGCCTTGCCGATGCCGCCGAGCGGATCGCTGAGCTGGCCGGCGACCACGAGACCCGTGGCCGATCCGAGGACGCTGACGAGCAGCAACATCCCGTTGCTCGTCCCGCGGACCTCGGTCGGGAACAGCTCTGCGTTCATCGTGCCGAGGGCGAGGCCGCCGCAGCTCGCGGCCATCACGCTGAACCCGGAGGCAACCCACATTGCGGGACCGCTCGAGAGGAAGAACGCGATCTGTCCGAGTGCCGCGAGCAACAAGAACAGTGCGGCGACCGGTCGCCGCCCCCGCGCCTCGGTGAGCCGGCCGGCGAGGATGATGCCGATGAACCCGGTGAACCCCGTTGTCGCGGTGCGGAAGCCGAGGATGCCGCTGTTCGAGAAGCCGCGGTCGTCCTCGAGGTACTTGTTCGAGAGCTGGGCCGATGGCGCGTTCAACACGTTGGTCAGGAAGCCGACGATCCCCAGCACAACGAACCGCTTGCCGTAACGCCGGTCGAGCACCTCTCCGGCTCGACCGCGCTCGACGTCGGTCCCGGCGAGCTCGACGAAGCGGCGGCCCTCCTTCAGGTGCCGGCCGACGCGCGGTACGAGCAGGATCGAGAGTCCCGAGACGACGTAGCCGATCCGCCATGTCTCGTCGTTGAAGTCGGCGATCGGCAACAACACGACCGCGACCGTGAACCCGAGTCCGCCCGCGAGCGCGAGCATCGATGCCGCGAACGCTCGGGCACCCTCGGGCGCCTCCTCGATCGCGATGATGCCGGCGACGACCGCGGCGGCGCTGACGAAGCCGCGCGCGAAGACCTGCAGCGTGGCGAGCGCCCAGAGGTTCGGGCTGAGCGCGGTGAGCGCGTTGGCGATCGCGACACCGACGAGGCCGACGAGGATCAAACGGCGGCGCCCGACCCGGTCGGCCATCGCGGCGATGAACAACGTGACGAGCGCGCCGACCCTCGACGCGGCGAGGGCATTTCCGATCGCGCCGTCGCTCGCGCCGAAGCTGTCCTGGATGCTCTGCGCGTTCTGACCGTAGAGCGCACCACCGAATACGGCGATCGATGTCGCAAAGGACGCCACTGCGAGCTGGTTCGCCTGCCGCGCCGTGAACGGGACCCGGGGGAGCAGCAGCGGGGGCTTCAAGGGTGGCGGCGGTTCGCGACCTTCGATGCGGGTGGCGAGGCGACTCGAGCAGTGGTCGACGTTCCGTTCCATCTGGCCGAGGACCATCGGGCCGAGCGCCCACTGGAAGAACGGGATGCGGAACTCGTTCGCGATCGCCAGTTCGACCCGGCAGCGTTCGGCGTCGACGACCTCGACCCTGGCGTACAGCACCGTGTCGTCCGTCGCGCCGCCCGGGGAGCCGATCATCACGCCATCGGGTGCTTCTCCGGTGATGAACTCGTCGGCGATCACGGCGCGGACGCGGCTCGCAGGCGCGTCGAGGTCGACCAGCCTCGTTGCGAGCATCTGCGGCATGCTAGGAGTCCCCAGCCCGATGGTCGGCCCGTGGAGGATCCAATGTCCAGGTTGTCAGCCGGCGACAAAGCGCCGTCGATCTCACTCGAGGATCAGCACGGCAAGACGGTCAAGCTCTCGCAGTTCAAGGGACAACCCGTGGTCGTGTACTTCTACCCGAAGGCGGATACACCTGGCTGCACGACTCAGTCGTGCGAGCTACGTGACGCGCATCCGCAGTTGAAGCGGCTGAAAGCGGTGGTGCTCGGCATCTCGCCCGACCGTCCCGAGAAGCAGAAGAAGTTCGACGACAAGTACTCGCTCGGGTTCGCGCTCCTCGCCGACACCGATCACATCGTCGCTGAGGCCTACGGCGTTTGGGGCGAGAAGGTCAACTACGGGCGCAAGTACATGGGCATCATCCGCTCGGCGTTCGTGATCGACGACAAGGGCAAGATCGCCGCGAGCTTCTACAAGGTGAGCCCGAAGGACACGGTCCCCAAGGTCACCGCCGCGCTCACCCCATAGCGGCGAACATTGAGCAGTCAGCTACCTCTACGGGCGCGTGACTGCTCAATGTTCGTGCAGGGGTCAGGCGCCGATGGCGTGGTAGCCGCCGTCGACGTGAACGATCTCGGCCGTCGTCGCCGGGAACAGATCCGACAGGAGCGCGACGCACGCGCGGGCCACAGGCTCGGGGTCGCGCACGTCCCAGCCGAGCGGCGCGCGATCGCTCCACGCGGCCTCGAACTGCTCGAAGCCGGGGATCGACTTCGCGGCCATCGTACGGATCGGTCCGGCCGCCACGAGATTGACACGGATGCGCGATCCGCCGAGATCGCGCGCGAGGTACCGCGCTGTCGACTGTAACGCCGCCTTGGCGACCCCCATCCAGTCGTACACCGGCCACGCCACCCGGCCGTTGTCGAAGTCGAGGCCGACGATCGACCCTCCATCGCGGAACAACGGCCGCACGCCCGTCGCGAGTGCTTTCAACGAGAAGGCCGAGACGTGCATCGCCGTCGCGACGTCCTCCCATGGAGCGTCGAGGAATCCGCCGCCGAGGCAGCTCTCCGGAGCGAAGGCAATCGCGTGCAGCGCTCCGTGCAACTCGCCACCGACCCGTTCGGCCAGCGCCGCCACGTCGTCGGCGTTCGTGACATCGAGCTCGACGATCTGCACTTCGGGGTCCGGTAGTCGCTTCGCGCTCCGCTGCGTGAGCGACATCACGCGTCCGAAGCTCGACAACACCACCGTTGCGCCCTGCTGCTGCGCGAACCGCGCGACCGAGAACGCGATCGACGCGTCGTTGAGCACGCCGGTGACGAGGATTCGCTTGCCGTCGAGCAGCATCACTGGGCCTTTCTTCGGGAGCGCTGTGCTCGCAGCGTCACAGCGGCGTATTGGAGTGCTTGCGTTGGCTTCCGGGGTCACGCTTCGTCGACAGTTGGCCGAGCCCGGCGACGAGCACCGAGCGCGTGTCGGCCGGATCGATCACCGCGTCGACGAACCCGCGCTCCGCCGCGCGGTACGGGTTCAAGAATGCCTCGGTATAGGACTCCTCCGTCACTCCCTTGCCGCCGAGGATCTGCACGGCGCCAAGGGCGCCCATGACCGCGATCTCGGCGGTGGGCCACGCAACGCACAGATCGTTCGCGATCCCGCGGGAATCCATGACGATGAACGCGCCCCCGAAGGCCTTGCGCATGATCACGCACACTCTCGGCACCGTGGCGGCGCAGTAGGCGTGGACCAGCTCCGCGCCGTGGCGGATCATGCCCCGCCACTCGAGGTCTTTGCCGGGCTCGAAGCCCGGCGTATCGACGAACGTGATGATGGGCAGGTTGAACGCGTCGCAGAGCGTGACGAAACGGGCCGCCTTGCGCGACGCCTCGATGTCGAGCGTGCCCGCGCGGTGTTGGGGCTGGTTGGCAACGACGCCGACGGCGGCGCCGTCGAGTCGAGCGAAGGCGGTCACGACGTTCGGCGCATACCGGGAACGCAACTCACAGACCGAGCCGTGGTCGAAGACATCGCCGAGCACTCGGCCGACGTCGTACGCGGCCGTGGGTTGCGACGGAACGCAGCTCGCAGCGATCTCGCAGCTGCGATCAACGGGGTCGGCGATCGTGACGCGGGGGGCGTCACCGAGCGAGCTGTCCGGCATGTAGGAGATCAAGGTCGCAATGGCGTCGGTGAGCGCGCCGGTGTCGGCGACGACGAACGTCGCGACTCCCGATCGCGAGTCGTGCACAGCAGCGCCGCCGAGCGCGCGACGCTCGACCGGTACACCCGTGAACTCGGCGGCCGCCTCGGGACCCGTGACGTAGGCGAAGGCCTCTTCGGTCATCACCACCGCGTCGGCGATGCCGAGCAGCAGCGCGGGGCCGGACACGCACGCGCCCGTCACGCCGACGATCGTCGGGATGACGCCGGATGCGCGCACGAGCGCGCGCGCGACCCTGCCCCACGCGTGCAGCGCGGCGACACCGGCACCGAGCTCAGCTCCCGAGGAGTCGAGCACGAGGACCATCGGGATGCCGACGTCGGCCGCCAGATGGACCGCGCCCCGGACGGTGGCGCAGCCTGACGGCGTCAATGCGCCGTGATGACGGCCACCGCGCACCTCGCACCAGATGACGTCGCGTCCATCGACTTGACGGACTTCGGCTCGCGCTGCTTCGTCGGTGCGAGCGCCGAACGCGACCGCCTGCGTCATTCGGCCCCAGGAGCCGGCGCGAAGATGAGCGTGGCGTTGTGGCCACCGAAGCCGAAGCTGTTGGAGAGCGCCGGCGCCGGTGCCAGCGGTCGCGGCACGCCCGCAACGACGTCGAGTTGGATGTCGTCGCCGATGCGTTCGAGGTTCGCGGTTGGCGGCACCTGACGGTGCACGATCGCGAGCACCGCGGCCGCAGCCTCGGCGGCGCCGGCCGCGCCGATCATGTGCCCGGTGACGCCCTTCGTCGACGTGACGAGGGGAGTGGAGGCGCCGAACACCTTGCGAATCGCTTCTGCCTCGGCGGAGTCGTTGAGCGGCGTCGAGGTGCCGTGCGCGTTGATATGGCCGACGAGGGATCGGTCGAGATCAGCGTCGGCGAGCGCGAGCTCCATGCACGCGGCGGCGCCCTCCCCTCCGGGCGACGGTGCGGTGATGTGATACGCGTCGGCGTTTCGCCCGTAGCCGATGAGCTCTGCGTAGATCTCGGCACCGCGCGCGACCGCCCGATCCCAGCGCTCGAGCACGAGCGCGGCCGCACCCTCGCCCATCACGAAGCCGTCGCGATCGGCGTCGAAGGGCCGCGACGCCCGCGCGGGATCGTCGTTGCGCGTGGACAGCGCGGTCATGCGCGCGAAGGCGGCGATCGCCGTGGGGGTTTGGCACGACTCTGCGCCGAGCCCCATCACGACATCGGCGGTGCCGTGGCGGATCAACTCGGCCGCATCACCGATCGCGTTCGTGCTCGCCGCGCACGCGGTCGCGACCGTCAGGTTCGGCCCCGTCCATCCGAACTGCAGCGAGACGAGCGCCGAGGTCGCATTCGCCATCATCATCGGAACCAGCAGCGGGCTCACACCGCGGGGACCCTTCGTCAGGCGGACCTCGACCTGCTCTTCGAGCGTGATGAGACCACCGATCCCCACGCCCGCGACGACCGCGCACCGCGCAGGGTCGGCGCCGAGCTCGCCGGTGTCGGCGAGCGCGTCGGTCGCGGCCGCGAAGCCGAGCAGCGTCGCACGGTCGATGCGGCGCGCCTCCTTGGTGGACACATACGCGGAAGTATCGAAGTCCGGCACCTCGCACCCGATCCGGACACTGAGGCCCGACGGGTCGTAGCGGCGCAGGACCGCGCCGGCCGAAACGCCCGACGAGAGGCGGGACCAGAATGCCGCGACGTCGGTGCCGGCGGGTGTCTTCACGCCGATGCCCGTGATCGCAACGCGATGGCGGCCGCGTGGATCGAGATCGCTCATTGCACGCGCGATCAGCCGATCTTCGACAGCACGAGGTCGACAGCGTTGCCGACGGTGAGGACGCCCTCGAGATCCTCCTCGGGTACCTCGATGTCGAACCGCTCTTCGAGTCCCATCACGAGCTCGACGAGATCGAGGCTGTCGGCTTCGAGATCCTCCTTGAAGCGCGCGGCCTCGGTCACAGCGGTGCTGTCGACCGAAAGGACCTCGACGGCGACGTCGCGGATGGCGTCCAGCGCCTCCGACCGTTCCATGTGCCTACTCCTTGTCGTCCTGCTCGATGCTGGAAGCTAGTGCCCCATCGCGAGGCCGCCATCGACGGGTACGAGCGCACCCGTCACGTAGCCGGCCGCGTCGGAGCAGAGGAACGCGATGACCCCTGCGACCTCGTCTGGTGTACCGAAGCGGCCGAGCGGGACCTGCGAGGCGGCCTGCGCCCGCCAGTCGACGCTCAGCCCTGCGGTCATCGCCGTCTCGATCGGGCCGGGTGCGACGACGTTCGCAGTGACGCCACGCGACGCGAGCTCCCGCGCGACGCTGCGCGTGAGACCGAGCAATCCGGCTTTCGCTGCCGCATAGTTCGCCTGCCCGGGCATCCCCATCTGGCCGCTCGCGCTCGAGACGTTGACGATCCGCCCGAAGCGCGCCTTGATCATCGCCTTCGAAGCGCGACGAATCGTGTGAAAGGCACCCGTCAGGTTCGTGCGGAGCACGCTGTCCCACGAGTCGTCGCTCATGCGGAGCACGAGACCATCCGCGGCGACACCCGCGTTGTTGACGAGCACCGTCACCGGGCCGAGGGTTCGCTCGACGTCGGTGAAAGCCGCGTCGACCGATTCCGCGTCGGCGACGTCGCAGTGCACAACGCAGGCGCCACCACCTTGCGATTCGATCGCCGCGGCGACATCCTTGGCGCCGCGCTCGTCGGAGGCGTAGCCAACGGCGACCGCGCGGCCGTCGCGCCCGAGGACGCGACATACCGCCGCGCCAATGCCCTTCGACCCGCCGGTCACGAGCGCGACGCGCGGTTCGGACGTGTCCGCCCGTGTCAAGGCGCACCCCATCGCAACGCGGCGCTCGCCCACGTCATGCCGGCGCCGAACCCGGAGAGCAATACGACGTCGCCGTCGTGTACTTGGCCGGCGTCGACTGCCTCGAAGAGCGCGAGAGGGATTGATGCCGAGCTCGTGTTGCCGTACCGCTCAATGTTCACGAGCACTCGCTCGCGGGGGATGCCGAGACGGCTCGCTGCTCTCTCGATGATGCGGGTGTTCGCCTGGTGCGGCACGAACCAATCGACGGCGTCGGCAAGCATGTGCGCGCGGCCCAAGGTGAGCGCGGCCGAGTCGACAATCGCGCGCACCGCGCGTTTGAACACCTCCTGACCCTGCATCTTCAGGAAGTGATCGCGGTTCGCGACGGTCTGCGCGGTGGTCGGCAGCCGCGACCCGCCGGCTGGCAGCTGCAAGATGTCTGCGGCGCTGCCGTCGCATCCGAGATCCCACGCGAGCATCCCGCCGTCGCCCGCGCCGCGCGACAAGACGGCCGCACCGGCACCGTCGCCGAACAGGATGCACGTGCCGCGGTCTTCGTAGTCAGTGATGCGCGTGAGGGTCTCGGCGCCAACCACCAGCACGTGCTGGTAACCGGCCAGCAACATGCCCGACGCGACCACCATCTCGTACACGAAACCGGCGCAGGCCGCGTTCATGTCGAAGCTGCCGCACCGCAGGCCGAGCCGTTCGCCGACGTACGCGCCGGTGTGTGGAATCGGCTGCTCTGGCGTCACCGTGGCGACGATCAGGAGGTCGATGTCTTCCGGGGTCAGACCCGCCTGCTTGATCGCGTTCCCGGCCGCGGTGGTGGCGAGCGTCGCGGTCGATTCGTCCGGACCGGCCACCCTGCGTTCGCGGATACCGGTGCGCTCGACGATCCAGGCGTCGTCGGTGTCGACACGTGCTTCGAGGTCGGCGTTGGTGAGAACGCCGTCGGGCACCGCGGTGCCCCAGCCGGTGAGGAAGGCGCTGCTCACGTGGAGGGAAATCTACGCAACCCGTAGCCAGGCGACGGGCTCTCCCTCGCGGAGTCGCTCACCCTCGTGGGCGAGCACGCCCATGAGCGTCCCTGAGAACGGGGATCGAACGGCCGCGGTCGTCCCCGAGCTCACGAGCACCCCGATCTCGTCGCCTTCGTCGACGAACGCGCCGTGATACGCGAGCGCGGTCAGCTGGAACACGCCGTTGCCGGGCGCGACGATCATTCGCTCGGGAATCGATGCGTGCTCACCGGCGAGTCGCCAAACCTCGACGCGCGATCGGGCCGATCGGGTCGATCCGGGCTGGGCGGGTACTCGGGGATGACCGGGCACTCGGGGTCGACTGGTGTGCATGGGGGGTTCGGTCCTCACTGTTGTGGGCGGAGACTTGCGAGATCTTCGGGTGTCGCGAGCGGGATCACCGAGACGTCGGCAACAGTGCGCTTCGCCACACCGGCGATCATCGATCCGTGACCAACCTCGATGAAGGCATCCGCGGCGAGCGGCGCGGCGGCGAGGGCGAGCATCGACTCGCGCCAGCGCACCGGACGCACCAGATGCTCCGGCAGACGTTCGCGCCAGCCATCGGCGTCGGCGTAGGCGATCGCGTCGGCGTTCGAGACCACGGGCGCGCTCGGAGCGCCGAACGCGGTGTCGCGGAGCGCGTCGACCACACCGTCGCGCGCATCGCGCATGAGCGGTGTATGGAACGCGCCGCCGACATTGAGTCGCATCGTCCGCTTGATCCCGAGCTGCTTGGCACGCGCCGCTGCTGCGTCGACCCCGTCGGCGGTGCCTGCGATGACGACCTGCCCCGGAGCGTTGTCGTTCGCGATCCAGCACGCCGCCGGCGCCGCGCCGCAAGCGTCGGCGGCCTGCTCAGGGGTCGCGCCGAGCAGCACGGCCATGCGGCCGGGGTGCCTGTCGGCGGCGGACTGGGTGAGCTCGGCGCGGCGCGCGGCGAACCGCACTCCGTCGGCCACAGAGAAGACACCGCTCGCGATGAGCGCTGTCACTTGACCGAGCGAGTGGCCGGCGAACGCTGCGATCTCGTGGCGTTCTGCGATCTCGTGGCGAGCGGCTTCCCACGCGGCGAGTGACGTGAGGAGTACAGCCAACTGCGCGTCGCGGGTGCGGCCGAGGGTGGTGGCATCTGCGTCGAGCACGAGCTGGGCGAGCGGCTCGCGCAACGCCGTCTCGGCCTGCTCGATGACCGACCAGCTCGCATGGCCCTTCCACGGGCGCGCCATCCCTTCGGCTTGGGTCCCCTGACCGGGGAATGTGATCGCGACGCGCAAGCGGGGCTCCTGCGAGGGTGGGCGGGCGCTTCGACTCCGACGGCGTTGCCGGGTTACATCCCTGTGGTTCCCGGTACTTCGGGTTCCGGATACTTCGACACGGCGGCTGGCCGGCGCGCTGTGATCGCGCCGCTGCCATTGTGAGGGGTTACCGGTCGGTACCCCGGCTTCTGCGTGTCGCGATTGTGTGAACACCTAGTTTCAGGCGGTGATCGACAATCCGATCTCGCTGTTGCCGCACCGACCGCCGTTCCGGTTCGTCGACGCGGTCGACGAGTTGGAGCCCGGTGTCCGCGCGGTGGCCCGGTGGCGCGTCACCGGTGAGGAGTCGTTCCTCGACGGCCACTTTCCCGGCAACCCGATCGTGCCGGGGGTGATCCAGCTCGAGGCACTCGCGCAGGTCGGCGGGATCGCGCTGCTGGCGGATCCCCGCTACGCGGGGAAGTTGCCGCTGTTCGGTGGGGTCGAGGCCGTGCGATGGCGGCGAGTGGTTCGTCCCGGCGACGAGCTGCGTCTCGAGGTCACGATGGAGCGGTTGTCGGCCCGCGGCGGCTGGGGGAGTGGATCGGCGAGGGTCGGCGGCGACGAATGTGTGCGCGCCCGCTTGCTCTTCGCGCTGGCATAGCCCGACCGCGGCATTCCTGCGTGAAGTTCTGCACTGGGTTGGCGCGCACTGGGTTGGCGCGCTGTTCAGGCAGGTAGGCGGAATCGCGGGGCGGGTCAGCGGGTCTTGCCCCTGCGCTTCTTCGGCGCCTTCGACAACTCCTCGAGCTGGCGGATGTGCGTCGTCTCGTAGTCGCGCGGGTGGGGTATCTGGACGACGGGGGCCTCCGTCGGCTCGGGTTCGAGCCCGAGCAACAGCCGGGTCTCGACCTCGTCGTCGAGCGCCGGCTCGGCGCGAACCCGCCGTGACGGCCCGACGAGGATCGCGATCAGCCCGACCACGGCCCCACCGACAACGAACCCCACCAGAAACGCCGTCATCGATCGCTACTGTAAACGGCCATCACCGATGCCCGAGTGGTGGAACGGCATACACGATGGACTCAAAATCCATTGCCTGAAAGGGCTTGTGGGTTCGAATCCCACCTCGGGCACCCACCGGCGCTCCAATGGGCACTTCGGCGACACCGTGCGTCGCTGAAGTGACCCACCGGCGGATCAGCTGTCGGGGTCGCCGGGGTGGCCGAGTCGGTGGAATGCGATCGCGGCGGCGGTCGCGACGTTGAGCGAATCGACGGTGTCGCGCATCGGGATGTGGACGAGCGCGTCCGCGGCGGCCATCGCTCCATCGGACAAGCCCGACCCTTCGGCGCCGAGCAGCAACGCGATCGCCCGATCCGGTTCACCGGAGAACGACGAGATGTCGAGCGCGTCCGCCCTCGGTGTCATGGCGATGACGAAGAAGCCCATCGCACGTACGTCGGCGAGCGCCCGGGGCAACGGCTCGATACGCGTCCACGGCACTGTCAGCACATGGCCGATCGACACCCTGACGCAGCGGCGGTAGAGAGGATCGGAGCATTCCCGGTCCAACACGACGGCGTCGACGCCGAGCGCGGCCGCGTTGCGAAAGATCGCGCCGAGGTTCTCGTGGTCGTTCACCCGTTCGCAGACTGCGACGAGCCGGGCCCCGGCGACCACGGAGCCGAGCGGCGGCATTGGGAAGCGATCGACCGACGCGACCGCTCCACGATGGAGGTCGAACCCGACGATCCGGCGCAAGAGGTCCATGGGCGCGACATAGATCGGCGCTGCGACGGCCGAGAGCGCGTCGGCGAGCGCGTCGTGTTGCTGGGGTGTTACCAGGACCGACCGCAGCCGGCCGCGATGTGGGGATGTCAGCGCTGTGCGGATCGGCCGCGGGCCTTCGACGACGAAGAAGCCCAGCGTGCGTTCGTGCCGGATCCGGAATGCCGGGTCGTCGAGGCGCGCGAAATCCGTCAACCTCGGATCGTCCGGATCGTCGATCGGGAGCGGGTCGGGCACCCGATCTCTCCTCGTTCGCGGCTTTTGCTCAGGGCGCGCTCGGCGCGAGGCCCGTAGACTCCCACGTCCATGTCCCGTTCGTTGCTGGAGCGCCGCCTGGTCGACGTCGCCGACCGGCTGAAGCGGTTGCGCGCCGAGGCCGCGGTCGCGGCCGAGCAGCTCCAGTTCATGAACGAGGAGGCCGAGGAGGCTCAAATGCGCGCCCTGGTGTCCGAGACGCCGCTCGCCGACGCGGAAGCGAGGGAGGCCCGCCGGCACGCCGATGCCCACGGCCACCACCGTGACGAGTTGTTGCGTTCGATCGCGGACTTGGAGCGAGAGCAAGATGCCCTGCTCGACCGCATGTCGGCCGAGTTGTCATAGCCGGTCCCTGGTCCGCACTCCCAGCCGAGAACCACGACCCAGAGCAGAGGAGCCCGGTGTCGAACCCCGTCCGTGTCGTCGTCGCCGAGGACGAGGCGATCATCCGACTGGATCTCAAGGAGATTCTCGAGGAGGAGGGCTACGAGGTCGTCGGCGAGACCGGTCGCGGCGATCAGGCGATCGAGCTCGTCCGCCAGCATCGACCCGACCTGGCGATCCTCGATATCAAGATGCCAGGAATGGACGGTCTCACCGCGGCGAGACACATCGCCGGCGAGCGCCTCGCCGCGGTGCTGATCCTCACGGCCTTCAGCCAGCACGACCTCGTCGAACAAGCTCGGGAGGCCGGCGCGCTCGCCTACCTCGTGAAGCCGTTCCAGAAGAGCGATCTCATCCCCGCGATCGAGATGGCGCTCGGACGTCACGAGCAGATGGTTGCGCTCGAGCAGGAGAACGCGGACCTCGCGGCTCGGTTGGAGGCGCGCAAGCTCACCGACCGCGCCAAGGGCCGGCTCATGGACGATCACGGTCTGAACGAGTCGGCCGCGTGGCGGTTCCTGCAGAAGACTGCGATGGACACCAGACGCAACATCGCCGACGTCGCCCGCGACGTCATCGCCGGCACGATCACACCGGGCGTCAATTGACCTCGATGATCGAGGTCGATTGACGCCTCGGGTGTTGGCAGGGGCGCACGTAGAGTGAGACCGTGGCGGACAAGCCTCCGAAGCTGTTGCTGCTCGACGGCAATTCGCTCGCCTACCGGGCGTTCTTCGCGCTGCCAACCGATCTCGTCACGAGCTCCGGCACCATCACCAATGCCGTCTACGGCTTCACGTCGATGCTCGCCAAGGTCCTCACCGACGAGCGTCCGGAGTACATCGCCGTCACGTTCGACGCGCCCGGGGGATCGACCGAGCGGTATGCGCTCGATCCCGAATACAAGGCCGGCAGGGCCGAAACCCCCGACATCTTCCGCGCGCAGTGGCCGCTCATCCGGGAGGTGCTGAGCACGCTCCAGATCGCCCAGCTCGAGGTGCCGGGTGTCGAGGCCGACGACGTGATCGCGACCCTGGCCACCGAAGCCGCCGGCCAGGGAGTCGACGTCGTGATCGTGACCGGGGACCGAGACAGCTACCAGCTCGTCTGCGACCCTCACGTGAGGGTGCTCTACAACCGGCGCGGCGTCAGCGACTACGCGCTCTACGACGAGGCGGGCATTCTCGAGCGCACGGGGGTCACACCGGCGCAATACCCGAACTACGCGGCGTTGCGCGGCGACAACTCCGACAACCTCCCTGGGGTTCCTGGCATCGGTGAGAAGACCGCCGCGAAGCTCGTCTCCACGTACGGCGATCTCGAGACGATCTTCGAGCATCTCGACGATCTGCCACCCAGGCAGCGCCAGAACCTCGGCGAGTTCCGTGATCGCGTGTTCAAGAACCGCGAGATGTCGATTCTTCGACGCGATGTTCCCCTCGACGTCGACCTGGTGGATTTCCGCCAGGGCGCCTTCGATCGCGACGCGCTGCGCGTGCTGTGCAACCAGCTCGAGTTCCGCACGCTGCTCCCGCGTCTGCTCGACGCGGTCGGCGATGTGGCCGAGGTGCCGCAGGCGGAGAGCCTCGAGGTCGCCGTCCGCGTCATCCGTGACGCCGACGCCGCGGCGAAGCTCCTCGCCGCCGTCGAGGGACGGGTCGCGCTCGAGCCTCGCTGGTCGGGCGTCGCTGGTCGGGAGATCGCAGGCGTCGCGCTCGCGCTCGACGTCGACACAGCGCACTACCTCCCCGACGATGTGCTCGCGGCGCCCGCGGTGCGAGCCGAGCTCGAACGTATGCTCGGTGGTGGAGCGCAGATCGTTGCCCACCGCGCCAAGGATCTCGTCCACGGTCTCGGCGACCCGGAGCTGCGCAGCCTCGCCGCCGACACCGCGGTCATGGCGTACCTGGTCGATCCCGGTGAGGGCAAGTATCTCCTCGACGATCTCGCGCTCCGGTATCTCGGCGTCGAGCTGCGCTCTCCTGATGTCGAGGACGGCACGCTCGACTTCGGGGGCGACAGCGCGATCGATCAGTGTGGCCGGAACGCGGTCGCTGTGCTCAGGCTCGCCGACCAGCTCCTCGAGGCGCTCAACGCGCGCGCGCTCGTCGACCTCTACGAGCGCTTCGAGCTGCCGCTCGTCCGCGTGCTCGCCGGCATGGAGGCGGTGGGCGTGAAGATCGATGTGGCGTTCTTGCAAGATCTCGCCAAGGAGCTCGGCGATCAGGCCCGTGCGCACGAGCGAACGATCCACACCCTTGCCGGCGAGCCATTCGTGATCAACTCGGTCCCGCAGCTGCGGCGCGTCCTGTTCGACCAGCTCGGCTTGACCCCGATCAAGAAGACCAAGACCGGCCCCTCGACCGACGCCGATTCGTTGCAGAAGATGCAGGACGCGCACCCGATCGTCGCGGAGATCCTCAAGTATCGCGAGGTGGAGAAGCTGCGCAGCACCTACGCCGACGCCCTGCCTCCGCTCGTCGGCCCCGACGGGCGGATCCACGCGAACTTCAACCAGCTGGTGGCCACCACCGGACGCATCAGCAGCGAGGCGCCGAATCTGCAGAACATTCCCGTGCGCACCGCGAGCGGCCGCGAGATGCGACGCGCGTTCATCGCCGACGCGGGCTGCGGGCTGCTCACGGCCGACTACAGCCAGATCGAGTTGCGGGTGCTCGCGCACGTGGCCGACGACCCCGGTCTCATCGACGCGTTCGAGCGCGGCGCCGACGTTCACACCGCGACCGCGGCGAAGGTGTTCGACCTCGACGAAGCCGACGTCGCACCGCATCAGCGCCGCTTCGCGAAGGTCGTGAACTACGGCCTCGCGTACGGTATGGAGGCCTACGGGCTCGGGCAACGCCTCGACATCCCGACCGATCAAGCCCGCGAGATCCTCGACGCGTACTTCGAGGGCTTCCCGAGGGTGCACGACTACATGCGGCGCACGGTTGCGGAAGCCAAGCGTGATGGCTTCACGACGACCATGTTCGGTCGTCGCCGGCAACTCCCGGAGCTCGCGTCGGACAACTTCAGAATCCGGCAGATGGGCGAGCGCATGGCCCAGAACGCGCCAGTGCAGGGCGCGGCGGCCGACATCTTCAAGCTCGCGATGATCGCCTGCGACGCCGCGCTCGAAGGGGGTGGGTACGCGACCCGGATGATCCTCACCGTGCACGACGAGCTGGTGTTCGAGGTTCCGCTCGGAGAACGCGCGGTGATCGAGCCGCTGGTGCGCCAGACGATGGAGGCCGTGTGCGAGCTCCGCGTGCCGCTCGTCGTCGACACCGGCTTCGGTCCGACGTGGGCTGAGGCCAAATAACACCGGCCGTCGCGATCAACAGGACAGCACGTCGTACACGTTGATGCGTTGACGGGTGGTTCCGGCGAGCGTGTCCGTGTACTCGACCTCGCCGGGCGATGACCACAGCATCCGGGCGCAATCGTCGGCGATCTCGAAGCGGCCGACGAGGAGGCGCACGTCTTCGCGGCGGGCGAGCGACAGGATGCTCGTGCGCTCGACCACCAAGCCGGCGAACTCGTAGTCGTTGACGAGGCCGTCGAGGTTGACCACCTCTCGTCGTCCGTCGAGCCGGAACCCGAGGAGCCCTGCATCGCGTGCGCCGACCCGCCCGGGTGGCGCTGCGGTGCCCAACCACGTCGCGGTGAGGTCGAGCTGATCCTGCCACGCGCCGGCTCGGTGGCGGGCGTCCGTCGTCGTCGTCCACACGGGTGCGTTGACGACGAGCGCGGCTCCCGCGACCGCGGCGACCGCGACACCCACGGTGACCCGCCATCGGAGCATCGCCCGCACTGCCTCCCCAATGCACACGCCAACGGTCAGGCCGACCGCCACCTGCTGCGCCGTGACGTACCACGCTGTCGCCCACAGGGGCGAGACGACCAGGTCGACGGCAGCCTTCGTCGCGAGCAAGACGACAATCGTTACCAACGCAAAACGTGCGGCATCGCGTCGAGGGTTCGGCGTCGCCGGCAGCGCGGCGCGCCGGCGCCACACGACGAGCCCGACGACGCACAGTGCCAGCAGCGCGACGTCGGTGAGCGCACGGCCGTGGTCGAACATCAGCCGGCCGAGCGCCTCGACGTACCCGGCGCTGACGTCGGCGAGAAACTCCAGGTACGCGAACGACAGGTACCCGCCGTGTTGCTGCTCGATCTGTGCCTCGACGGTGGCCCGTTTCACGGTCGCACTCGTCGTGAGCACATGGTGCCACCGTGCGAGCCACGCCACGGCGAGCGGCGTGGCCGCGGCGGCGATCCATGCTGCGACGCGCGCTGCGGCGCGGGGAGAGCGATGCCGAAGACCGACGGCAAGCGGGATGATGGGAACGACAACGAGGTAGTCGAGCCGCGCGAGGACGAGCAACGTCGTGGCGGTGGCCAGCAACGCCGGCCGGCGTGGCAGCTCGGCGATCGCCGGCACGAGCGCGGTCGCGACGAGCGCGACCGCGAGCACGACGACCGCACCCTCCATGCCGTCAACCGTGCTGCGGATGGTCGTGGCGGCGGCCACGATCCCGGCTGTCGCAGCGGTGAAGCTCCCCATGACAGGGGCGAGCAGCCTCACCAGCAGCCACATTCCGGCGAACAGGCAGACGAGGCCGAGGAGCAACGCAGCGCGAATGGCGGCGTCGCCGCGCAAGTACCGGGTGACCGGAACCAGGAGGAGTTGCCACAGCGGGTGGTATCCGTTCGTCTCGTTCCAGCCGTCGAACGTCGAGCCTTCGGCCCGCCCGAGGCGTCGGGCGATCTCGAGGTAGTAGAAGCCGTCGTCGGGCAATCGCCGCAAGAGCGCGACGTGGTTCATGCGCAGGATCGTCACCGCCTCGATGACGAACGGGATCCCGAGCGCGGGGGCCGTCAGTCGTCGGGCGAGGTGCACGCGTTCTGTTCGGCACCACACCCGGCTTCTTGGGCGAGACTTCGGCGAGACTTCTCGGGACGAGGTTCCCGGCGCGATCTCGAGGTGCTTCCATGCCAGAACGCGGGTGGTTCAATCCGCTTGCCGAGTTCCTCGGCCCTGCCTATCTCCGCAATGCGTTCACCATGGGGACGGAACAGGAGATCGACTTCCTGGTCGACGCACTCGCCCTGCGTGAGGGGATGCGCGTGCTCGATGTCGGCTGCGGTCCGGGGCGCCACAGCCTCGAGCTGGCTCGCCGCGGGATCCGTACGCATGGCATCGACCTCTCGGAGCGTTTCGTGACACTCGCCCGTGAGACCGCTGGCTCGCTGCCGGCGACGTTCGAGTGCCTCGATGTCTGCGAGATCGACGCCGATGCCGAGTACGACGCGGTGATCTGCCTGTGCCAGGGCGGCTTCGGGCTCCTCGCCGGCCAAGAAGACGCCGCGGTGCTGGGGCGCTTCGCGCGGGCGCTCAAACCCGGCGGGCGGGTCGCGCTCAGCGCGTTCTCGGCGTACTTCGCGGTCCGGTGGCTCGAGCCGGACGACGACTTCGACCTCGAAACCGGTGTGAACCACGAACGCGCGACGCTGCGCGACGAGCACGGCGAGGAGCGCGAGTTCGACCTCTGGACGACCTGCTTCACCGCGAAGGAGCTGCGGCTGCTCTCCGAAGCGGGTGGCCTCACCATCGACGCGATCCACGGCGTGACACCCGGCGATTACGGTGCTCGCGCGCCGAGCTTCGATCGTGCCGAGCTGCTGTTGCTCGCGACCAAGTCGCGACCAGATCAAATCGCTCGGCTTTCGCCGTTCTGATCTGCGCAAGTAACCTGTGGAGGTTGCTCCGCAGGAGCGACTCCGTCGCGCGCGTCCATCCCAGCCGGGGCGCGGCCGGACCCACCGAAGTCCTTCCCCGAAGAAGCAGGAATCAATTGTCCGATACCGAGACCACCATCGTGCTGCCCGACGTCAGCGACTCGACCGACGAGATCGTGGACGCCGGCGCCGAGCCCGACCAGGGCACGCCCGAAGACGCGCCCGGAGACGCGCCGGACGACACAATGGATCAGATCACCCAAGTCGTCGAGAACGATCTCGGCGACCTCTCCCTCGAGGACGCGATCGCGCAGACGATCGTCGACTTCGACGACGGCGACATCGTCAAGGGCCGCGTCGTCAAGATCGACAGCGACGAGGTGCTCCTCGACATCGGCTACAAGTCCGAGGGCGTGATCCCGAGCAAAGAGCTCTCGATCCGCAATGACGTCAACCCGGCCGAGGTCGTCTCGATGGACGAGGAGATCGAAGCCCTCGTCCTGCAGAAGGAGGACAAGGACGGCCGCCTCCTGCTGTCGAAGAAGCGGGCGCAGTACGAGCGTGCCTGGGGGACGATCGAGCACCTGAAGGAGACCGAGGGGATCGTCACCGGGCCGGTCATCGAGGTCGTGAAGGGCGGGCTGATCATCGACATCGGGCTGCGGGGCTTCCTCCCCGCCTCGCTCGTCGACCTGCGCCGCGTCCGAGACCTGCACCCGTACGTCGGACGGACGCTCGAGTGCAAGATCATCGAGCTCGACAAGAATCGCAACAACGTCGTGCTCTCCCGCCGCGCGTTCCTCGAGGAGACCCAGCGCGAGCAGCGCGACGAGTTCCTCACGAACCTCAAGCCCGGCGAGGTCCGCCAGGGCGTCGTGAGCTCTGTCGTGAACTTCGGCGCGTTCGTCGATCTCGGCGGCATGGACGGTCTCGTCCACGTCTCGGAGCTGTCGTGGAAGCACGTCGACCATCCGAGCTCGGTCGTGCAGGTCGGCGATGAGGTCACGGTGCAGGTCCTCGACGTCGACCTCTCGCGCGAGCGCATCAGCCTCTCGCTCAAGGCCACCCAACAAGACCCGTGGCAGGAGTTCGCCAACGGTCACCAGGTCGGCGAGCTCGTGTACGGCCGCGTCACCAAGCTCGTGCCGTTCGGCGCCTTCGTGCAGGTCGGCGAGGGAATCGAAGGGCTCGTGCACATTTCGGAGATGGCGGTGCACCACGTCGAAGCGCCCGACCAGGTGGTCCAGCCCGGCGAGGAGCTGTGGGTGAAGATCATCGACATCGACCTCGAACGCCGGCGCATCTCGCTCTCGATCAAGCAGGCCGCGGAGGGCGGCACCGTCGCCGCCGAATACCAGGATCTCTACGGGGACCACGTGTTCGACGAGCACGGCAACTACATCGGCCCCGACTACAACGCGGATGCCCCCGGCACCGAGGGCGGCACGCCGTCGCAGAGCGAAGCCGACGCGCCGGCCGCTCGTGCCGACGCGCCGGCCGCTCGTGCCGACGCGCCGGCCGGCACCGGCGACGCGGGTGAGGAACCGACGGTCGCGATCGACGCAGAGATGAACGCGGAGATCGACCCAAAGATCGACCCAAGGATCGACCCGGAGTAGCGCGCCGCAGCGCGCACCATTTCTGGTCGGGAATCCTCAGGGGTGGGCCCGAACCCGCCGAAGAAGGCCGCGGAGGAATCCGCGGCCTTCTCGCGTCGGGCGTGCCGAGGCGGTCGCTTGACAAGCGTCCCCGGATGCAAGGTGGGCCGGATGACTCATTCTCGGGAAGGGGCCTTGCCCCCCCGAGCCTGGGCCGTCACACTTCGCATCCGTACCACCACGGAAAGTGGTATGGCACCTGCCCTCGGGGGTTGCGCAGGAGTCGTGGGGCCCGGCGGGCAAGGGGAAGAACAGTGCGGAATTGGCGAATTGTCACGGCAGCCGCGGCGGTCGTGTTGGCGTTGCTGGCCGCGGTGCTGGTGTTCCAGTACCTCAACGAGGCCGATGACAGGGCCGCGGAGAAGGTCGAGCAGGTGCAGGTCTTCGTCGCGGCCAAGACGATCCCGAAGGGCATCTCCGGCGATCAGGCACTCGCCGAGAACCTGATCGAGTCGGTCGAGTACAGCAAGAAGGACGTGCCGGCGAGCGCGATCGAGTCGGTCGACGAGATCACCGGTCGTGTCTCGGTCGCGGAGATCGCGGAGGGCCTGCCGATCGTGGCGAGCCTCTTCGTCCTGCCCTCCGAGGCGGGCGGCATCGCCACAAGCCTCGAAGACGGCGAGCAGGCGATCTCGATCAGCGTCGACCCCGAGAAGGGCGTCGCCAGCTGGGTCTCCCCCGGTGACAACATCAACCTCATCCTGTCGATCGACCTCGCCGACAAGACGGTCGAGAACTCGCCGAGCGGCAAGGTCACCGCGTTCCTGCTCCCGGGCATCGAAGTGATGAGCGTCGGTACGACGACCGTCACCTCGACCTCGCAGGAGGGCGAGGAGCCGCAGGTGCAGAACAGCGGGCTGCTCACGCTGAAGGTCACCCCGCGGCAGGCAGAGCAGATCGCGCACGCCAAGTACCTGGGCGCCCAGATCTACTTGACGCTGAACAACCGCGGGTTCGACGCAGAGAAGTTCGAGATCCCGGTCGAGATCGTCGAGGGCGTCAACCTCTTCGATCAGGAGCTGACCTTCGCAAGGGACTATCTCACGAAGGTCTTGGCTGCGGCCGAAAGCGGTGGCGGCGGCGCGTGAACCACGGCCGAGCGGAAGGGGGGTGCGCCCGTGCGAGCGGGCGCACCGCGATGAGGACACGGTGAAGCGATGGAAAACTCGAGCGTCGGCAGGATGAGCGCCGACCGCGAATTCCAGGTGGTCGCGGTCGAACCCGATCAGCGCGTCCGCACGAAGCTGGTCATCGAGCACGCGAGCCTCGGCATCGTCCAGTACGACTCGATCGAGTCGATGCTGGCCGCCGCCGGGCATGGCGAACCGCTCGTCTGTGTGCTGGGACCGAGCCTCGCCAACGATACGGGCCTGGCGCAGGTCGCACGGCTCAGCCGCGCCAACCCCGAGATCGGTACCTTGCTCTTGGCGCCGGAGCTGTCGTTGCCGTTGCTCCAGCAAGCACTGCGGGCAGGAGTCCGCGACGCGGTCACGCTCGATTCCGGCGAGAGCCAGTTGCGACAGGCGATCGAGCGCGTCGGCGAGACGGTCGTCGCGCTCACGAGCCGGTCGGCTCCGGTCGCGCTCAGCGCGACCCAGGGACGCGTGATCGTGTCCTTCTCGACGAAGGGTGGAGTCGGCAAGAGCGTGATCTCCACCAACATCGCGAGCTCGATCGCGGCAGCCGGTCAGCGTGTCGTGATCCTCGACGCCGACCTGCAGTTCGGCGACGTCGCGGTGCTCCTCGGCATCCCGCCTCATCACACCACCGTCGACGCGGCGGGCTCGATCAAGAACGCCGACGAGCAGCTCATGCAAAGCCTGCTCGCAACGCACGCGCCGACCGGCCTGCGCGTGCTGCCGGCTCCGATCGAGCCCTCGGCCGCCGACCACATCTCGGCCGAGGAGATGCTCGGCATCGTCCGGATGCTCCGCAAGATGTTCGATTTCGTCATCATCGACATGCCGCCGCACTTCGACGACGTCGTCCTCGCGCTGCTCGACGAGGCCGATGACGTGCTGCTCATCTGCAGCATGGACATCCCGAGCATCAAGAACCTGAAGGTCGGGATCCAGACCCTGAACCTCCTGCAGCTCGCTGGCGAGAAGCTGAAGTTGGTCTTGAACCGTGCCAACGCGAAAGTGAACCTCGACATCGCCGACGTGGAGCGGGCGATCGGTATCCCAGCGCAGTACCGGATCCCGTCCGACATTGCGGTGCCGCAGGCGGTCAACCGCGGGACACCCGTGGTGATCGACAAACCGAGGTCGGCGGCAGCGCTCGCGCTGGCACAACTCGCGTCGTCGTTCCTGGGCGCCGCGATCGACGTCGACGTCGACGATGTCGCGGCAGCGGGAGATTCCCGTCGTCGCTGGCGACGCTCCGAGTAACCGGGCTGGAAACGGAGACATCCAATGAGTCAGTACACGAGGTGGCAAGACCTCCAGAAGACCCCGACGGCGACACGCCAGGGCCACATCGACGACTTGCGCCACCGCGTGCACAACAAGGTGATCAGCGAACTCGGACCAACGCTTGCCGACCAATCGCTCCCCGAGGTCGAGCTGCGCCGGCTCATCACCGAGGCATTGCATCGAGCGCTCGCCGAGGAAGCCGTCGTGCTCTCCGGCACCGAACGCGCCGAGCTCGTGCGCGATGTCTCCGACGACGTGCTCGGGTACGGCCCGATCGATCGGTTGCTCCGCGACGACGACATCACCGAGGTGATGTGCAACGGACCGAAGGACGTCTACATCGAGCGTGGTGGCCGCATCGTGTCGAGCGGTGTCGAGTTCACCGACGAGACGCACTTGCGGCGCGTGATCGACAAGATCGTGAGCGAGGTCGGCCGGCGAGTCGACGAGTCGACGCCAATGGTCGACGCCCGCCTGCCGGACGGTTCTCGTGTCAACGCCGTGGTGCACCCGGTCGCGATCGGCGGCCCGTTCCTCACGATCAGGAAGTTCGCTCGTGATCCCTACACGGTCGCTGACCTGATCAACTTCGGCACGTTGACCGCGCAGGTCGCTCACTTCCTCGATGCGTGCGTCCGAGGGCGGCTCAACGTGGTGATCAGCGGTGGTACGGGCTCAGGGAAGACGACAATGTTGAACGTCGCCTCCTCATTCGTTCCGGCGGAGGAGCGCATCGTCACGATCGAGGACGCGAAGGAGCTCCGGCTGCAGCAGGACCACGTCTGCTCGATGGAGTCGCGCCCTTCGAACATCGAAGGTACGGGCGAGATCGGCATCCGTGATCTCGTTCGCAATGCGCTGCGTATGCGGCCCGACCGCATCATCGTCGGTGAGGCTCGTGGCGCCGAGGCGCTCGACATGCTCCAGGCGATGAACACGGGTCACGACGGATCGCTCACCACGATCCACTGCAACTCGCCGCGCGACTCCCTCGCTCGTATCGAGACCATGGTGCTCATGTCGGGGATGGATCTGCCCGTACGTGCGATCCGCGAGCAGGCGAGCTCTGCGCTCGACCTCATCGTCCATGTGTCGCGTCTTCGCGACGGCAGCCGGAGAGTCACGCACGTGTCGGAGGTCGTCGGCATGGAGGGCGACACGATCGTGCTGCAGGACCTCTACCTGTTCGACTTCGGCATGGGCGTCGACACCGACGGCCGGTTCCAAGGGCACCTCAAGAGCACCGGCATCCGACCTGGGTTCGCAGAGCGGCTCGCCGACAACGGCATCCGCCTCGAGCCCGAGCTGTTCACGTTGCAGCCGTTCGCCCGCAAGGCCGTGGGGACCCGATGAACCAGATGCTCGCAGCAGGCTTCGTCGGTTCGGACCTGAGCCGCATCATCATCGCCGCGCTCGTCGGCGCGGCCATCATCGGGCTCGTGGCGATGATCGTGGTCATCTTCGGCCGCCAGCAGGCCCGCATCGAGCGGCGCCTCGCAGGCTACGAAGCGCCCGACCACGCGAGCTCGTCGGTGAGGCAGAGCGACATTCCGTTTGCGGCGGAGACGCGGGTCGTGCAACAGGCCGTGGAGCTCACTCGCGGTTTCGCGGAACGAGCCGGGATCCTCACCAAGGCCGAGCACATGCTCGAACAGGCCGACCTGCCGGTGCGACCCGCCGAGTTCTTGTTCTACATCCCGACGCTCGCCATCGTGTCTGGTCTGCTGATCTTGCTCGGGTTCGGGCCCGGCCCCGGGCTCCTCGTCACCGTGATGGTGTTGATGGTGCCGTACGCGTTCGTCGCGCGGAAGCGGTCCGCTCGCCTGAAGGCCTTCGAGGTGCAACTCCCCGACACGCTCGGGCTGCTCTCGGGGTCGATGCGAGCCGGGTTCTCGTTCATCCAGGGACTCGAAGCGGTGGCCGACGAGACCCAGGATCCGATGCGCCGTGAGCTGCAACGAGTGTTCACGGAGGCACGGCTCGGTCGACCCGTCGAGGAAGCGCTCGAAGACACGGCGACGCGCATGGACAGCAATGACCTCGCGTGGGCCGTGATGGCCATCAAGATCCAGCGCGAGGTCGGCGGCAACCTGGCCGAGCTGCTCGACACCGTTGCCGAGACGATGATGCAGCGCGAGCGGCTCCGGCGCGAGGTACGCGCGCTCACAGCAGAAGGCCGGTTCTCGGCGTACATCCTCTCGGGGATGCCGCCCGGCTTCTTCCTCATGTTCTACGCGTTGCAGCCCGACTACATGGGCAAGCTCTTCAGCGAACCGCTCGGCGTGATCGCGTCCGTCATGGGTGGGTTCACCACCTTGATCGGGTGGTTCTGGTTGCGCAAGATCGTCGACATCGAGGTCTGACATGACGCTGGTCATCGCCGTCGTCACCGCCGCCATCGTGCTCGGTGTCTTCGTCACGGGCGCCTCGGTGCGCGAGCGAGCCGAGGTGCGCCGTTCGTTGCGCGCGCTCGAGGGTTACCAGATCACCGGCGTGCGTGATCAAGAGATGCTGGCGGGCTTCGGTGCCCGTGTGCTCGAGCCGATGGGCAAGTCGGTACGCGACCTCGTGCATCGGGTGACGCCCGTCGGCTACGTCGAGCAGGTGAAGCGCAAGGTCGTCCTCGCCGGGAACCCACCGGGCTTCGAGGTCGACCGGTTGCTCGTCCTCAAGGTCATCGGCGCCGCGGCGGCGATCGTGTGGTGGCCGCTCATCTACGTCGGGCTCGGCCTCGGCGGCCTCATCGCCCACGCGATGTTCTTGTTCCTCTGTGTCCTCAGCTTCCTCGGACCGGACATCGCGATCGACCACCAGATCGATGCGCGCAAGTACGAGATCGCGCGCCGCCTGCCCGACATCCTCGACCTGCTCGTGATCTCGGTCGAAGCCGGCCTCGGGTTCGAGCAGGCGCTCGATCGCACGGCACATTCGGTGCCTGGTCCGCTGTCCGACGAGTTCCGACGCATGCTCCAGGAGACACGCATCGGTGCGACTCGATCGGATGCGCTGCGGGCGCTCGACGAGCGCACGGACGTGCCAGAGCTGCGGTCGTTCATCCTTGCGATGCTGCAGGCCGACACCTTTGGTGTCTCGATCGCGCGGATCCTTCGCACGCAGGCCGACGAGATGCGGATTCGCCGCCGCCTGGCCGCGCAAGAGCTGGCCCAGAAGGCGCCGGTGAAGATGCTGTTCCCGCTCGCAACCTGCATCTTCCCTGCGATCTTCATCGTCGTGCTCGGCCCGGCGTTCATCGCGATTACCCAGAACCTGTAGGCACCCAGAACCGGTGAGGCGCCATGCCTCTCCCGGCGCAGGCCTTGCAGTCCGGGTGTTCGCGCCGATGAGATTGGCGTGACGGCACGCTCCGATCCGGCGGTGGCCACCCGGTTCGACGCCGCGACTCTCGCGCGACGACCGCGCGCCGCGATGAGCACCCTCTTCGGGCTGGCGTTCGTCGTGGGCGGCTTCCGGATCGGCCTGGCGCGTCTCGACGACAACTCGTTCCTCTGGCACTTCCGCACCGGACGGCTGATCCTCGACGACGGGATACCGCGTCACGACGTGTTCTCCTACACCGTCCCCGGTTCGAGGTGGGTCGCGCAGTCGTGGCTGGCCGAGCTCCTGTACGGGCTGCTCGATCGGGCTGCCGGGCCGGTCGGTGTGCGCTTCTTGACCGGCGCGCTCGGCGCCGCGCTCGGCTGGACCTGCTGGCGGATCGCGGTCGGCGCCGCGCACGACCGATTGCGTGCCGCCGGTATCGGGCTCGTCGCGTTCGTCACGGCGCTGAACGTGTTCGGCGAGCGCCCGCTGTCCTACGGGCTCGTTGGTGCGGCGCTGCTCGTCCTCGCGGTCGAGCAACCCGGTTCGTGGATCGGGCGGCGCCCGCTCGTCGCCTTGCCGGTGCTGTTCTGGGTCTGGGGGAACACGCACGGGTCGATGTCGCTCGGCTATGTCTATGTCGCGCTGCACCTCGCCGGTCGTTGGCTCGACGGCGTCAACCCGTGGCGATCAGCGCGTGAGCGCTCGATCGCCGTGGCGACGCTGCTCTCGGTCGTCGTGTTGATCGCGAACCCCTACGGGGTCGGCTTGCTGCTGTTCCCGCTCGAGCTGGTGACCCGGGGCGAGGTGCTGTCGGGTGTCGTCGAGTGGATGAGCCCGGACTTCCGGTCGCTGCTGGGGATGGCGTTCGCGGCCTGGCTCACCGTGCTGATCGTGACGCTCACGCGTGGCGCAAATCGGCCGGCGCGGCGTGATCTGGTGGTTGTGGTGCCCTTTGTGTTGCTCGGGCTCTGGGCGCAGCGCAACGTCGGGATCGCAGCCATCATGACCCTGCCCGTGGCGGGTCGCGCCGTTGCGACCAGGGCTCGCGCCGAGGACGCGAATCCGCGGTTCGTGCTCGCGTGCGGAGCCCTGCTCGCCTTGCTCGTCGTCGTGTTCAGCGCGAGTGCCGTTGCCGAGCCCGACTTCGACCTGCGCGGTTACCCGGTGCGCGCGTTCGAGTATCTCGACGAGCGCGAGCTCATCGGCGAGCGCATCTTCACGACGGACCGCGACGCCGGCTTCGTGATCGCCAAGTACTGGCCGCGCCAGCGCGTGTTCCTCGACGATCGCTTCGACATGTATCCCGCATCGATTGTCGCCGACTACGAAGCGATCTCCGACGCGAAGCCGAGCTGGGACGACGTCCTCGAGCGGTACGGCGTGACCGTCGTCGTCTGGGAGAAGTCACGCGGGCTGGCACAGCTGCTTGCCATCGACGAGCGATGGGAGCAGGTCTACTCTGACAAGGAGTACGTCGTGTTCCTTCGCCGCTGACGCGCAAACGGAAAGAGCCGCCGGTCGCCCGGCGGCTCTCCCTGGCGTGTTGCTTGTGATGTGGAGCTAGTTCAGCGCCGAGTCGGCCTTGCTGAACTTCGTCGAGACGGTGGTGCCGAGCACCTTGACGGCGACGAACACGACGATGGCGATGAAGGCCAGGAGAAGCACGTACTCCACGAGGTTCGCACCCCGCTCGTCACGGTTGAGCTTGGCTGTCACCCAGGCACGGAAAACGGTCAGGTCCATTGCGATTCGACCCCCTGCGGTCGGTAGTGGTGGTTGGTGGTTGCTGCGTGTGGCGCACTCGAAGTATCGAGTACTCCAGGGGGTCGATGAATAGGTCGACGGGCTCAAAAGCGTGACGGTCGAGTCCGCCCGATGGGCCGTCCGACCTAGGCGAAACTCGGCGACCTCGCCGATTTCGGACAGCGCCGGTTACGTCAAGCGAATGATGCCGATTCGCACCGCGGAGAGGACGGCCTGCGTGCGGTCGCGCGCGTCGAGCTTGTCGTAGATCGATGCGAGGTGGTTCTTCACGGTCTTGCCCGAGATGAACAACTTCCCGGCAACCTCCGAGGTCGAGTAACCATCCGCGATGAGCTGCAGGATCTCTTCTTCTCGTCGCGTGAGCGGGGAGTCGACGGGCGGCGGCGTCGTGGGTGCGCCGCCGAGGCGTTCGAACTCCTCGAGGATGCGCGTCGCGAGATCCGGCGACAATGCCTCGCCGGCAGCGGTCGCGAGGATCGTCGCGACGACTTCGTGCATCGAGCTGTCTTTCGTCAAGAAGCCGGCCGCGCCCGCACGAATGGCCTCGGCGCGCAGCTCCGATTCGCCGTGCATCGTCAGCACGACGATCGGCAGATCCGGGTGTGCGCTGTGGATCCTGCGCGTGGCCTCGACCCCGTCGAGCACCGGCATCGTGACGTCCATGACGACGATGTCGGGATGCAGCTCGCTGACGAGCCGTGTCGCTTCCTCGCCGTCGCCGGCCTCGCCGACGACTTGCAGGCCGGCGTCCTCGAGCGCGCGTCGTAGGGCTTGGCGCAGCAACTGGTGGTCGTCTGCGAGCAGCACACGGGTCATGGTCGTACCTCCAACTCCACCCGGATCCGGGTACCACGACCCGGCCGGCTCTCAAGGTCCATACGCGCGCCGATGGCGTCCGCGCGTTCTCGCATACCGACGATGCCGTAGTGATCGCCGGAGATCGTCTGTGGCGTGAAGCCGCGCCCGTCGTCGGTGACTTCGAGCGCAACTCGCGTGCCGACCACCGCGTACCGGATCCGAACTCGTTCGGCGCGCGCATGACGGGCCGAGTTCTCGAGCGCCTCCTGCGCGATGCGCCACAGCTCCTGCTCGACCGCGACCGGCGGCCGCCGCTCGACGTCGTGGCTGAAGTCGACGGCGAGCCCGCACCGCCGCCGGTACCGGTCGAGGTACCGGGTCGCGACGACCACGAGGTCGTCGTGGGTGCTCACCGCTGCACGGAGCTCGTACAAGGTGTCGCGCAGCTCCGTCACGACGCTGCGCACGACATCGCGCAGGTCGGCGAGCTCGGTGCCAGGAGCTTGCCGCTCGGAGTCGGCAAGGCGCTCGAGCTCGAACGCGACATACGCGAGGGACTGCGCGATCCGGTCGTGGAGGTCGCGCGCGATGCGAGCCCGCTCGGTCTCCGCGCCGAAGATGCGAAGTCGGGAGAACCACAGCGCGTTGTCGAGCGAGAGTGCGAGCGGGCCGGCGAACGATGCGAGCAGCTCGCTGTCGTCGGTGCCGTACCGATTCGGTTCAGATTGTTCGACGGCGATGAGGCCGACGACGTTGCCACGGGCACGGAGCGGCGCGTAGATCCCCGACCGTGCGACCGGCGAGCTGCCGGCGATCCCCGCCACCAGGAGATCTCCGACGGCATGCGGCCGCAGGCTGTCACGCGCGTGACGCATCGGCTCGCAGAGCTGGGAGTCGCCGAGCGTCGCCGGGAGCCGCACGCCTTCAGCGAGCTGGACGCGCCAGCCACCGCCGTGCTCGTCGCGCACGAGCACCGTCAGGGCGGTGTAGGCGAAGAGCTCGCGGAGCCGGGCACGCGTGGACTCGCCGACCTCCGCGAGATCGAGCGAGGTTGGCAGCGTCTGCGCGAGCGCGTGCAGGTCGACCAGCAGCTCGTTGGCGCGGGCCATACGCGTCACCTGGTCGAGCGCGGCGGCGTGACGGGCGGAGGTCTCGTCGATGAGGCGGCGTGTGAACGCGCCGAGGACCGAGCAGAGCAACAGCACCACGCCGAGCAGCACGGCCGAGCGTGACGCTTCGGGGCTGGCGCGTTTGACGATGCCGAGGATGCCGACGACGGCGAGGCCCGAATACGCCAGGCCGATGATGCGATTCGACGCCCACGCGAACCCCGCGAGGAGGAGCGGAACCATCGGGGCGAGCACATACGGGCTCTCGAGCCCACCGGTCAGCGTCGCAGCAAGGAACGAGAGGCCGAGCTCGATCCCGATGATCGTGCTCAGGCTGCGGTCGGGTTCCTCGAGCGACGGGGGCTGGATCGTCTGCCAGAGCGCGAAGGCGGCCAACGTGAGGGCACAGACGATGTTCGCCGGCTCCCGAACGTCGCGCCACAGCGTGATGCCCGCACCGAGACCGACCGTCGCCCACCGCACGCCCGTAGCCAGGAACACCAGGCGGGGGACGATCGACAGGTCATCGAAGGCGACCGCGCGCGCGTCTGCCCTTCGCCGCAAGAGCGGCTCGACATCGTCGATGGGACGTGCCTCAGAAGTGGTGTCGAAGGTCATTGCCGGCTTCGTTGTTCCATTCGGCATTCCGGGGCCCACTCGTAGACTCAGCGAATGGCTCTTGGGACTCATCGGCCGTTGCTCCCGGGCCACTCGTAAACTCATCGGCCGTGCTGATGGTCGGCCTGACTGGGGGGATCGGATCGGGCAAGTCGACCGTTGCCGCGCTGCTCGTCGAGCGGGGGGCTGTCGTCATCGATGCCGACGCGATCGCCCGGGAGGTCGTGGCGCCCCAGACCGAGGCGCTCGCCAGGCTCGTCGAGCGCTTCGGAAGCGACATTCTGGACGAAACGGGCATGCTGAACCGGGCCGCGCTCGCCGAGCGGGCGTTCGTCTCCGACGTCACCCGCCACGACCTGGAGGCGATCACCCATCCGGCGATCGGGGCGGAGTTCGTACGGCGGATCGGCGATTGCCCACCCGACGCGATCGTGGTCCACGACGTCCCGCTCCTCGCGGAGTCGAAGAAGAAGGCCAAGGGCACGCTGCCCGAGTACGAGGCGGTGATCGTCGTCGAGGCACCGCTCGAGATCCGCCTCGCCCGCCTCGAGGCGCGCGGTGTGCCCCGTGACGACGCCACCAGACGGATCGCCCAGCAGGCGACCGATGCCGAGCGCAGGGAGCTGGCGACCTGGGTCGTGGACAACGCCGGCGGCCTGGAGGCGCTCGAGGCCCAGATCGACCGAATCTGGCACGAGCTCGTCGCACGCTCCTCGCGGCCGTCCACAACCGAACTTGCGTCAGAAAACCGGCCACCGAACGGCTAAGTGACGCAAGTTCAAGGGTGAGCGGGGCGGGGCTGTCCCAGGGCGTCCGTATGATCGGCGGATGGCGGACTTGGAGCTCGTCACCGACCTGGCACCCTCGGGCGACCAGCCGGAGGCCATCGAAGGCATCGTGATGGGGCTCGAGCGCGGCGACCGGTTCCAGACGCTGCTCGGCATCACCGGCTCGGGCAAGAGCTTCACGATCGCGAACGTGATCGCGCAGGCGCAGCGGCCGACGATCGTGCTCGCGCCCAACAAGAGCCTGGCCGCGCAGCTGACCGCGGAGTTCCGCGAGATGTTCCCGAAGAACAGGGTCGAGTACTTCGTCTCCTACTACGACTACTACCAACCCGAGGCGTACCTGCCGTCGACCGACACGTACATCGAGAAGGACAGCTCGATCAACGACGAGATCGACCGTCTGCGCCACTCCGCGACGTCGGCGTTGCTGACGCGGCGCGACGTGATCATCGTCGCGTCCGTCTCGGCGATCTACGGGCTCGGCTCACCGGAGACCTACGGCGAACAGCTCCTCTGGTTGAAGGTCGGGGAGGAGCGCGAACAGCGCGAGATCCTGCGCAAGCTGGTCGACCTCCAGTACGAGCGGAACGACTTCGCGTTCGCTCGCAACAAGTTCCGCGTGCGCGGCGACACGATCGAGGTGTACCCCGCGTACGAGGAGCGGGCGCTGCGCATCTCGATGTTCGGCGACGAGGTCGAGCGCATCTCGATGGTCGATCCCCTCACCGGCGAGATCGTCGAGGAGCTCGACGCGCTCGCGCTGTTTCCTGCGAGCCACTACGTCACGAACGAGGAGCGGCTCGTCAGGGCGATCGAGGGGATCGAGGCCGAGCTCGGCGTGCGGCTCGCGGAGCTCGAGGCGCAGAGCAAGCTGCTCGAGGCGCAACGGCTGCGGATGCGCACGACCTACGACCTCGAGATGCTGCGTGAGATCGGCAGCTGCAGCGGTGTCGAGAACTACTCGATGCATCTCGATGGCCGCGTCTATGGCCAGCCACCGTTCACGTTGCTCGACTACTTCCCCGACGACTTCCTCGTCGTGCTCGACGAGAGCCATGTCACGGTCCCGCAACTGCACGGTCAGTTCGCAGGCGACCGGTCACGCAAGGACACGCTGGTCGAGCACGGGTTCCGGTTGCCGAGCGCTCGCGACAACCGGCCGCTCACGTTCGAGGAGTTCGTCACGCGGGTCAACCAGGTCGTCTTCCTCTCCGCGACACCTGGGCCGTACGAGCGCGAGGTCAGCACGCAGGTCGTCGAGCAGGTCGTCCGCCCGACCGGGCTGATCGATCCAGAGGTGGTCGTTCGACCCACCAAGGGCCAGATCGACGATCTGGTCGCCGAGATCCGCGCAAGGGTCGAGGTCAACGGGAGGGTGCTGATCACGACGCTGACGAAGAAGATGTCCGAAGACCTCACCGACTACCTGCTCGAGCTCGGTGTCCGCGTGCGGTACCTGCACAGCGAGGTCAACACGTTGGAACGAGTCGAGATCCTGCGTTCGTTGCGCCTCGGCGAGTTCGACGTGTTGGTCGGGATCAACTTGTTGCGGGAGGGCCTCGACCTGCCCGAGGTATCGCTCGTCGCGATCCTCGACGCCGACAAGGAGGGGTTCCTTCGATCGGAGACCTCGCTGATCCAGACGATGGGCCGGGCCGCTCGCAACGTCGAGGGCCAGGTGATCATGTACGCGGATCAGTACACCAACTCGATGCGGCGCGCGATCTCCGAGACGACGAGGCGGCGCAAGAAGCAGCTCGAGTACAACGAGGCGAACGGCATCGACCCGCAGACGATCCGCAAGAAGGTGATCGACATCCTCGAGATGGTGCGCGGGCGCGACGTGGGCGACGACGACATGGCCGCGGGCCGCGGCGGCCGCGGGCGTGGCCGGTCCGCGGGGCGCCGCCGGACGAGTGAGCTCGACATGCCCCGAGACGAGCTGGCTCGGCTCATCCAGCAGTTGAACGACGAGATGCTCGACGCTTCCCGCGACCTGCGCTTCGAAGAGGCGGCGCGCCTGCGCGACGAGATCCACGAGCTGAAGCGCGAGCTGCGCGAGGTCAGCTAACGGCACCCCGCATTCCTGCGTGAAGAACGCGCCGCCAGAGTGCAGTTCTTCACGCAGGTACGCGAGGGGCGGGCTGCCGCTTGCCCAGCCGCTTCGGCCTGCCCGCCGGCTTGGGGCGCCCGATGGTGCGCCAGGCGGTGAAGGTCATGAGCATCCCGATCCCTGCCACTGCGACGAGAGCGACGAGCGCCTGGATGACGTCGCCCGGCCGGTCCCACCCGAGGACGAGCGCCCGAGTGGCGTCGATCAGGTAGCTGAGTGGATTGACGTTCGCGATCGCTCGCAGCCATCCCGGCAGCGTCTCGACCGGAACGTAGGCGCTGGAGGCGAACATCAGCGGGAACAGGAACATGAAGCCGGCGACCTGCGCGGTTTCGGGGTTGCGGAGCCGGACGCCCGCCGAGAGGAAGATCCACGTCATCGCCCACGCGAACGCCATGGCGAACGCGATGAAGGCGATCGCGCCGACCGCGCTGCCGTGGAACCGGAACCCGAAGACGGCGTACCCCAGCACCAGCATGACGATCACCTGGAAGCCGGATCGCAGGAAGTCCGAGATCGATCGGGCGAAGAGCACAGAGCTGCGGGTGATCGGCAGGCTTCGGAACCGATCGATCACCCCGGTGTTGAGATCCGTCGCGATGCCCACCGCGCTCTGCACTGCGTTCTGTGCCATCGTCGTCACGACGATCGCCGGCAGCAAGTAGTCGATGTACTCGACGCCGCGCGGAAACGCGGGCGAGCTCGCCAGGCCGCGGAACACCTGGCTGAACAACGTCAGGAACAGCACCGGCTGCACCAGCGAGAAGAAGGCGAGCTGAGGGACGCGCAGGATCTTGCGCAGGTTTCGACCGGTGAGCACCTTCACCTCGGTGACGAAGTGAGTGGTCGCCTTGGTGGCGGCGGGAGCGGCGATCGCGGTCATGTCAGGCAGCCTCGGTGTCGGTGGTCCGGTGCGCGTTGGTCTCCGGCTCGCGTGGTGTGGTTCCGGTGAGAGCGAAGAACACGTCGTCGAGGGTCGGCGCGTGGAGCGCGAGGCCCGTGATCGAGACGCGCGCGTCGTCGAGCGCACGCACGATCGGCGCGACCTCGCCCGCACCGCGGACCGGCACCTTGAGCAAGTGCGACGACGGATCGGCGGCGAGGCCATCGCGGTCGAGCGTCGTTCGCGCGAGCTCGTACTCGCCCGCGCCGACCATCACCTCGACGACATGGCCGCCGACCTTTGCCTTCAGCTCGGCGGGGGTGCCCTCCGCAATCATGGTGCCGGCGTCCAGCACGCCGATGCGGTCCGCGAGGCGGTCGGCCTCCTCGAGGTACTGCGTGGTGAGCAACACGGTCGCGCCGAGATCGACGAGGTCCGCGATGACCTCCCACAACTCCAGCCGGCTGCTCGGGTCGAGGCCGGTGGTCGGCTCGTCGAGGAAGAGGACCTCGGGCCGGCCGACGAGCGACGCCCCGAGATCGAGCCGGCGGCGCATCCCGCCGGAGTACGTGCCGGCCCTGCGGTCGGCGGCGTCCGCCAGCGAGAAGCGGCTGAGCAGCTCGTCGGCGCGAGAGCGGGCGGCGGGAGCAGGCTGACCGAGCAGCCGGGCGATGAGCACGAGATTCTCCCTGCCCGTCAGGTCCTCGTCGATCGCGGCGAACTGGCCCGTGAGACCGATCCGAGAGCGCACCTGCTTGGGGTCGCGCATCACATCGAAGCCGGCGACCCACGCTCGGCCTCCGGCCGGCGGCGCGAGCGTCGTCAAGATGTTCACGAGCGTGGTCTTGCCCGCGCCGTTGTGACCGAGCAGCGCGTACACCGAGCCCGGTTCGATGGCGACGTCGACGCCGCGGAGCGCGTGCACCGCGCCGAAGCGCTGCTCGACGGACTCGGTCCGGATGGCAAAGTTCATGGTCGAGCTCATCGCTTGTTCCTCTTCGCGAGTGGACGCGTAGTACGTGGCGGAGTGGTACGTGGGGGAGTGCTACGTGGGGGAGTGAGCCCGGCGACCAGCGCGCGGATGGCATCGTCGAAATAACGGTCGCGATCGGGCGTGAGATCGCGCGCGAAGCCGGAGTGATCCCACAGCGCGTACGAGAACGGGATCGCCATGAGCATTGTCGCGAGTGCGACGGGTTCCAGGTCCTCGCGGACTCGGCCGAGCTGCTGCTCGGCGCGGAGGTAGTCGGCAATGAGGGGGATGGGCCCGCCCCGCATCGGCTCGGGCAGCTGCGCGTGGACGAACTCTTTGTGGCGCGCCATGAGCTCGGGGTCGGCCCACAGCGACGCGAGTACCGGCACGAGCTGCGCCTGGAGGTCGCCCATGACCCGCAGGAGATCGCCGAGGACCTTGGCAATGGACTCAGCGCCGGCGCGCTCGCGGAGTCCGAGCATCATCTCGACCGCTTGGGGATTGCGATCGACGGTGCAGACGACGAAGAGCTCCTGCTTGTCGGCGAAGTGGTTGTAGAGGGTGCCTTCCGAGCACCCCGCGACGCGGGCGATCTCCTTCGTGGTGGCCCGCGCGTACCCGCGCGCCCTCACAACGGCTTCGGCTGCCTCGAGGATGCGATCGCGGCTGATGGTTCGGGGACTCACAGTCGGCAGCATATTGAGTGAGCACTCACTTAGCAAACCGGCGAACAAGCGTTCGTCGAGCGCCGAAATCGCGGTACAGTGCCCCTGTTCGCGTTCTGACTGTCTCTCGGTGACCGATTCGGGCATCTGAGACCGTCAGAACGCGAAAGGCCGTGCGGAGGGAGTCGAGGGCGTGGGCGATCAGATCGTGATCCGGGGGGCCCGGGAACACAACCTGCGCGATGTCGACCTCGTCCTCCCCCGCGAACGGCTTGTCGTCTTCACCGGGCTTTCCGGCAGCGGCAAGTCGAGTCTCGCGTTCGACACGATCTACGCCGAAGGCCAGCGCCGGTATGTCGAGAGCCTCTCGGCGTACGCCCGGCAGTTCCTCGGCCAGATGGACAAGCCCGACGTCGACTTCATCGAGGGTCTGTCGCCCGCGATCTCCATCGACCAGAAGTCGGCGGGCCGCAACCCTCGCTCGACGGTCGGCACGATCACAGAGGTGTACGACTACCTGCGGTTGCTCTACGCGCGAATCGGCAAGCCGCACTGCCCGAACTGCGCTCGACCGATCACACGCCAGACACCCCAACAGATCGTCGATCGCGTGCTGCAACTGCCCGAAGGCACCCGCTTCCAGGTGCTCGCACCCGTCGTGCGCGGGCGCAAGGGGGAGTACGACGGGATGTTGCGCGAGCTGGCAGGTCAGGGCTACCAGCGCGCGCGCATCGACGGTGAGACCATGGATCTCGCCGACGCGAACCAGCAGCGGCTCGCCCGCTACGAGAACCACACGATCGAGGTCGTCATCGACCGGCTCGTGCGACGCAGCGGCATCGAGCGGCGGCTCACCGACTCGCTCGAGACCGCGCTCCGCCTCGCCGAGGGGGTCGCCGAGGTCGAGATCGTCCGCAAGGAAGCGGATCAGCTGCTCGACGCCGACCGCGAGGTGCTCACGTTCTCCGAGCACCTCGCGTGCACGCACTGCGGCACGAGCTTCGACGAGCTCGCGCCTCGCAATTTCTCGTTCAACTCGCCGTACGGGGCATGTGAGGCGTGCGACGGGCTCGGCACCAAGTTCCAGGTCGACCCGGAGCTCATCGTCCCCGACGACGACCTGTCGATCGACGACGGCGCGCTCGCACCCTGGTCAGGCTTTCGCGGCGAGTTCTTCGGTCGCGTGTTGACAGCGGTCGGCGAGGAGTACGGCTTCGCCACCGCGACGGTGTGGAAGAAGATCAAGGCGCCGCACAAGAAGGTCGTGCTCTACGGCACGGGCGGCAAGCAGGTGACCGTCAAGTACAAGAACCGGTACGGCCGCCAGCGCCAGTACCAGACGCGCTACGAGGGGGTCGTGCCCTGGCTCGAGCGCCGCCACGCCGAGGCCGACAGCGAGCGCACACGCGAGCAGATCGAGGGCTACATGCGCGAGGTGCCGTGCCCCGCGTGTGGAGGAGCACGCCTGAAGCCGGCGTCGCTCGCCGTCACCATCGACGGCCGCAACCTCCACGAGATCGGCGACCTGTCGATCGGCGAGTGCGCCAAGGTGCTCAGAGCGCTCGAGCTCTCCGAGCGCGATCGCATGATCGCCGAGCGGGTCTTGAAGGAGGTCAACGAACGGCTCCAGTTCCTGCTCGACGTGGGCCTCGACTACCTGTCGCTCAACCGCAGCAGCGGCACGCTCGCCGGCGGTGAGGCGCAGCGGATCCGCCTCGCGAGCCAGATCGGCAGCGGGCTCGTCGGCGTGCTGTACGTACTCGACGAGCCGTCGATCGGATTGCATCAACGCGACAACCAGCGCCTGATCGACACGCTGATCCGCCTGCGCGATCTCGGCAACACCGTCATCGTCGTCGAGCACGACGAGGAGACCATCCGTATCGCCGACCACGTCGTCGACATCGGCCCGGGTGCCGGCGAGCACGGCGGCCGGATCGTCCACACCGGCACCTTCAAACAGCTCTTGAAGGTCCCCGACTCGATCACCGGCCAGTACCTCTCCCGGAAGCGCAAGATCGAGGTGCCGAAGCTGCGCCGCGCCCCGGGCGACGCGTGGATCGCGGTACGTGGTGCTCGCGAGCACAACCTCAGGGATCTCGACGTCGAGTTCCCACTCGGATGCTTCATCGTCGTGACCGGCGTGAGCGGCAGCGGCAAGAGCACCCTCGTGAACGACATCTTGTATCGCGCGTTGATGCAGAAGGTGTACCGCAGCAAGGAAGTACCCGGCCGGCACAAGAAGATCGAGGGCACCGAGCATCTCGACAAGGTCGTCGACATCGACCAGAGCCCGATCGGCCGAACACCGCGATCGAACCCGGCGACCTACACGGGCGTCTTCGACAAGATCCGCTCCCTCTTCGCACAGACGAGCGAGGCGAAGGTGCGCGGCTACCAACCCGGCCGGTTCAGCTTCAACGTGAAGGGCGGTCGCTGCGAGGCCTGCGCAGGCGACGGCACGATCAAGATCGAGATGCATTTCCTCCCGGATGTGTACGTGCCGTGCGAGGTTTGCAAGGGCGCGCGCTACAACCGCGACACGCTCGACATCGCGTGGAAGGGCAAGAACATCGCGGAGGTGCTCGACCTTCCGTGTGAGCAGGCGCTCGAGGTCTTCGCCGCGCAACCGACCATCGCCCGTCAGCTCCAGACGATCGTCGACGTGGGCCTCGGGTATGTCCGGCTCGGTCAGCCGGCGCCGACGTTGTCCGGCGGCGAGGCGCAGCGCGTCAAGCTCGCGACGGAGCTGTCGAAGAAGGCGACGGGTCGGACCATCTACATCCTCGACGAACCGACGACCGGCCTCCACTTCGAGGACGTCCGGAGGTTGCTGGGCGTGCTCCAACGGCTCGTCGACACCGGCAACACCGTGCTCGTGATCGAGCACAACCTCGACGTCGTGAAGTGCGCCGACTGGATCATCGATCTCGGACCCGAGGGCGGCTCGGGCGGCGGCATGGTCATCGCCGAGGGCACGCCCGAGCAGGTCGCGAAGGTTCCCGAGAGCCACACCGGCCGCTTTCTCGGGTCCGTGCTCGCCTGAGCGAAGGCCACGAACGAAGGCGCGCTTGCGCATGAGCGACACCTGGGAACGCAACGCCGGTTGGTGGCAGGAGGGGTTCACCGCCGGGGCTGACCCCGAGTACGAGGAACAGATCCTTCCGCTCGCGCGCGAATGGTTGCGCGGGTTCGACCGTGTCCTCGACGTCGGGTGCGGTGAGGGCCAGATCGCTCGGCTCGCGTGCGCCGAGGGCGCCCGGCTGGTCGTCGGCTGCGATCCTACGAACGCGCAGCTCGAGACCGCGCGCCTGCGCGCGGGCGGTCCCGTGTACCTGCGCGGGATGGCCGAGCGGCTGCCGCTACGCGACGCCAGCTTCGACGCGGCGGTCGCGTGCCTCGTCTTCGAGCACATCGCGCATCACGAGCCCGCGCTGGCCGAGGTTGCGCGCGTCCTGCGCCCCGGTGGGCGGTTCGTGTTCTTGCTCAACCATCCGCTGTTGCAGTGCCCTGGCAGCGGGTGGGTGATCGACCACATCCTCGACGAGCAATACTGGCGGATCGGCCCCTATCTCGAGCCAGACGTCGCGCTGGAAGAGCTTGCTCCTGGCGTCACGCTGCCGTTCGTGCACCGCCCCTTGTCGCAGTACGTGAACGTGCTCGCCGATCTCGGGCTGCGGCTCGTCCACATGGCCGAACCGGCCCCCCCGCCCGGGTTCCTGGCACGGGCTGAGGAGTATGCGGCGGCCGCTTCGATCCCCAGACTGCTGCTGCTGGTGTCGGAGCTGCCGACCTAGAGACGTGAGCCTCGTGCACGAGGCCGGGTCCTCCACGGAGTTCACCTGGCCCGGACCTGCGCGCGCCCCTGGCGAGCGGTGGTGGGCGCGCTCGCTCGCTGCAGCCTGCGTGCTGCTCGCCGCGTACGTCGGGCTGTCGGCGCTGTGCGATCCGCGCGGGACGCTTGGCACCGACACGGGCGGCAAGCTGGCGACGCTGCGCGAGATGGACGCGCACGACACGTGGCGCCCAGATGTCGGCTACTGGGCGGCGCCGATCGATCCCGACGGCCTCGCGCACCCGATCTTCTACACGGAGCGCTTCGACGAGCAGTACGTCAACGTCACGACGCTCCCGATGCTGGTCGCCGCGAAGCCGCTCTACGCGCTCGGTGGTGTGCGGGCTGCGCTCGCGTTGCCGATGCTGGGCGGGATTGCGGTTGCCTTCGCCGGCCGGGCGCTCGCGAGGCGCCTCGGGTCGCGGGCGCCGTGGGTCGCGTTCTGGCTCCTCGGCCTCGCGTCGCCGGTCGTGATCTACTCGCTCGACCTGTGGGAGCACACGCTCGGGCTCGCGGCGATGGCGTGGGGTGTTGTCGCGCTCGTCGATCTCGCCGACGGCCGTCGAGCGCCGCTCGCCGCCGGGTTGCTGGCCGGCGCCGCGTTCGGCGGCGCGGCCACCTTGCGGACCGAAGCCCTGTTGTACGGCGCGGTGTTGACCGCGGCCGTGCTCGTGCGCGTCGGGCGGCGGTCGGCGCGCGCGGCGGCCGCGGCCGGCCTCGGCGCCCTCAGCGCGCTCGCAGCCGCGACCCTGGGGAACGAGATGCTGGAGCGAGTACTCCTCGGGTCGCCGCTGCGCTCGGGGCGCGCGGCGGGCTCGGCGACCTCGGCAGGCGGCGAAACGTCGACCCGCCTCGCCGAGGGGCTGCGGACGACGATCGGGTTGAACTACGCGGACCTCGCGGTCGACGTGCTCGTCGGCACCCTCATCGTCGCAGCGCTCGCCGTGGCCGCGGCACTGGCCGCGAGGGAGGCACGAACCGGCAAACCGGTGGCGCGCCGGCACCTGATCGAGCTGGTCGCCGTCGCCGTCGTGCTGTACGTCGTGCGGTTCCGGACTGGGCTGTCGTTCGTGTCGGGCATGTTGCCTGCCACTCCCGTCGCGGTCGCAGGGTTGATGGTCGGTCCCCGGCTCCGCCACGCATGGCTGGTGGTGTGGGCGCTGCTCTGCCTGCCCGCGGTCTGGGCGCTGCAATACGTGGGCGGCGCCGCGCCGCAATGGGGAGGCCGGTACGTGCTGCTCTCCGGCTGGATCCTCGGGGTCGCCGGCATCGTCGCGCTCGAGGTGGTCGCGCCGTTCGTACGCCGGGCGTTCGTCGCGCTCGCGGTCGGGGTGACCCTCTACGGCGGCGCCTTCGTCGTGGACCGAACTCACGACGGGGCTCGCACCTTCGCGGCCATCGCGTCGCTCGACGACGATATCGTGATCGCTCGCTTCGGTCATGTGTTCCGCGAGGCCGGCGACTTCTACACGCGCGAGCGCCGGTGGTTGACCGCGGTCGACCCGGCGGCGGTGGCGAAGGCGGCAGCCGTCGTCGACGTGGCGCACCCGGCGACGCTGGCGGTGATCACCTACCCGGACGACGGAGCAGCCGAGTTCCGCGGGTATGCGATGACGAGCAGCGAGCCACTGCGCTTCTTCAGCGAGCGGCTCGAAGTACGCCATTACGAACGAGTCGAACGATGACAACCGTTGCCGCGGCGCGTTCGTTCGACGAACGCAGCGCCGCGCCCCACTCGCTGTTCCGTCGATGGCTGGGGCTGCGTCGATGGTTGGGTCGGCCGCTCGTCGCCGGTGCCGTCGTGCTCATCGTCTACCTCGCGCTCGCCGCGACCCTCGACCCGCGGGGTCGCATCGGCGGCGATACCGGCGGCAAGGTCGCGGTGCTCCGGAGCGTCGACACCGGCGATCGTCCCCACTTCGACGTCGGCTACTGGGCCGCGGCCGATGATCCCGAAGGGCTGCTCCATCCGCTGTACTACACGTCGCGCGTCGACGGTCGATACCAGCAGCTCACGACGTTGCCGATGGTGTGGGCCGCGCGCCCGCTGTACGCGCTCGGCGGGCTCCAGCTCGCGCGACTGCTCCCGATGATCGGCGGACTCCTGTGTGCCTTCGCCGCCCGCGCACTTGCGGCGCGGGTTCATGCCGCCGAGCCCTGGCACGCGTTCTGGCTCGTGGCGCTCGTCTCGCCGGTGACCATCTACTCGCTCGACCTGTGGGAGCACACCCTCGGCCTCGCGGGCATCGGGTGGGGGATCGTCGGCGTGCTCGATGTCGTGGAGCGTCGCCGCCCGGCGCTGCTCGGGGGCGTCGGCGCGGGGCTCGCGTTCGGGGTGGCCGCGTCGATGCGTACAGAGGCGCTCGTCTATGGCGCGGTCGCGACCGCCGCCGGCGCGGGCGTCCTCGCGCTGGCCCGCCGCCGGTGGTCGGGATCGCTCGCGCTCGGCGCAGGGGCGCTCGGCGGGCTCGCAGCTGCATTGCTCGCGAACCAGGTGCTCGAACAGCTCGTGCTGGGCGCACCGCTGCGTGCCGGGCGGGCTGCGGGGGTGGCATCGGCATCCGGACGCGACCTCGCGGATCGTGTCGACGACGCGTGGGTCACCCTGGCCGGCCTGAACTACGGCGATGTCACTCTCGACCGCGCGCTCGGGTCGCTGATGGTCGTGGGTCTCCTCGCAACGACGTGGTACGCATCCCGATCGCGCCACGACGGTCGGGCGCGGTGTGCCGCGGGGATCGTCGCGATCGCGTTCGCGGCCCGCCTCGCCTCCGGCCTGTCGTTCATCCCAGGGCTCGTTCCGGTGTGGCCACTCGCCGGCGCGGGCGCGGTGCTCGGCGTCGTGCATCGTGAGCGTCGACTGCTCGCGACGATCGCGATCGTGGCGATGCCGATCGTGTGGATCACGCAGTACGCGGGGATGCCCGGAGCGCAATGGGGTGGGCGGTATCTGTTCGCGACGGGCCTCATGCTTGCCGCCATCGCCACCGCAGGTGCGAGCACCACCGCTCGTTCCCTTCGCCTCGGCGCGGTCGTGCTCAGCGCGGCTGTGACGGCGAGCGGCGTGCTCTACCTCCGGGAACGCACACACGACGCTGCGGCAGCCATGGATCCGTTGGTGGCAATCGATGCCGACATCATGATCTCCACCGTGCCCTTCCTCTTCCGCGAGGTCGGCGCGGTGTACAGCCCCGAGCGGCGTTGGCTGACGGCCGTCGATCGCGAGGCGCTGGGACGCGCCGCGGCCCTGGCGGGCGGCCGTCACGCGACGACCATTGCCGTCGTGCAGGAGATCGACGACGCGGCGCCGGGGCTCGACGGCTTCGAGCTCGAGGCGACGCAGGCCCTCCCATGGGTCGGTCGCGACCTCGCCGTGCTCCACTACCGCGCTTCGCCATGACGGTCTGGCGGCGATTCGCGCCCTTCGGCCGGCCGGTCGACGAGCCGATACGCGAGACGTGAACACGCGCCGCATCGGGCTCGCCGCCCAGTACGGGGGCACGGTCGCCGCCGTGCTCGGCGCGTCGAAGCTTCACGCGATCCGCCACCAGTACGACTTCACCGGCTCGACGCGCTTCGTGTGGGCACTCGGATACGCCGCGCTCCTCGGCCTAGCTGCGTACGCGCTGGGTCTCCCCGAGGCCGCGCGCGGCCGGGGCCGAGGGCTGGTCGCCGCCGCATCGAGCGCCGGAGCCGCCCTCGCCATGTCGGCCGTGCAACTCGCGATCGGTGTGGCGGTGCTGCCCCGGTTCGTCGTGTTCGGTGCCGCGCTGGCCCTCACCGGCTGGTACTGGGCGATCGGGCTCGCTCTGGAGGCATCGAACGACCGCTCGGAGAAGCGCGATCGGCTGGTGTTGATCGGCTCCGCGGCCGACGCGGCGACGCTCGCCGACGATCTCGAGCTTGCTCCCGAACGACCCGCGACGTTGCTCGCGACCGCGCATCCTGGCGAGATGAGGCCTCGCCGGGCCGGAGAGGAGCCACTCGTCGACCTCGTGATCGCGCATGACGCGACCGTCCTCGTGCTCGGGCGCGACGCGCAGGACGACGCGAGCGTTGTCGCGCAGGCGTCTGCTCTGCACGAGGCCGGGGTGCGTGTGCGGACGCTGTGCGCCTTCTACGAGGAGTGGCTCGGCAAGCTCCCGATCGCCGATCTCGAGCGAATGTCACTGATGTTCGACATCAAGGAGCTGCACGAGGACCGGTACGCGCGCGTCAAGCGGCTGCTCGACATCGTCGCCGCACTCCCGGGGTGCGTCGCGCTCGCTGTGGCGATCCCGTTCGTCTGGCTCGGCAATCTCGTCGCGAATCGCGGGCCGCTGTTCTACGGGCAGGTTCGGGTCGGTCGTCACGGCATGCACTTCAGGATCCTGAAGTTCCGCACCATGCGCCCGGCGAACGGCACGCTCGCGAACGAGTGGACCTCGGAGGACGATCCTCGCATCACGCCGTTCGGTGGCCTGCTCCGCCGGATGCATCTCGACGAGCTGCCCCAGGTGATCAACATCTTGCTCGGCGACCTGTCGATCGTCGGCCCGCGCCCCGAACAACCCCAGTACGTCGAGGAGCTCACGCAGAAGTTGCCGTTCTACCCATTGCGGCACCTCGTCAGGCCGGGGCTCACCGGATGGGCACAGGTGAAGTACGGCTACGCGGGCAACGAGCGGGATGCGCTCGAAAAGCTGCAGTACGAGTTCTTCTACCTCGGGCACCAAAGCCTGGGGTTCGACCTGCGCGTCATGGGGAGGACGGTTCGCAGCGTCGTCGGCTCCGACGGCCGCTGACACCGGCGTCGCGGAGATGGGCGCGGTCCTCGCTGGTGAGCGCGAAACGCCATGCGCTCACCGACCAGAGCCCGACGGCGAGGCAGGTGCCCAAGGCGAGCCGCGTGAGTGGTGTCGGCGCGAGCAGGCCAACCGCGGCGCCGGTGGTCGCGGCCGCTGCCGGGAGCATCGCCGGCCGGAGCGCCTCGCGGACGAAGTCGTCGAATCGAGTCGCGGTCGCACGCAGCGCCGCCCGCGCCAATGGGAGCGCGAGCACGACCGAACCGGCGAGGGTCGCCTGGAAGACGCCGATGACGCCCGTCACCCGAACGAGCACGAGGCTCAGGCCGAGGTTGACGACGACAGCCGACGCGGCGGCGCGCAGCACGTCGGTCGCTCGGCCGATGCCTTGCAGCAGCAACGAGCCGACCTGCAACGGTGCTGCGAACGCGACCGACAGGGCAGCTACGGCGGTGAGCCCGGCCGCCTCACCGAAGCGGACGCCCATCCAGACGTCGACGATCGGACCCGCGAGCACCGTGGCGACGACAACGGCGGGAACGGTGAGGAGCACCGACAAGCGGGTCCCCCGCACCAACAGCTCGCGGAGCCGGCCCGGGTCGGCCCGCGCCCTGAGCCATGGTGCGGCGGCGGTCGTCGAGTACGACGCCGCCGTCAAGACGGCCTGGGCGCCGTTCTGCACCTGCGTCGCGATCTCGACGAGGGCGACCGGCGCGGGTCCGAACGTTGCGCCGACGATCCAGCGATCCATCGTTCGATGCACGACGCCGGTCGCGTTCACCAACCCGACCTGCGTGCCGTACCGGAGCAGCGCACCCGCGATGCGTGCCGACGGCGCGCGTAGCGCGATACGAGAAGTCGCTCGAACCGCGAATCCCGCGACGAGCAGCGATCCGATGGTTGCGAGCAGGCTCGCGACTGCGACGGCTCGAAGCGAACCCGTCTGTATCGCCACGACGGCGGTTGCGACACCGATCGCGGTCTGGCGCAATGCCTGCACGGCGCGCGCACGGTCGACGCGCTGCAGCCCTTCGAGCACTGCTTGCCCGCCGGCGAGCGCGAGCTCGATCGCGGCTTGGATCGCATAGCACACGATCGCGAACTCGAGGGCCGGTCGCAGGCTGGGCGCGGGATCGAACACGATCGGGAGCAGGGTTGGGCCCAAGGTTGCGAGCGCGGCGCCGGCGATGATCCCGATGAGTGCGAACAGCGCGAGTCCGGTTGTCGTCACGCGCGCGACGCGCGCATGGTCGCCTGTGGACGCGGGTTCGGCGATCTCGCGTACGAGTGCGACGCGCAGGCCGAGGTCGGCCAACGACAGCCAGCCCGTGAGCGCCGAGAAGGTCTGGACGAGCACCCACAGACCGAAGGCCTCCGCACCGAGCCCGCGCAGGATGAGCGGCAGGGTCACGGCACCGACGACGACCGCCCACACGTTGCCTGCGACGGTCGCGGCCGCGTTCTGCAGCACGCGGCGCCGGAACCAGCCCTCAGGTGGGTTCAGACCCGTGGCCGCGCTGCCGATCTGATCGACGGGCGTGACGCCGGAGCCGGGCGCGACACCCGAGCCGGATCTGGCCGGCGCGTCTCGAGGTGGGCGATGGTCGAGCTGATCAGCCATGGGGGAACGAACCGTCCTACCGATCGCGTCGGCGGCAGGGACGCCGACCTGAGCGCGCCGCACTCACTTCCGACCGTGTCGGTCGTCCTCCCGACGCTCAACGAGCGTCCCTATCTGCGCGATTGTCTCGACTCGCTCGCGACGCAGGACTACCCGTACGTCATCGAGGTGCTGGTGATCGACGGGGGATCGCGCGACGGCACACGCGAGCTGGCGGCTCGGTTCGGGCACCCGGTGCACCTGCTCGAGAACCCGAAGGTGTCCGCGGCCGCGGCGCTGAACGTCGGCTGGCGCGCGGCGCGGGGTGAGGTGATCGTGCGCGCCGACGCCCACGCGCTCTACGCCGCGGACTACGTACGCCGGTGCGTCGAGGTACTCATCGAAACGGGCGCCGACGATGTCGGCGGCGCCATGCGCGCGATCGGCACCACGGTGTTCGGACGGGCGGTGGCGGCGGTCACGTCGTCGCCGTTCGGTGTCGGGCCGGGACGTTTCCACTACTCCGAGCGGCGCGAGCAGGTGGACACCGTCTATCTGGGCTGTTACCGCCGGGACACGCTGGAACGGCTCGGAGGTTGGGACGAAGACGGGCTGCAGTGGGCGGCCGAGGACCACGAGCTGAACTTCCGTCTGACGCGATCCGGCGGCAGCATCGTGCTCGACCCGAGTATTCGATCGTGGTACTTCCCACGCGAAACCTGGCGTGCGCTCGCGCGGCAGTACTGCAACTACGGCACGGGGAAGGTGTCGACGCTCGCCAAACATCGCACCCTGCCCACCTGGCGCCCCCTCGTGCCGGCGGCGATGGTGGTGGCCTGCACGGGCTCGATGCTCGCCGGGGTCGCGGCTCGGCGACCGTTCCTGGGTCTCTTGCCGCTCGTCGGGTACGGAGCGGTGGCCGCGGTCGCGACTGCGTCCGTCTCGAAGGCCCCAGGGGTCTCTGCGCCACATGCATACTCGGCAATGGTGACGTGCCATTGGGCGTACGGGGCCGGCTTCTGGCGCGGCGTCGGTCGGTTGGCGACGCGCCGAGGGTTCGACGCCAGACCTCGCCGAGGACGGCGCTGATGGGTCTGCCGGAGCCGGCCCGCCTGCGCGAGTACGCGGCGAAGGGTGCCGAGCTCGCGCTGCGCGCGGTGGCGGCCGCACCGGAACAGCGCGCAGCGCGGCGGCTCGGACCGGTTCCGCGCGGTGACGGGCGGCGCGTTCTCTTCGTGACGCCTCGCGATTGGGCGGCCCATGTGCAGTACGAGGCGGTGCTCGGACGCGCGCTCGCGCTGCGCGGTGCTGACGTGCAGTTCCTGACCTGTGGCGGTGGTCTCGAGATCTGTGACCGCGCCAATACATACGAGGCGCCGCCGATGCCGTGCAATTCCTGTGCTCGCTACGTGCAGGACTCGCTCGGCGCACACGGGTTCGTCGTCCGGCGGCTCGCCGATCGTTTCCCGCCGGCTCGGCCATGGCCCGAGATCGACGAGCTGCCGCGAGACGAGCTGCACGAGGTGGCGCACGACGGGCTCCCGCTCGGTGCTCTCATCGACATTCCCGTGAAGTGGTTCCTGTGCGCCGGGGAGACGCGCGGCGACCCGCTCGCAGGCCTGACCACCCGCAGCTTCCTGCGGTCGGCTCGGCGAGTCGCCACCGCGGTCGAGGCGACGCTGGACGAGTGGACCCCCGACACCGTCGTGCTCTTGAACGGGCTCTTCCTCTTCGAGGCGATCACATGGGCGATCTGCCGCCGGCGCGGCATCGATGTCGTCACGTACGAGCGGGCGTTCCGGAAGGAAACGCTCGTCTTCAGCCGCGAGCTGCCGGCCGGTTTCTACGACTTCGGCGACCGGGCGTGGGCGGCGCACGACCGCGACCTCACCGAACTCGAGAACGTCGAGCTCGACGGCTACCTCGCCGACCGTCGGCGTGGTGACGCGTTCGACCAGTACTGGTCGTTTCAGGAGTGGTCTCTCGAAGGGCGACCGGCGGGCAGCCGTCTCGCCGTGGCGTTCACCAACATCACGTGGGACACGGCTGTCCTCGACCGCGATTGTGCCTTCGCGGACATTCGTGGGTGGATCGACCGCCTGCTGCGCGAGTTCGCTGATCGCCCGCAGCATCGCCTCGTGGTCCGTGTGCATCCGTCTGAGGTGCGGCTGCCGATGAAGGCAACGCGCGATTCGTTGCAGACATATCTCGACTGCACGTGGCCGAACCGGCCGGCGAATGTTTCGGTGATCGCTGCTGAGGACACGACCAGCAGCTATCCGTTGATGGACGGGTGCGATCTGGGGCTCGTGTACACGTCGACAACTGGCCTCGAGCTCGCCGTGCGCGGGAAGCCGGTGATTGTCGCCGGTTTGGTGCACTACCGAGGCAAAGGCTTCACGACGGACGTGTCGAGCGAAGCCGAGTTCGTGCAGGCACTCCGGCGCGGTCTGCTGGACCCGGGCTCACTCGTGTCGGACGCGGCGCGTGCGCGCCGCTACGCACACTTCTTCTGGTTCCGTGCGCCGATCGGCGCGGTCGGCGTGCGGGAGCCATGGCCCGGGCTTGCTCGCTTGACGATCGACTCCGACGCTGACCTCGCGCCGGGTGCAGATGCGGATCTTGACTGGATCTGCTCCGCGATCCTCGAAGGGCACGAGTTCGTCAGGTGATCTGCAGCATTCGCTCGAGTGCGACCCGCGCCCACTCGGCGGTGTCCACATCGACGATGATGCGGTTGACAGGGTTGCCCTCGACGAGGTGCTCGAGCGTCCATGCGAGGTGCGGCTCGTCGATGCGGAACATCGTCGAACATGGGCAGATCAACGGGTCGAGGGTGAAGATGGTCTTCTGGGGATTGTCCCGGGCGAGGCGCTGCACCATGTGCACCTCGGTACCGACCGCGATCACGCTGCCAGCCGGCGCCGCGGTGACCCACTCGAGGATGCGCTCCGTGCTCCCGGTGCGGTCGGCGAGCGCCACGACGTCTCGCGCGCATTCGGGATGGACGATGACCTCGACGTCTGGGTGCTCGGCGCGTGCCGCAGCGATGTGCTCGGGACGAAATCGTTGGTGCACCGAGCAGTGTCCGCGCCACAGGAGGAACTTGGCGTCGCGAACTTCGTGTTCGTCGAGCCCGCCACGATCGCGGTGCGGGTTCCAGACCCGCATCTGCCGATCGTCGTAACCCATCTGGTAGCCGGTGTTGCGGCCGAGGTGCTGATCTGGGAAGAAGAGGACCTGATCGCCACGTGCGAAGGTCCAGTCGAGGACGGCACGCGCGTTGCTCGAGGTGCACACCGCGCCGCCGTTGCGGCCGACGAATGCCTTCAGCGCAGCCGAGCTGTTCATGTACGTGATGGGCACGACACGCGAGATGTCGACCAGCGGCGTGAGCTCCTCCCAGCACTCTTCGACCTGGTCGATGTCGGCCATGTCGGCCATCGAACACCCAGCGTTGAGATCCGGCAGGTAGACGGCCTGGTCGTCGGCGGTGAGCACGTCGGCCGATTCGGCCATGAAGTGCACACCACAGAACACGATGTCGGTGGCGTCGCCGTCTGCAGCGAAGCGAGCCAGCTTGAAGCTGTCGCCCGTCGCGTCGGCCCATCGGATCACCTCGTCGCGCTGGTAGTGGTGACCCAGGATCAGCAAACGCGTGCCGAGCCGCACTTTGGCGTCGCGGATCATCCCCGCGAGCTCGTCGGGGGCGGCGATCGTGTAGCGCTCGGGGAGCGGCCGCTGCAGCCGCAGCGTGGCAGGGGCGGCGGTCGTGAGGGCCATGCAGACACTGTAACACTCGAACTGAGCAGAATGCTTCCCACCCATGACAATTCCCCAGATCACGGGTACGATGGCCAGAGGCCTCGGCCTACCGCGACGCGCGCAACGCCTCGACGTCGGCGATCTGATGAGCGAGCCACTTGTCGACGTTGTTCGTCTGCACGATGTCGTACGCAGCCTCGTGACGCGATTGTCGGTCGTGGGGAGTCATCGTGAGCGCTTCCCAGAACGCGTCAGCTTGTTGTTCGAGATCGAAGGGATGCAGCGTCACGGCGACAGCACCAAGTTCCTCGTGCGCTCCGGTGTTCTCCGACAGAGCGAGCACGCCGTTGCGTTCGTTGAGCACGATCGCCTCCTTCGCCACGAGGTTCATGCCGTCGAAGATCGAATTGACGACGAGGACATCGAATCGGCGATAGCCCGCGACCGCGAGCGGCAGATTGTGCTCGATGCGGAGATCGATCGGTCGCCACCCGGCACGGCCGTGACGTTGATTGACCTCGGTCACGATCGACAAGATCGCCTCGAGATACTGGACGTACTCCGGAACGTCCTGGCGGCTCGGCTGGAGATGGGCCAAGAACGTGACCGCGCCGCAGAGCTCGGGGTGCTTCTCGAGCAAGAGGTCGTAAGCACGAAAGCCCCTCACGATGTTCTTGGACGGGTCGGTCCGGTCGACACGCAACATCAGCTTGCCGGCGCAGGTTCGGTCCAGTTCGCGCTCGTACGCCTCCGCCTCGGGCGTCTTGGCCAGCTCGCGCAAGGACATCTCGTCGACCGAGATCGGATAGTGACGCGCGGCGATCTCGCGTCCCTGATGGCGAACCGTGAAGGTCGTGAAGTCGACATCGAGGTCGAGCAACTCCTGACACGTCAGGAGAAAGTTCCGTGCGTACCGCTCGGTGTGGAACGCGACGAGGTCGCTGCCGAGCAGCCCCTCCAACAACGCGTCGCGCATCGTGGGCGTCAACACGCGCCACGCGTCGGGTTGCGGCCACGGGATGTGCACGAAGAAGTGGACGAACGCGTCGGGGATACTCTCCCGGATCATCGACGGCACCAGGTAGAAGTGGTAGTCGTGCACCATCACAATCGTGTTACGCAGCGCGGCATCGTTGCGCTCGGTGACCGCATTGATGGTGGCGTTGGCGAACTGCCGGTTGACCGTGACGTAGCCGTCGTCCCACGCGCGTCGCTCCGACGCGGTGATCTCCGGGTGGTAGACGTGGTCCCAGAGATAGTGCTGGACGAACCACAGGATGGGATTGGCAATGATGCTGTAGAAGCCGTGATGAGCGTCGGGCTCGACGACGAGCATTTCGACCTCACATCCCGACGTTCCGTCGAGAGGTGCCGGTCCGTGAGTCGCGACCTCGCGATCGGCTTCGGTGGCAGCCGCGCAGATCCAACGGGAGCGGCCGGCATGTCGCACCAGGTCCACGAGCGCTGTGACGAGCCCGCCGCCGCTGCGATTCGATCGGATCCCACTCTCATCCGACTCGAACGCAACCGGCCCGCGGTGCGAGACGACCACGAGGTCCTGGAGCGCATCAACACTGCGCGGTTCTCCGCCGAGCTGTTGAGTTTCGATCGGTACGTCCTGTCCAGCGACGAGCGCCATTGTGCCTTGCTGGTACCCCTCGTCGCGGGTCGACACTCGTGGAGTGCGCCCGGCCGAGCGTTTCGGCCCACTGTTGCAGCTTTCAGCCCAGTGTTTCAGCCTGGCCGGGACGGGGGTATTTGCACGGCTCCGGTGCGGACGTTCGATGGTGCTCCGATCGCGGTCGATCGTGGTCTCGTCACCGCTGCCTCGCCGCATGATGCCGACGGTTTCGTGTGCTGGGGGTGGAATCGAGTGTCTCACCTAGGAGGAGTTGTTCAGCCGGACTCTCCGCTGGGTTCGGCCGAGCGAGGTTCCACGCCGAAATGCTCGCTGAGGCCGGTGATCTCGAGCAGTCGCAGGACCGGCTCGCTCGGATCGACAACTCTGAGGCTGCCGCCTTCGTCGGCGAAGCGGCGGTGGCTCGAGAGCAACGCTCGAAGCCCCGACGAGTCGAGAAAACTGGTCGCACGAAAGTCGACGACGACCGCCCGAACGCCGTCCTCGTACAGCGACCGGCACAGCTCGTCGAGGTTGGGCGCCGTGTAGGCATCGAGCTCGCCGCTCACGCGGATCGTCGCGGCATTGCCAGCGCGCTCCGTGTCGAGTGCGAGATCGGCGCCCTCAGATGATGCAGTCTGCTCGTCCACGAGTCCCTCCCAGGTCGGCCGTACCCGCATCCGTCCGGCCAGAAACGGCCGCACTGCCGTGGCTGGTTTGCACGGCGCCGGGCTCGGGCCTTCTGTCGTCGGATGCCCATCACGTTCGGCGAGGAGATCCTACGGCTGATGCTTGCCGCTGCTCTTGGCGGAATGTGAGCAAGGTGTCGAGATTCGCGCTGCGTACCAGGGCGACGAACTGCCGTTGATCGCAGGCATCCTCGGTGAGCTTCGATCGTCCGGCGGTGTCACCGGGCTGCGTGCGGGCCGCGGCTAGCAGAGCTTCGCGAGGCCGGGAATGATCATCGTTGCTCGGCCAGGTCTCGTACATGCTGCTGGACGTCGCGGATCTCGTGATCGCTGAGGTCCTCGAGGCCGATGAGGGTGTTGTCAGCACGAGCGTCGTGAACGTGTTGATCAACAGCTGCCACGTGTCGGAGAAGTGGAACAAGGTTCCCGTCACGAACCAGGCCACGATCAGCATCGCGAAGGCGATCGCCGTGTTCGATCCGAGCACCTCCGCGGCTGGCTTCGCTCACGTCGGCAGTGCCAGCCCGAGCTGCACGCGCAGACCGTCGAGCGGCACGTTGATCCAACCGGGCCGGTGGCTCAGCTCGTAGGTGACCTCGTACAGGTTCTTCTCGAGGAGGTGGGCGTCGAGCAGCCGGGCGACCGCTGCGGGGTCAACGGGCAGCAATCCCGACTCATCTACCGCATCGCAATACCCGACGAGGAACTCGCTCGCGACTCGCTCCGACCAGCGGAAGCGGGCGAGGAAGAGGCGTTCGGGCGCATCGTGCAGGTCGGCATCACCTCTGGCGACGAGATTGGCGTCGGCCGTCGCCGCCGCGTAGTGGAAGGACCGCACCATCCCGGCCACGTCACGGAGTGGCGAGCGCTTGATGCGACGCTCGCCGAGGGGACGCGACGGCTCGCCCTCGAAGTCGATGATGACAAAGTCGTCTCCGGTCATGAGAACCTGCCCGAGGTGCAGGTAGCCGTGCACGCGAATGCGGACAGCATCCTCGACCGTCAGCACCGATTGCAGGCGATCCAGGATGAGCGCCTCGGAACCGAGGATCGCTTCTGCGGCGGAGATCACTTCCGGTGGCAGATCGGGCAATGCCGAGCGCAGAACCGCGAGGGCGCGGCGAGCTGTCACGCGCATCGATTGGTACTGGGATCGGCGTGCGAGCGGGCCTATCGGCTCGGGCGCCAGTTCTTCGCGGTCGCGGTCGTGAGAGAGGGCGAGGTGCATCTCCCCCGTTCGTCGACCGAGGAGACGCGCGGCCGGCAGCACGTCGGCGGTCGTCTCGTCCGCGTGTTCACCCGACTCCGAGGTGAGCTCGGCGTGGAGGAACCTCACCGCGCCAGAGCGGAACCAGTCGAAGCCGTCGCACTCGTGCTCGACGTAGCGATGCAGCACGGCGATCGTCGCTGCGGCGCGATCTCGCCAGTAGTCCACGACACCCACGAGCGGCGCCGCGTTGCGGAAGCCCGAGCGACTGAGCACGCGGCCGAGCTCGGCCTCGGGACTCTCGCCGGTTTCCACACGGCGGACCGTCTTCATCGTCAGCCGCCGGTCGAACTGCAATGAGGTGTTGGACTGATCGGTGTTGATCGGAGTCGGCGCAGGCAGGTCGTCGCCGGCGAGGGCGCTGCGGTCGGCAAGCCCACCCGCGACAGTGCCATGCCGGCCCTTGAGCACTCGACGCTTCGTCAACAGGTCGCACAGCGCGAGGCCGAAACCTGGGACGGCGTGCGCATCCACGAGAACCCCGCAACGGACGCGATCGGCCGGCATGTCGACGCGAAGCCGTGTGAGCACGGCGTCGGGCTGGTCGGCGAGATGACCGTCGAGCTCGTCGTCCGCGATGAAGGTGATCGGCAAGAGGTAGTGCTCGGGCTCGCCCTCGAGCGGCTCGACGCGCAACACGAGCAGACGTGCCTGGAGATCGGGTGCGTCCCCGCGTTCCCATCGCCCGGGTAGGGCCATTGCAATGTCGTCATCGACCGCGACCCGCGCGATCGCACGCCGGGGGGCGCCGAACCAGCGCCTCGGGGCGAGCACGTCGGGCAACACCCGCTCGAACGCGTCTCGCGCCGGTCGCTCCAGCACCGACGTCCACCGGCGCGAGCAGGTCAGCTCGGGCACGTCGCGGCCGCGATGATCGGCCGCGATCACGACCGGCGGCAGCGAGAACCAGTAGAAGGCGTGGGGCCCGAGGGTCAAGAGATACGGCAGTTCCGCGATTGGGGGAAATCGCGTCTGGCCGAACAGCTCGATCGGCGTACGACCGCGGAACTCACTGAGATCGAGCCCGACGAACTGTGCGTAGCGCGACAAGTTCGCGACGACGAGCAACGGCGAGCCGTCGGTCTCGTCGCGCGGCTGCCGCACGAAGGCGAGCACCCGTGGGTTCGACGGTGACAGCAGTTGGAGCGACCCTCGACTCAGCGCGGGATGGCGATGACGGATCGCGAGGAGCCGTCGGACCCACCAGAGCAACGAATCGGGATTCGAGGCCTGCGCCTCGACGTTCACGGTCTCGTAGTGGAACTCCGGATCGATGATGACGGGGAGCGTCAGCCGCTGCGGGTTCGTGCGCGAGAAACCAGCGTTGCGGTCGCCGCTCCACTGCATCGGCGTTCTCACGGCATCACGGTCGCCGAGATACACGTTGTCGCCCATACCGATCTCATCGCCGTAATACAGGACCGGCGTACCAGGGAGCGAGCACAACAGGCCGTTCATCAGCTCGAGGCGCGGGCGATGGTTCGCGAGGAGCGGCGCGAGCCGTCGGCGGATACCGACGTTGACACGCATCGCGGGTTCGTGGGCATAGGTGCGCCACATGTAGTCGCGCTCCTCGTCCGTGACCATCTCGAGCGTCAGCTCGTCGTGGTTGCGCAGGAAGATCGCCCACTGGCAGCCGGTAGGCGGATCCGGTGTCTGCCTGAGCACGTCGGTGACGGGAAAGCGATCCTCCATGCGCAGCGCCATGAAGAGTCGAGGCATCAGTGGAAAGTGAAATGCCATATGACACTCGTCGCCGGCGCCGAAGTACGCCGCGGCGTCCTCGGGCCACTGGTTGGCTTCGGCCAGCAGCATGCGATCCGAGAAGCGCGCGTCCACGAGCGCACGCACCTCGCGGAGGAAGTCGTGCGTCTCGCCGAGGTTCTCGCAGGTCGTACCGTCGCGTTCGAAAAGGTACGGGATGGCGTCGAGCCTGAGCCCGTCGACGCCGAGCTCGAGCCAGTACTCGATCGTGCGGAGCATCTCGCGCCGGACCGGGGGATGGTCGAAGTTGAGGTCGGGCTGGTGCGAGTAGAACCGGTGCCAGTAGTACGACTTCGCGATCGGGTCCCATGTCCAGTTGGAGTGTTCAAAGTCCTGGAAGATCACGCGGGCGAGTGGCCACCGACCGGGATCGTCGCTCCAGACATACCAATCACGTTCAGGGCTCCCGAACGGAGCGCGTCGCGCCCTCTCGAACCATGAGTGCTGGTCTGACGTGTGGTTCAACACGATCTCGGTGATGACACGCAGGCCACGCCGGTGGGACTCGTCGACAAAGCGGCGGAAGTCGCGCAGCGTTCCGTAGTCGGCGTGCACATTGCAGTAATCCGCGATGTCGTAACCCTCGTCGCGCCTCGGAGACGGATAGAACGGCAGCAGCCACAGCGCGGTCACGCCGAGATCCTGGAGGTAGTCGAGTCGCGCGGTGAGCCCCGAGAAGTCACCGATCCCATCACCGTTGCTGTCGGCGAAGGTTCGTACGTGCAGCTCGTAGATGACCGCGTCGCGGTACCAGCTCATCGTGCTCTGTCCTCTGCGGGTGCCTCGTGCTCCCGCGGGACGAGATGGAGCAGGTGTGCCGGAAATCGCGCTGGGTCGAGCGCCACGCAATTGACTTCGTCTGGACCGACGCGCCATTGGTAGGAGGCACCGGACAGCAGGTCGTGGGCGTCGACGATGCTCGTACCAACCGACGGTAGCCCGAAGTGTTCCCCGTCGAGTGACACCCAGCCGGATTGCGCGTCGCGGCCGTCTGTGCTCACCACGCCGACGATGCGGTCCTCTGCCTCATCGTGCTTCGACCAGCGCACGCGATCGTTACGTCCGCTCGGCGACGGAACCAATCGGGATGCTCGGCGACCCACGGGTGATCGGGAGAGCACTGGAACGCCAGATCGAGCGCGAGCTCGACGCCGCCGTCGTGGCACACGGCGAGGAGGTCCGCGAAGTCGTCGAGAGTGCCGAGCTCGGGGGCAATCGTGTCATGGCCGCCGTGTTCGTTGCCGATCGCCCACGGGCTCCCGGGATCGTTGATCCCCGCGGCGGCCGGTCGACCCAGACGGGTGACGTCGTGTCATAGCACGCGCGCCCGGTGCCTCCGGCGAGCGAGGCGACGACGCGGAAACGCCACGCCCCGATCTCGTCGACGCCGAAGTGGCCTGCATAGCGATCGACGCCGATCGGCCGCATCGCACGCGACGACCAATCGTCGGTACCAGGGGGCAAGGTCTCCAGCGTCACATCGATGGCGTCGGCCGGCCCGGCGAAGACGTCGGCGGAGACGCTGACCGTGTCGCCGACGATCCGCTTCACGGGGAACCGGCCGTGGTCGAGATCGGGGAGTACCCCTTCGATCGCGATCGGCGACGTCCTCCGAGCGACCCTGATCGCGGAGACCGTGCTTGATGTGCTCGTATTGACGCCCACGCTTCTGGCTCCAGGCACGTTGGGGCATACCGACCTCCTTGACGGGGTAAGCAGGAAGGCGATACCCGGGGGATGCCGCTTCCACACGCGCGGCGGAGGCAAGAACACACAGGGAGGCAGCTCGTGGCGGATGCGATGTCGGGGGCGGGCGCGGCCGAGGTCCGATTGCGAGTACCCGCCTCGACGCAGTATCTGCGTGTTGCGCGAATGACGCTCAGCGCCACCGTCGGGACCGCCGGCTTCGACATCGAAGAGGTCGAGGACCTTCGAATCGCGATCGCCGAGCTCGTCAGCTTGCTGATCGATGCAGGTGGTCCGCATGTCGAGCTCGTGATTCATCTGCTGAACGGGTCAGTGCAGGTGGTGGGTACGACGCCTGCGGGCGTCGAGCCTGCGCTCGACGAGCTCACCAGCCAGATCCTGACCGCGATCGTTGACGAGTACGAGGTCACGACGACCGACGGCGTGGCGCGGTTCACGTTCAGAAAGGTCGCCGCGGCGGGGTCGTCTTCCGCATGAACGCTGACGCCGAGGCGCCGGCTTCGGACACGTTGGCCAGGTTTCGGGAATACCACCGGACTCGCGACCGAACGTTGCGCAACGCCCTCATCGAGGAGCACCGCGGCCTCGCGCATCACCTCGCCCGCCGCTATGTCAACCGTGGCGAGCCGTTCGACGATCTGCTGCAAGTCGCACTCCTGGGGATGCTGAAGGCCGTCGAGCGATTCGATCCCGAGCGCGGCGCCGAGTTCACCACCTACGCCGCCCCGACGGTCGACGGGGAGCTGAAGCGTCACTTCCGAGATCGAACATGGGCCGTTCACGTACCGCGTGGCGCGCAAGAGCTGCATCTGAAGCTCGCCGGCGTCACCGAGCGGCTCGGCCAACAGCTCGGCCGGCCGCCGACCGTGCGCGAGCTCGCAGACGAGCTCGATGTCGGCGAGGAAGACGTGCTCGAAGCAATGGAGGCAGGAGCCGCCTACAGGTCAGCGTCGCTCGACGCCCCCTCGGTCCGAAACTCCGGCAACACCGCCGCGTTCGAACGGTTCCTCGCACACGACGACGCGAACTTCGAGGCGACTGAGCACCGGGCGCTCGTCGAGCGGCTGCTCACGCAACTCCCCGAACGCGAGAGCACGATCATGCGCTGCTACTACTTCGACGACATGACGCAGTCGGACATCGGCGCCCAGCTCGGGATCAGCCAGATGCACGTCAGCCGGCTGCTCGCGCGAGCCCTCTCGCGGCTCCGAACGATTCTGGACGCGGCAGGCTGAGAAGGTCCCAGCGGCCGGGGCAGGATTGCGGGCGGCGGTACTCCCGACCCAGCCGGCTGGGAATCGGTCGTCGAGACGCAGGGGGGACGTGAACCATCCCGGCGACCTTGTTCCGATGTCCTTCCCGATCTCGACGGCGGCAAAACCCGCGTTTCAGAGCCTCACCGCGCGCGCAAGAGTCTCGACACCGTCGTGTGCCTGCTCGGCAAGCTTGCGCAGCGCCGCCACCTCGACCTGGCGCACCCGTTCGGGCGTCACGCCGAGCTCGGCAGCGACCTCGGGACGCCCACGCGGTCTGCCGCGGAATCCGTAGCGGCGTTCGAGCACTTCGCGCTCGCGCGGCGTGAGGATGGCGATGTGCCGGAGCGCTTCGGTCGCGGCAGCGAGCCGTGCGGCAACCAGGTCGGCGACCGGCTCGGTGTCGGTTTCGGCGACGAGGTCACCGCGGGTCAGCGTCGAGTCGCTCGAGACGGCATCGTCCAGCGACAGCAGGTCGCGCTCGAACCGAGCGACCGCGCGGACACGTTCTGGCCGCTCCCCGAGGATGCCCGCGATCTCGAGGGTGGTCGCCCGCCGGCCGGTGTCGGCTTCGATCATCAATCGGGCTCGCTGGACCTCCGAGAGGAGCTCACTCGCGTGAATGGGCAATCGCACGGACCGTCCTGCGTTCGCCAAACCCCGCTGGATGGCTTGCCGAATCCACCACGTCGCGTAGGTCGAGAACTTGAAGCCCTTCCTGTGGTCGAACTTCTCCACGGCGCGCAACAGACCGAGGTTGCCCTCCTGGACGAGGTCGCTGAGTGCCAGCCCGCGTCCCTGAAACCGCTTGGCCACAGAAACCACGAGCCGGAGGTTCGAAACCACGAACTCCTCGCGGGCGCGTGTGCCGTCAGAGACCAGACGAAGCAGGCGCTGGCGTTCACTCGCGCTCCGCACGCGTGTCGCAGCGAGCGAGGCGGCTGCGGCTCTGCTGTCCTCGATCTGCTGGCCGAGCGCCTGCTCGGCCGCCTTGTCGAGGAGCGCATGCCGTTGCGCCTGCGCCAGGTACGCCTGGAGGTCATCGGCGTCGATGGTGGTGCCCGTTGCGGCGCGTGTCCTGTACACGGCGGCCATTCGACTCCTCGTTGTCGAGATACGACGGTTCGTCAAGCGCCGGATCGGCGCCCTCCGCACGCGGTCGTTCCCTCGGGCGGGCGCCGCGACACGTGCTTGCAGGGGCTCGGCGAGCCCGTCGCGTCGATGGGCCTGGGCGTCGATGAGGCCTGGCAGGCCGCGACGCCCGCATGAACAGCCGGAGCACCGGGTATCAACGCAGTCGTGCGTTCCAAGACGTTCGTGATGCTCGTCGAGTCGATTGGCTGAGCGACGTTCCGGTTTCGTGACCGCCCGCGCAGGAAAGCGCCTCGGCGTGAGATCCTGCTCGGGTGCCGTCCGGCCGTCCGAGGCAGGCAAGGTCCCCCCGTCCTTGCCCTGCCTCGCGGCGGGAGCCGGCCGGCTCAGCAGCGGCCGGCTCGACAGCGTCTCGAGCAAATTCCGTGACCGAAGTGCGTGCCTTTCCGAGCCGGCCGGAGTCGGTGACGGCAGCGCGACGCTTCGTCGTCTCGCTGATGCACGGGTTGCCATCGACGATCGTCGACAGCGTCGCGCTCGCCGTGTCGGAGCTGGCGACGAACTGCCTGCGGCACGCGGGGACGCCCTTCACGATCTCGGTCGACCGGGATCGTGACTCCCTCCGGATCGCGGTGCACGACCGAGGACCCGGTGCGCCTTCAGTTCGGTCACCGGGGTTCGCAGAGTCCTCGGGAAGGGGGCTTCGCATCGTGGAGCGTCTCGCGAGCGATTGGGGAGTCGTCGGTGCGCCGTACGCCGACGGTGGCAAGACCGTGTGGTTCTCGGTGCGGCTGCCGTCGCTGCCGCTCGAGCGCACCAGGGGCTGAAGAGCGTTTGGCCCGGAGCGTTTGGGGAATGATCTCCTGGTGCGACGGGACAGATGCCGCACGCGGTGAACTGGAGGTCGATGATGCGAATATTGTTTCGTGCGATGGTGCTCGGTCTTGCCGTGCTCGGTGCCAAGACGCTGTACGAGCGTTGGGCACCCCAGCTGCGGCGCTTCTCGGAACAGCGAGAGCATTTGACCGAGGATGTACGAACGGGGGCTCGCGGCGTCAGCGAGGACGTGGGGAACGCAGCCGGCGAGGTGCGGCGCGACGTGATGGACGCGACGCGTCGCGTGAAGCAAGAAGTCGCGAACGCGAGAGCGAGCTGAGGCGCGCCATCGAGCGCCCGAGCCGTGCGTTTCCTCGTAACGAACGACGACGGCATCGCGTCACCCGGGCTCGTCGGTGATCGTGCGCACAGTGGAGCGCGACCTGCCTCGCCTTCGCTTCGACGTGCCGAGCATCTCGCCACATCGCGACGGCGACCCCGCGTACGCCGCAGAGGGCTGAATGCTCGTCGCGCTCGACTTCGACGGCACCGTTGCGCCGATCGTCGACGATCCCACGACGGCCGCTGCGACCGCTGACGCTCGGCGAGCGATCGACGACCTGCTCGAAACGCGAGCGCGTGTCGCGGTCATCAGCGGACGGCCAATCTCGTTCCTCGTCGCCGCATTCCCCGATCTTCGAGTCGAGCTCGCCGGACTGTACGGAGTCCAGCGCCGGCAGGGTGGCGTGTCCTGGCAACATCCGTCGGCGGCGCGTTGGAAGACGGCCGTTTCGGCCGCGGCCGCCGAGGTGCGAGTTCAGCTGCCCGATGTCCGGCTCGAGGTCAAGGACGACCTCGCGTGCACGTTGCACTGGCGCGAAACCCCGTGGTTCGAGGACGAAGTGCGTCAGTGCGCCGCGCGGCTCGCGCAGCGTTACGACCTGGAGCTGGTTGCCGCGCGATCGGCGGTCGAATTGCTGCCACCGATCTCCGCCGGGAAGGCCGCCGCGCTTGCCGATCTCGCGCGAGGCGAGCGCGAGGTCGTGTACGTCGGCGACGACGCGGCCGACGTGAGCGTGATGCGCTGGCTTGCCGAGGCGCGCGCTGCGGGCCGTTTCGCGTCGACGCTCGCCGCTGCGGTCGAGTCGACCGAAGCTCCCTCGGAGCTCTACGAGGCGGCCGACGCGCTGATCGCAGGCCCGGATGGCGTCGGCGACTTCCTCCGCGAGATCGCGTCGAGTCGGAGGTGAGCGCCCCGAGTCCCCAGGACCTGCGCCGCAAGGAAACCTCGGATCGATGTCGCAGGCGAGCCCCGTTCGCGCCTTTACGGTGTGACCGGCATGGACAGCAGCGACGAGCGCGAGGGATTCACAGCCTTCGTGGCTGAGGTCGAGCCGCGGGTGCGGCGCGCGCTCGTCGGCCTGGCCGGTCCGGAGGTGGCGAGCGATGCAACGGCCGACGCGTTCGAGTATGCCTGGCGGAACTGGGCTCGAGTGCGAAACATGGAAAACCCGGCGGGCTACGTGTACCGGGTCGCTCGGTCGAAGCTGCCGCGCCGCCGCCGGCGGTTCGCCGTCCGGGATGTTCACGGCCTCGACCGTCTGCCCGACGTCGAGCCCGCGCTTCCTCGTTTGCTCGCGTCGCTGCCGGAACGCCAACGAGTGTGCGTGTTCCTCGTGCATGGGTGCGGATGGCACTACCCGGAGGTCGGCGACCTACTCGGCCTTTCGGCCTCGACGGTGCGTACCCACTGCGACCGCGCGCTCGACGCGTTGCGAGATGGACTGAGCGTGAATCGTGAACGAACGAATTGATGTCGAACGGCAACTCGCCGTGCTCGCCGAACACGCGGTGGCGCAGAGTCGCGCCGTGCGTCCGTCCCTCGCCGACGCGCGACCACGTCGCGGTCTGCCCTTGATCCGCGCCGGGGTAGTCGCAGCCGCGATCGCAGCAGCGGCGGCCGTCACGGTGTTCATCGCCAACCGTGAGCGCGACGAAGGGCCGCGTATCGACACCGCGGGTACCGAGACGACGTTGCCGGCGACGGTCGCACCGGAGTACGCCGCGAACATCACGGTGCTCGAGAGCCCCGACCACGGTCCGCAGCTGTGCGGCTTCGTGCTGACGTCGCTGCCGCCGCAATGCAGCGGTCCCGACGTGGTCGGGTGGGACTGGGCCGACATCGACGGTGAGGAATCGGCCGGCGGGACGACGTGGGGAGCGTTCTACGTCGTCGGGACTTGGGACGGGGCGAGCCTGTCCCTGACGGAGCCGCCGACGGCGCCCGTGCCCGTCCCGCACGTGCCCGACGTCGACTTCACGACACCCTGCGAGGAGTTGCGCTCGGTGGATGCGGATGCAGTCGTTGGGATCGATGCCGGTATCCCCGGGGTCGCGACCGGAGCGTCCGACTATGCCGGCGGTTGGTGGGACAGTACCTACGGCGTACTGAACGTCGCGTTCACCGGCGAGGTCGATCGCCACCGTGCCGAGGTCAGCGAGGTCTACTCGGGGCGGCTGTGCGTGCTCGAGTTCGAGCACACCGAGGGCGAGCTTGCGGCTGCGCAGTCAAGGCTGTCCGATCCGCCAGCGGGCGTCTGGCTGATTGCGACGGGCCAGAACGTTGTCGACAACGAAGTCTCGGTCGACGTGATGGTCGCCGACGCCACGACCGAATCATGGGTCCGCGAGCGCGTCGGCGACGTCGCCTTCACCGTACGCGCACTGCTCCAGCCCGTCGCTGTCACGTCGACCGAGACCACCGCGCCGGTCACCACGACTCCACCGGGTCGGTACCCGAGCAGCGAGATCGACAACGCCGCCGAAGCGATCGACACTTGGACCGCCGCCGGTATCGGCGACTACACGTTCGAGTACCGCCGCGAGTGCTTCTGTCCGGGCATCGACACCATTGTCACGATACGCGACGGGGTTGTCGTCGATGCGGGAGCCCCAGAGGTCGACGCGCCGACCATCCCGGAGCTCATCGCCGACCTCGAACGCGCCGAACGCGAGGCGACCGGTGCGGTGGTCGTCGAGTACGGCGAGTACGGGGTTCCGGTGTCGGCGAGCATCGACTGGCTCGTGAACGCGGTCGACGACGAGATCTCCTGGACGGTCACCAACCTCCAGCTCATCTGACCGTCGCGCCGGCTATTGGGTGAGCCAGGCGCGACGGATCTCGGCCTCGGTGTCGAGGAACGGTTCGCCGCTCACGTCGACGACAACCCTGTCGATCTCCCCCGTGAACGGGAACGGGCTCGCGTAGCCGTCCGCGACCGCGGTGCCGTCGTCGAAGCCGCAGCAGAGGCCCTCGCCGTGGAGCGAGAAGCGGAACACCGCCGTGCGCTCGATCCGCCCGTACGCGGCCTTCTCCCCGTCGACGAAGAGCACGACATCGGCGGCGACGCCGTCGGGCGTCGACTCGAGGGTCACGACGTGGCGCCCAGGCGTGAGGTCGTGATCGGCGACCAATGTGGTCTGTTCGAGGCCGGTGAAGTTGTACGTGTAGCGCGCCCGACCGTGCTGCACGTAGAGCGAGAAGCCGCCGAACGCGCCGCCCTGGGCGAGCAGGACCCCTTCGGCGCCGCCGTCGGGCACGTCGATGGCCGCGACGATGCGGTGCGGGCGCAGCTTGGTGTTCACCGCGTTCTCCTCCGGCACCGCCACGGCGCCGGGACGGTACACATACTGCGTGCGCTCGCGGATCGCGTGCGGCCGTCCGACGGCAAAGCCCCGCGCGGAGTGCAGCGGGAGTGCGCCCCACGTACCGGCCTCTCGGAACCACAGGTCCTGCATCCCGCGCAGCCGCTCGGGTTCGGCCGTCGCGAGATCATGGACCTCGGCGGGATCGACCGCGACGTGGTACAGCTCCCAACGGTCCTCTGCGAACGGCCGGCGCACGCTGTCAGTCGTCTCGTACTTGACGATGCCCATCGAGTGGAAGGTGACCGCCTTCCAGCCGCGGTGGTAGATCGCGCGGCAGGCGAACTGCTCGTAATATTGCGTCTCCCGGTGTTCTGGTGCTCCGGCGTCGAGAACCGACGGGAGGATGCTGCGCCCGGCGACCGGTTCCTGCGCGATGCCGTCGAGCGTGGCGGGCATCTCGAGACCGCAGGCCGCGAGCACGGTCGCGGCGAGGTCGATCGCGTGCGTGTAGTGCGCCCGTACCGCGCCCGGATCGGCGATCGCCGGCCATGCGACGATCAACGGATCGCCGATCCCACCCTCGTGTGTCTCGCGCTTCCATCGCTTGAACGGCGTGTTGCCGGCGTAGGCCCAACCCCAGGGGTAGTGGCCATAGCTGTTCGGCCCACCGAGGTCGTCGAAACGTGCGTTCGTCGCATCGAAGTCGTGAGGGAGGCCGTTGAAGATGAAGTTCTCGTTGAACGTGCCGAACGGGCCACCTTCGGCGCTCGCACCGTTGTCCGAGAGCACGAGCACGAGCGTGTTGTCGAGCTCGCCGTTCAGCTCGAGGTGCGAGAGCAGGCGACCGAGTTGATCGTCGGTGTGCGAGAGGAAGCCTGCGAAGACCTCCATCATCCGCGCGTACAGCCGTCGTTCGTCGTCGGTCAACGTGTCCCAGTCGGGCACCCATGAGGGTCGTGGCGACAACGGCGTGCCGGCAGCGACGATCCCCATCGCTTGCTGACGTTCGTGCGTGCGGGCGCGCCAGGCATCCCAGCCGTCGTCGAACTGGTGCCGGTACCGATCGATCCATTCGCGCGGTGCCTGGTGCGGCGAGTGGCAAGCGCCGAACGCGAGATACATCATCCACGGCTTGTCGCGGTCGACCGCGCGCAGGTCGTCGACCATTCCGATCGCGTGATCGACGAGGTCGACGGTCAAGTGGTAGCCGTCGGGCGGTGCGAACTTGATCGGCGTGTTGTCGATGACGAGGTCGGGGAAGTACTGGTTCGTTTCCGCCCCGATGAAGCCGAAGTATCGCTCGAATCCCTGGCCGAGCGGCCAGCGTTCGCGCGGCGCGCCGGCGTGCGTCTCGTCGCTCGGCGCGAGGTGCCACTTGCCGACGGCGAACGTCGCCCAGCCCGCGCGGCGCAACACATCGGGGACGAACGCGCACGACCTCGGGATGCGCCCGTGATAACCGGGGAAGCCCATCGCGAGATCCGTGATGCCACCGATGCCGCAGGTGTGATGGTTGCGACCGGTGAGCAGGCATGCTCGGGTGGGTGAGCACATCGCGGTCGTGTGGAAGGAGCGGTAGCGCAGGCCACGGGCGGCCAGGCCGTCGAGGCTCGGTGTCGCGAGGTCCGAGCCGTAACAGCCGAGCTGCGCGAACCCGACGTCGTCGAGCACGACGACCAGCACGTTCGGCGAGCCGTCCGGCGGCCGGGGGGTCATGGGCCAGGCCGGCACCGAGTCGGCCAGCGTCGTGCCCACGACACCGGGAAACGGTTCGCCGTCGCGGTACGTCAGCGTCATACCGCCGCAACGTAGCCACCGCCGCGCGTTTGGTCACTTCGACTGCTATGGACCGGAGAAGTGACCAAACGCGGCACGGAGAGACGCGACAATGGGGGTGTGGTGCACCGCCCCGCTACCGGCACGATCCCGGATGCTCCCGGCTCGTACCAGTTCGCGGACGCGCAGGGGCGCGTGATCTACGTCGGGAAGGCGAAGAGCTTGCGGGGCCGTCTCGCGAACTACTTCGGATCGCCTGCGCTCCTCCCGGATCGGACGCGCCAGATGGTCGAGGCCGCCGATCACGTCGAGTGGATCGTCGCGAACAACGAGGTCGAGGCGCTGTTCCTCGAGCACAGCCTCATCAAGCGCCATCAACCGCGCTTCAACGTGCGCCTCAAGGACGACAAGAGCTACCCCTGGCTTGCCGTCACCCTCGACGAGGAGTGGCCGCGTGCGATGGTGCTGCGCGGCCAGAAGCGCAAAGGGATCCGCTACTACGGGCCGTACGCGCACGCGTACGCGATCCGTGAGACGCTCGATCTCCTGCTGCGAACCTTCCCGATCCGCACTTGTACCAACAACAAGTTCGAGCGGCACAAGCGACTCGGGCGCCCCTGCCTGTACGCACACATCGAGAAGTGTGCGGCGCCCTGCGTCGACGACATCGACAAAGAGCGCTACGACGCGCTCGTCGCCGAGCTGCTCGAGTTCCTCGATGGCGACACCGACACTGTCGTCCGGCGGCTCGAGTCGCGGATGCGCAGCTCGGCGGACGCGATGGAATACGAGCTCGCCGCGCGCCTCCGCGATCAGCTCGGCAGCGTCCGGAAGGCGATCGAGCGCCAGCAGATGGTCGGCGCTCGCGAGGAGGACTACGACCTGCTCGGCATCGAGGAAGACGAGCTCGAGGCAAGCGTGCAGGTCTTCTATGTGCGCAAGGGGAGGGTGGTCGGGCGCAAGGGCATCGTCGTCGACAAGGTCGAGGACCTCAGCCCGCAGGCGCTCGTGGCGCGCGTCGTCGAACAGCTCTACGCCGACGCTCCGGCCGAGTCCGTGCCGCGCGAGGTGCTCGTGCCGACGCTCCCCGACGATCTCGAGCTCTACGAGGAGTTTCTCGGGTTCGTCCGTGGCACGAAGGTGCGGATCCGCACCCCGCAACGCGGCGGCAAACGCGAGTTGCTCGCGACGGCGAGCCTGAACGCCAAGGAGAGCTTCGTCCGCCACAAGCTGAAGCGCGCGAGCGACCACAACGCGCGAGCGCGTGCGCTGGTCGCGCTCCAAGACGCGCTCGGCCTCCCCGAGGCACCGCTTCGCATCGAATGCTTCGACATCGCAAATCTCCAGGGCACCGACATCGTCGCGTCCATGGTCGTGATGGAAGACGGGCTCGCGAAGCGCAACGAATACCGGAAGTTCAAGATGCGAGCCGTCGAGGGCCAGGACGACTTCGCGTCGATGGAAGAGGCGCTCAGCCGCCGTTTCCGCAACTACCTGCGCGAGCGCGACGAGGGCGCGCAGCGCGGCAAACGCTTCAGCTACCCACCGAACCTGCTGCTCATCGACGGCGGCAGGGGCCAACTCAACGTCGCGAAGCGCGTCCTGGAGGAGTTCGGGCTCGAGGACGACATCGCGGTCGCGAGCCTCGCCAAGCGCTTCGAGGAGGTCTACCGGCCCGGTGTCGCCGACCCGATTCGGATCCCGCGTGACTCCGAGGCGCTCTACCTGCTGCAGCAGGTCCGCGACGAGGCGCACCGGTTCGCGAACACCTTCCACGGCCAGCTGCGGAGCAAGCGGATGACCCGTTCCGTGCTCGACGGCGTCACAGGGCTCGGCCCGACCCGCAAGGCGCGCCTGCTGAAGTCATTCGGAAGCGTGAAGAGGTTGCGCGAGGCAACCGAAGAGGACCTCGTCGGCCTGTCGTGGCTTCCCGAGACGGTCGCCCGTGCCACCTACGACGCGCTCCACGGCGGAAGCCGATGACCAGGGACGGACGCTGATGCCGCACGGGCTCGACGTGACGATCATCACCGGCATGTCGGGTGCCGGTCGCTCGGAGGCCGCCAACGTGCTCGAGGACCTCGGCTTCTTCGTGATCGACAACCTGCCCCCGCAGCTCATCACGAAGGTCGCCGAGCTCGCACGAGGACAAGAGCACGTCGCGCGCTACGCGATGGTCGTCGACGTGCGCAGCGGAGACTTTCTCGACGCGCTTGCCGGCGCGTTGCGGGAGCTGCGAGTCGAGGGTGGCATCGCACGCATCGTGTTCCTCGATGCCTCCGACGAGGTCCTCGTCCGCCGGTACGAGGCCAGCCGGCGTCGCCACCCGCTGTCCGACTCCGATCGAGTCAGCGACGGCATCGCGCGGGAACGCGGCCGGCTCGAAGCCCTCAAGGGCGAGGCCGACGTCATCGTCGATACGACCGGCCTGAACGTCCACGAGCTGCGAGACCGCCTGTGCGAGCTGTTCGCCGAGGAGTCGGCGGACCGCACGCAGGTGCAGACGAGCATCGTGAGCTTCGGCTACAAGCACGGGTTGCCGCTCGATGTCGACCTCGTGTTCGACTGTCGCTTCCTGCCGAACCCGCACTGGATCGAGGAGCTCCGTCCGAGAACCGGGCTCGACGACGCCGTGAGGGAATACGTGCTCGGCCAGCGCGACACGAAGCTGTTCCTGAAGGAGCTCGACCGCCTCTTCGCGCTCTTGATGCCCGCCTTCGAGCGCGAAGGCAAGGCTTACCTGTCGATCGGCATCGGTTGCACCGGAGGCCGCCATCGCAGCGTGACCATCGCCGAGGAGCTCGCCCGGCTGTTGCGTCAGCGCGGCCGGCCGACGACCGTGCACCATCGCGACGTCGGGCGTGCGTGAACATGGCCAGCGAGGTCACCGACATCGACGTCCTCTCGGCGAGCTTCGGTCTGGGGCCGATGCCCGAGGGGCCGCGCGTCGTCGCGCTCGGGGGTGGCCACGGCCTCGCCATGGCGTTGCGGGCGGCACGGCGCTACGCGGGCAGCGTGACGGCGGTCGTGAGCGTCGCCGACGACGGTGGGAGCAGCGGTCGGCTGCGCCGCGACCTCGACGTGCTGGCGCCCGGCGATCTGCGCAAGGCGCTCGCCGCGCTCGCCGACGAGCTCTCCGTCTGGCCGGGCGTGCTCGAACATCGATTCGCTTCCGGTGAGCTCGAGGGCCATGCGCTCGGCAACCTCTTGCTCGTGGGGCTCGCCGAAGCGCTCGGGAGCTGGTCGGCCGCGCTCGCCGAAGCGGGCCGGATCGTCGGCGCCGCCGGCGACGTCCTGCCGGCGACGATGGACCCGGTGGTGATCAAGGCAGAGGTCGGCGGCAGCGCCGTCGAAGGCCAGGTCGCGATCCAACAGGCCGGCTGGCGCGGTCCGATCCGCGGCGTCCACCTCGTTCCGGAGGACGCGCCGGCGCCGCCGGGCGCGCTGCAGGCGATCATGGAGGCCGATCAGGTACTGCTCGGGCCCGGCTCGCTGTACACCAGCATCCTGGCCGCGCTGGTCGTCCCCGACATCCGTACGGCAGTAGCGCTCACGAGCGCGCGGGTCATCCAGGTCGCGAACCTGCTGAGCGAGCCGTCGGAGACCGACGGGCTCGACGGCACCGACCACCTGCTCGCGTTGTTGGAGCATCGGGTGCGGGTCGACACCTATCTCTACGACCGCAACGGCCCCCTCTCGGTCAACGAGGCGTATGTCTTCGAACACGGCGTGATGCCCGTCGGTGCCGAGCTCGCCCGCCCAGATGGACGTGCCCACGACCCGGCGTTGCTGGCTTCGGCCCTGTCCGCGCTGCTCTCGTAGTCTCCGACCCGCGCCGGCATCGGGGCCGGCCATTCTCACCGCCGGGAGCGAGCAGCAAATGACGGTTCGTGTGGGCATCAACGGGTTCGGGCGGATCGGCAGGTCGTTCTACCGGGCGATCCTCGAGCGGGGCGCCGGCGCCGGTGTCGAGCTGGTCGCCGTGAACGACCCGTTCGGCGACGCGCACACGATGGCGTTCCTCCTGAAGCACGACTCGGTCGGCGGCACGCTCGCGAACGACGTGCAGGTCGCCGACGGCGGGTTCAGCGTCGACGGCAGCCTCATCAAGAAGCTCGAGTACCGCGAGACCTCGGAGATCCCGTGGAGCTCCGAGGGAGTCGAGGTGGTGATCGAGTCGACGGGCCTGTTCACCGCACGGGAGGCCGCCGCCGGGCACCTCGCCGGCGGCGCCAAGCGGGTCGTCATCTCTGCGCCGTCGGGCGACGCCGATGCGACGATCTGCATGGGTGTCAACGACTCGGTGTTCGATCCGGCCTCGCACACGGTGATCTCGAACGCGTCGTGCACGACGAACTGCCTCGCGCCCCTGGCGAAGGTGATCGACGACTCGTTCGGCATCGAGCAGGGCCTCATCACGACCGTGCACGCGTACACCAGCGATCAGCAGCTGCAAGACCAGGCGGTCGCGACCCGGTCCGGTAAGCCGGACCTGCGTCGGATGCGAGCGGCCGCGCTGTCGATCATCCCGAACACCACGGGCGCGGCGCGGGCGATCGGGCTCGTGCTCCCGAACCTCAAGGGCAAGCTCGACGGCATGGCATTGCGCGTGCCCACGCCGACGGGGTCGATCACCGACCTCGTCGCCGTCGTTCGCGACGGCGAGGTCAGCGTCGATGCGATCAACGACGCGTTCGCCAAGGCGGCCACGGAGGCGAGCTACCGCGGCGTGCTGAAGTACACCGAGGAACCGCTCGTGTCGGCCGACATCGTGCACGATCCGGCGAGCTGTGTCTTCTCCGCGCCGGACACGATCGTGAACGGCCGGCAAGTGAAGGTGCTCGGCTGGTACGACAACGAGTGGGGTTACAGCAACCGGCTCGTCGATCTCGTCGAGTTCATCGGCTGATCGACGCCGTGCCGCTCCCGCAGCTCGACGACCTGGAACTGGAGCGCGGTACCCGCGTCCTCCTGCGCGCCGACTTCAACGTTCCGCTGCGGGACGTGGGCGGCCACCGACAGATCACCGACGACCTGCGGATCACATCCGCGTTGCCGACGATCGAATGGCTGCGCGATCGCCACTGCTCGATCGTGGCATGCTCGCACCTCGGCCGACCCGAAGCCCATGGGGCGCGGGTGGATGCGAGCGGGGTCAGCAAGGGCGTCGATCCCGCGTTCTCGCTCGCGCCGGTCGCGGCGCGCCTCGGCGAGCTCCTCGACACGAACGTCCAGCTGTCGCCCGAGGTCGCAGGATTTCAATCACTGGGCATGGCGCAGTCGCTGGCACCGCGCGAGATCATGCTCATCGAGAACCTGCGGTTCGATCCCGGCGAAACGGCGTTCGACCCTGCCTTTGCCACCAATCTCTCCGAGCTCGGCGACGTCTACGTCAACGACGCGTTCGGTGCCGCGCATCGCGCGCATGCGTCGGTGGTTGGTCCGCCGCGCGTGTTGCCGAGCGCGGCCGGCCGCCTGCTCGCGCGAGAGGTCGCGGTGCTGAGCGGTCTGCTGGCGGATACGCCCCGTCCATTCGTCGCGCTCCTCGGTGGCGCCAAGGTGAGCGACAAGCTCGGCGTGATCGAGGCGCTGCTCGACAAGTGCGACCTGGTGCTCATCGGTGGAGCGATGGCCTTCACCTTCCACGCCGCGCTCGGGCTGGCGGTGGGCGACAGCCTCATTGAACGCGATTTCGTCGATCAATGCCGCGACCTGCAGGCGTCCGGCCGGATCCTCGTGCCGACCGACGTCGTCATCGCAGAGTCGATGACCGCGACGGCGCCGACTCGGCACTGTGCCGCGGGCAAGATCCCCGACGGCTGGAAGGGTCTCGACATCGGTCCCGAAACCGCGGGTGCCTACAGCGAAGCCGTGCTCGACGCGCGCACCGTGCTCTGGAACGGTCCGATGGGCGTGTTCGAGTTGGCGCCGTTCGCCGCAGGAACACGCACGGTCGCCGAGGCCGTGGCCGACTGCGGTGGGTTCACGGTCGTCGGGGGTGGCGACAGTGCAGCGGCCGTCCGCCAGTTCGGTCTCGCGGACCGGATCGACCACGTGAGCACCGGAGGGGGCGTGACCCTCGAGTTCATCGAACACGGCGATCTCCCCGGTCTCGCCGCGCTGCGTGAAGGGATGCGACCATGAGCCCACGACGTGAGGCCGCCAGCGGTCGCAAGCCGATGATGGCCGGTAACTGGAAGATGCACCACACCCATCTCGAAGCGATCCAGGTCGTGCAGAAGTTGTCGTACCGTCTCGAGCGCGACGACTACGACCGCGTCGAGGTCGTCGTGTGTCCGGCGTTCACGGCGTTGCGCTCCGTCCAAACGACGATCGACTCCGATCGGATCCCGATCGCGCTCGGTGCGCAAGATGTGCACTTCGAGCAACACGGCGCGTATACCGGTGAGGTGAGCCCGACGATGCTCGCCAAGTTGAACGTTTCCTATGTCATCGTCGGTCACAGCGAACGCCGCGAGCTGTTCGGCGAGACCGATGACATTGTCGCGAAGAAGCTACGGGCGGCGCTCGGCGCTGGCATGCATCCGATCGTGTGTGTCGGTGAGACGCTCGACGAGCGCGAGGCCGGGGCGACCGAGGCGAAGGTCGCGAACCAGGTTCGAGCAGCGTTCCGTGGCCTCAAGGCCGACGACGCGCAGCGGTGCGTGGTTGCCTACGAGCCGATCTGGGCGATCGGCACGGGACGGAACGCGACGCCGGAGGACGCGAACGCGACGTGCGGGCTCGTCCGATCGATGCTGCGCGAGATCGTCGGCGCGACGGCGGACGCCATGCGAGTGCTGTACGGCGGCAGCGTCAAGCCGGGCAACGTGGTCGAGCTGATGGCCGAGCCGGAGGTCGACGGCGGCCTCGTCGGCGGCGCGTCGCTGGACCCCGACGATTTCGCGCGGATCGTCCGATACCACCGAGAGCGGTAAGGGTGAGATCCGCCCGTTCCGAACGTTCCAATCTGACGGTCCGTCAGGTACAAGGATTCCGGGAATAAATCGCGGCGGTGACACCGAGCGCTCAGATGTGCTGGTTAGGATGCCGCCGCTCGGGCCGTCGGTGGTGGCCCGGGTACGAAAGGAGAGGGCTCGCGTGGTCGACGCGATCATCATCGTCGTGCACATCATCGTGTCGCTGACGTTGATCCTGTTCGTGCTGTTGCACGCGGGGCGTGGGGGTGGCCTGAGCGACATGTTCGGCGGCGCCGTCGGTGGCAGTTCCGCAGGGTCGACGGTCGTCGAGAAGAACCTCGATCGCCTCACCGTGATGGCATCGCTGGTGTTCACGTTCACCACGCTCTTGCTCTCGATTCGCCTGGGTTGACTCCTTTCACAGGTTCGGGGTCGCTCCGCCAAAGGGGCCGGCCCTCATTGGGGGGTTCCGATTTCAGAGACGGGGAGGTCTCGAACACGATGACAAAACGCAAATGGTCGTTGCGCCTGATCGCCGCCGTGAGCGCACTTGCGTTGCTCGCGGCCGCATGCGGCGACGACGGTGGAGGCGAGGGCACGCCGGGGACCGGCGACACCACCGCAACAACCGACGGCGCTGCAGGCAAAGAGGGCGGCACCCTCATCTGGACTCACGAGCAAGAGCCCCCGGACCTGCACCTCGACGACCCCAACAACAACCTCACGATCGCGTCGTGGATGATCCAAGGGATGCTCGACGGGTTGCACGGCATCACCGGCGACACGCAATTCTTCCCCGAGCTGCTTGCCGAAGATGCCGGGATCACCGAGAACGACGACGGCAGCGTCACCGGCGTGTTCACGCTGCGCGACGGGCTGCAGTGGTCCGACGGTGACGACCTGACCGCCGACGACGTGAAGTTCTGGTACGACGTCATCATGGCGACCGGTCCTGACACCGATGCCGACGAGGACACCGACCCCGACTTCATCTATCTGATCGGGGATCGGACGGGCTACGACACGATCACGGACTTCACGGTCGACTCGCCGACCCAGTTCACGATCATATGGTCTGCTTTCTTCGCCGGCTACAAGTCGATCTTCGAGCGGATCTACCCATCGCACGTGTTCGATGCCGATCCTGCCACGGCCGCAGCGCAGCTCAACGAGTCGCTCCGCGACTGGGAGATCGACGGCGAGATCATCCCGTCGTCGGGTCCTCTCGTGTTCGAGAGCTGGACCAAGGGCGAGAAGATGGTGCTGGCTCGCAACGACAACTACGCCGGATCGCAGAGCCCCGACGTCGAGAACACTGGCGTCGCCCACGTCGACGCTGTCGAGATCCGCTTCGTCGAGGACACCGACGCGCAGGTCAACGCGTTGAAGTCGGGCGAAGCGCAAGTGGTCATGACTCAGCCACAGCTCGCCTTCGAGGAGCTCGCAACCGACGAGGAGTTCACGGTCGCGGCGCTCGCAGGACCGGTGTTCGAGCACGTCGGCGCAAACCTCTTCAACAAGCACCTGGCCAAGCCCGAGGTCCGCGAGGCATTCGGGCTCGGGCTCGACAAGGCGCAGATCATGGAAGGTCTCTACAACAAGCTCTTCGGCGACCTGCTCCCGACGGAAGGCCTCGGCAACACCTACTGGATGAGCAACCAGGCGGAGTACGAGGACCACCAGGGTGAAGCCGGCTACGGCTCGGGCGACACCGACGCCGCCAAGGCGAAGCTCGAGGAAGCCGGTTATACCGACAGTGGTGACGGCATCTACGAGCACCCCGAAGACGGTCGGCTCACGCTCCGCATCGGGACCACGTCGGGCAACGCGCTGCGTGAGCTCCAGGAGCAGCTGATCCAGCAGAACATGA
>Ga0247727_10000158_pt1 | contig 151785 bp, 129 predicted proteins | sample WisWelCaveWW1625_FD_202498 | JGI IMG/M metagenome (GOLD analysis project Ga0247727, IMG submission 202498) | Biofilm microbial communities from Wishing Well Cave, Virginia, United States - WW16-25 | ecosystem: Environmental > Aquatic > Deep subsurface > Groundwater > Cave microbial mat... | reverse complement strand
AATGTTTTTTTCATAAACCGTCGTTGATCTTTGAACTGTTTTAATCTTAGTATCCATAACCATAAACAGGAAAACAAATTACGAGTATCAGAGCAACACTTATTGAGCATTATACCCAGAATGACAAAGGACATTTATTTATCATGTTGAGCGAAGCGAAATGAGCGCCTCGGGCGCCATGCCGCTCTGCGGTACATCTCAATCCTGGCATAAAACGACAGTATATGAGACCCTTCGCTGCGCTCAGGGTGACAAGTTATGTGGGACGCAAGAAAAATAGTGTAGCTAATTTATGGAATGGGTTTTTACAAGTCTTGTTTTCTCGCCATTCTTGCTTGGAATATTTATTGGCGAGTATTATCGTGTACAATCATGCGCATTCCTAAGTAAAGAGCACGAATACGAGAACGACTTAAGTTTTTGGCTTTTCTATTACTGGAGACCCAAAGCACATTTTACTATCGAGGGATTGAAGTTAAGAAAGCGTGCAATTGTATTTCCAATTTTAGGATTCGCAGTATCATCGATTCTGGGTTTAATCACAATCACTATTGGTTCTACAATATCCAATTAACGTACTCAAAATTATGCTCCTCAACTTCCGTGACAAATCCTTAATCCCCCTCTGGCAAAAAATCCAAAACGGCGAGCGTCTCTCACTCCAAGATGGACTTGCATTGTACAATACGCCTGACCTCATCTCGCTCGGCAAGATGGCGCATTTCGTCCAGCAGCAGAAGAGCGGCGACGCAATCTACTTCGTCCTCAACCAGAAGATCGAGCACACGAACATTTGCATTCTCTCGTGCAAGTTCTGTGACTTCGCCGTAAAGAAAGGCGATCCCAATGCCTACGAGATGACGACAGAAGACATCCTCAACACCCTTACACCAGAAATTGCCGAGGTTCACATCACCGGCGGCATGCCTGCAGACTGGCCCTGGGAGCGGTACGTCGATATCGTCCGCTCGATCCACGAGAAATTCCCTCACGCTGATGTGAAGGCATACACGGCAGTCGAGATCGATTTCTTTCATAAAAAATTCAAGATGTCGATCGAGGAAGTGCTGCGACAACTCAAAGACGCCGGACTCAAAACGATGCCCGGCGGCGGCGCGGAAATTTTCTCCGAGCGCGTGCGCAAGCTGCTCTTCAACCAGAAGATCGGCGCAAAGGGCTGGTTCGAAGTGCACAAGATTGCGCATAAGCTTGGCATCCCAACCAACAGCACTATGCTTTACGGTCATGTCGAGACACTTGAAGAGCGGCTCATCCACATGATGAAGCTGCGTGAGGCACAGGATGAAACCGGCGGATTTCTTACGTTCATTCCGCTCGCGTTCCAGCCGGGCGATACCGGCATCAAACCGCGCAATCAATTTACATCTGCTATCGACGATTTGAAAACGATTGCCGTCAGCAGACTTATGCTTGATAATTTCCCTCACATCAAAGCGTACTGGGTGATGCTCACGGAAGAAGTGACAAGCGTGGCACTCAACTTCGGCGCCGACGATATGGATGGCACGGTGGGGCAAGAGCGTATTGCTCACGATGCCGGCGCTACCAGTCCGATGAAGCTTGCAAAGGATCAAATCATCAAGATTATCAGAGATGCCGGGAAGATTCCTGTCGAGCGGGATGTCTATTACAATGCGCTCAATATCTATACCGATCATGTCGTCGGGAAAATTCCGTTCCTCAACTCTGTGCCGTTCTATCACCACTTTGAAAAACGACAGTTCAAGATACTGCCCATCGCTCCGCGAAGAATGGGACTGCTTTCCGAGAAGGGACAGCTTGATGCCGGATTGTTTTCGCTTATGGATTATTTTCAGCAAGCGGACACGCTCGACGTTCTCGATTGGTGCATTGTAACCCGCGATCAGGTGAAAAGCGTCATGCTCTTTTCCAATCATGGCTGGCGAGATCTCGATGGAAAACTCATCGGCATCACCGATGAAACGGCGACTTCAGTAAGACTACTGCAAGTTCTTTTAGAAAAAAAATATGGAATAAAAGCCACGTTTGAACGCATGCATGCCGGTGTGAACGATTACTCGAAGTACGATGCTGTTTTGCTTATCGGCGATGAAGCTTTGCACCACAACAAACTGGGGCTTGCCCATTACGAGCTGGTATTCGATCTCGCAAAAGAGTGGTATGACTGGCAGAAGCTGCCGTTTGTCTTTGCCGTATGGGCAGTAAAGAAATCGTTGCCAAAGGAAACAAAGAAAGAATTGAGTGAAATTATTGAGCATGCTCTCTCACAATCCGAAGGGCACTATGCAGATATCGGTGAACTTCGTGGGAAAGAAATCGGCTTAAGCCGTAACGAAGTGGAGGAATATCTTGCCGGATTTAATTATCGGCTTGGCGAGCGGGAACGAGAAGCGATGAGGGAGTTTAGGAAGCTGGTGGAGGAAGTTGAAAGTATTAACATTATTTAGGAGTACAATATGGGTAAGGTAAAAGAACCAACTGCAACTTACGTTGTTGACAAGAAAGGACAGAAAACGGCTGTTATTCTTCCCATCAAGGAATATGAGCGGTTGATGGAAGACCTCTCGGATCTCGCAGCAATTGCTGCGCGGAAGAATGAACCAACGATTCCTTGGGATGAAGTAAAAAAGAAGCTTAAAAAAGATGGACTCCTTCACCATTGATGTTCGACCTTCGGCTGAGAAGGAACTCCGAATGATTCCGACCTACATCATCTCGAAGATCACTACGGCAATCAATGACCTTGCTGTGAATCCATTCCCACTGAATAGTGTGAAGCTTACCGGCAAGGAAGAAGCGTATCGAATCCGGATAGGTGATTATCGGGTTGTTTATGTCGTCAATGTAAAGAAGAAACACCTGATCATCCAGAGAGTTCGGCATCGAAAAGGTATTTACAAACGATTTTAAATCTCTCATTATGAACCCTTCAACCATCTATACAAAAATTCGAAATCAAGAGAGAATAACACGCGAAGAGGGAGTCACCCTCCTTCAAAGGGCTGAGCTACTCGACCTCGGTGATCTTGCCAACGAAATCCGTTTCAGGAAAAATCCTGAGCCGCGAGTTACGTTCGTCGTTGATACGAACCCGAATTACACCAACATCTGTAATATCGACTGCATCTTCTGCGCGTTCTATCGCCATGAAGGTGAAGAGGGTGTTTATACCTACTCGGTCGATCAGATGATTGAGAACTTCAAGCGCTCGGCAACTAATGGCGTGACGACCGTGTTGCTGCAAGGCGGCGTGAATCCGAAGCTGCCATTCGAGTACTACGTCGAAATGGTTGAGCGAACGGTAAAGGAAGTGCCGGAAGTGATGCCGCATTTCTGGTCGACATCCGAGATTATCGGCATGTCTCAAGTGGCGCAAAGCACCATGGCGCCAGAGGCGCTCATTTCAGGTTCACCGATTCGATACGTATTGCAAAAGTTATGGGATGCAGGACAGCGCACGATTCCCGGCGGCGGGGCTGAAATTCTTTCTGATAAGGTGAAAAGAAAAATCAGCAGCCTGAAAGGCACATCGGCAGACTGGTTCAATGTCATGCGCGAAGCGCATAAGATCGGCTTCAAAACCACTGCGACAATGATGTACGGCCATATCGAGCCGGATGAAGACATCATTGAGCATCTCGAAAGTATTCGTCAGTTGCAAGATGAAACGCACGGCTTCACGGCATTTATTCCCTGGAGCTTCAAGCCGGGCAACACACCGCTGGAAAAAATTATCCCGCACTATGCCACGCCCGTTCGCTACTTGCAGATTATGGCAATCTCAAGAATTTATCTCGACAACTTCGACCACATTCAGGCATCTTGGTTTTCGGAAGGAAAGAAGACGGGACAGATTGCGCTCCACTTTGGCGGGGACGATTTCGGTGGCACGCTGTTCGAAGAGAATGTCCATGCGGCGGCGAACTTCGTGAACAAAACAAATACCGATGAGGTGATTAATCTCATTCGAGAGGCGGGGTTTATTCCGGTACAGCGAACTACGCTATACGAGATTTTGAAAGTGCACGAGAAGGCGGAGGCGGCTTGAAAGAATGGCAAGAGCACATTTGATATTAATCTTCCTTACACTATTTTTATTTTTACCAAATATTGCTGAGTCTCATCAACAAAGGAGTAGATTCTCTAGTTCTGCCGATTCTTTAAACTGGTGGTACCATTTGCGTTTCATGTTAGATGGGATGAAGCCCTTCACTAAGGAAGAACGCTTTGTGCTTCAACAACTCAAAAATAAGAGACGCTTGATAGACCCCGGAGCAAAAGTGAAAGTTACCACAACGGATTCAGCTCGAATGAAAGACGAGTCTAAAAGCTGGATTGGCACAGTCGTACGAAAACGTGACTATGTATTTTTCACCATTGGTGATTCAATCGGGAATGAATCAGAACATCACTTGTTTGAGCTTCAATTCCTACAAAAAGATACAAGACGGATTATTACTCGTCGTCCAACTCGATAGAATGTAAATTTACACTAAACCAAAGTCTTGAACTTGTGAAAGAAATCCTTTCTTATGTGCATGTTCAAATAACAACTTCAGTCCTTTCTTCCCCTTCTCCCCCATATCAATCGTCAGTTCGCTCACGTATACCTTCATGAGATTTTGAAAGTGCATGAAAAGGCGGAGGCTGCTTGAAAAAAATAACTTATCAATAGAGCATTTGGGATAAACTCAAATATCTATTCAATAAAATTAGGTTGCTCGAAATTCAATGGTTTGTTCCAAGGATGTCACCAATTGCTTCAACAACTTCTTGTATTTTACTTTATTTTTTTCATATCTTATAGAATCTTTTTTCTTAAGTAACGAACATCAACGAATTTGAAAAGCGAATTCAATTCGTCTTTGTTTGGTACGTCCCATCTTCTGTGAGCTTCCTCCTTGATAATATTCCAAGTGGTGTCCCTACGTGGATCATCTCTTACCAATCCCTCAACCGCCTGACCAAAGAGGTGCCAATGACTTGCTTCCTCATCAAATGTGAATTGGGATTTCTTAGAAATATGTTTCTCAAGGTTATCCCACACCATGAAAAGACAAAGTTCGTACCTCATCTTGGGATCACTCAGATTCTTAATGAAATACGGGGCTAATCGGCGAGTAGAGTCGGTGTGGTACATAGGAGAGAACTTTTCCACAATTGTGGTATTTTGTTCGGCTATAGTAAGCTTTTGTTGAATTTGAAGACCCACGTACAGGACGGATACTGCGGTCGCCAAACCAACTATCGTTTTCACCACAACAATCTCGTAAATATCCCACCAACTCTTCTTCTTGTCCACAGGTTCACTCATGCTATATCTCCTCTTATGAAAAGACAAATTTCTCTAACTAAATAGTACGAAAGTTCAAATTTACATACAAGAGTATCTTGTGAGACAATATTGAATCTCTCACAAGATTTATATAAGTGTTATCTCTGGCATCAACGGGAACGCTTTAATCTTGCATCCCATTGTAAAAAGCAACTCCAGCGCCTTCTTTCCCCTCTCCCCCATATCAATCGTCAACTCGTTCACGTACATCTTTACAAATTTTTCTCCGAGTTTATAATCAATACCTCTTCCCCACTGCATAGCATAGGGGATTGCTTCGCTCTGGTGTTTGTAGCCGTACGCAATACTCTCCTTCAAGCCAAGAGAAAGTTTTCTCGCAAGCTCTTCGCCTAAGTCTTTTCTCACCACATCGAGCCCGAGCGGCAGGGGAAGTCCGTTGGTTTCTTTCTCCCACAACTCGCCGAAATCCAAAATCTTATTGTACCCCAGAGATTGATAGGTAATTTGTCCTTCGTGAATCAAGAGCCCTGCATCGACGGTGCCGTTATCTACTGCTTCCATAATTTTATCGAACGGCAGATCGATATTTTTGATGCCGTCTGTGAAAATCTTGAACAGCAGTGTTGCCGTTGTGAGCGGTCCCGGTGTGCCGACGGTTTTTCCTTTGAGTTGATCAAGAGATGTATACTTGCGCGAGATAATGACGGGTCCGTATCCTTCGCCCATGCTCGCACCGGTGCGCATAATCCAATACTTGTCGGCAACGTACGGAAAGGCGTGTGCGGAGATTGCCGTTACCTCTAACAAGGGTGTATCATGATACGCCCCTACTTGCATCGCACGTTCATTCAATGACTGGATGTCTTCAAGTAAATGTTCGATGCGGATGCCGTCAAGTTTAACTTTGCCCGAAGCAAGTCCATAAAACATGAAGGCATCATCAGGATCGGGGCTGTGGCCTACGTTGATTATTCGTTCTGTCATAATTCCTTTGTGGATTTTCTCTGTGTTCGCTGTGCCTTTGCGGTGTTTTCTTTTACCGCTGAGAAAGATACTGATTTTGTTCTTGACTTAAAAGTTTTCAGAAGCAAAAGTGGAAAGAAAGCATTATATTCATACACGAACAACAATGAACCAATAACGAATAACACTTCATGACCAAACTCGTCTTACTCCGCCACGGTGAAAGTGTCTGGAATAAAGAAAACCGCTTCACCGGCTGGACCGACGTCGACTTATCGGAAAAAGGAATTCAGGAAGCGCGCCATGCGGGACAATTGCTGAAACGAGAGGGTTTCTCGTTTGACGTTGCATATACATCCGTGCTTAAGCGTGCGATCCGAACGTTATGGCTGACCCTTGATGAGATGGATTTGATGTGGATTCCGGTTCACAACACCTGGCGGTTGAACGAGCGACACTATGGCGCACTCCAAGGATTGAACAAAGCAGAAACAGCCTCAAAGTATGGTGAAGATAAGGTAAAAATCTGGCGACGCAGTTATGCCATCCCTCCACCGATGCTTGAAAAGAACGATCCCCGCAGCCCGGCGAATGATGCTCGTTACCGCACGTTGTCTTCTCACGAGCTTCCACTCACCGAGTGCCTCAAAGACAACGTGAATCGCTTCCTCCCTTATTGGCACGATGTTATTGAGCCGACGATTAAATTAGAAAAGCGTGTCATCATCGCGGCGCATGGCAACAGTTTGCGTGCGCTGGTGAAATATCTTGACAACATTCCTGATGACAAGATTGTTGATCTGAATATCCCCACCGGTATACCGTTGGTATATGAGTTAGATGACAATCTCAAAGTTATCAGCAGTAACTATCTGGGTAACCCTGAAGCGGTCAAACAAGCGATGCAATCGGTAGTCAATCAGGGTAAGAAAAAGTAATCGTTTATTTCAACGCGGCAAAGAAACGCGAGAGCTTTTCTTCGTCCAGCTTGCCGTTTGTTCTCACGCCACTACAGATATCAACCGCATACGGATGAACTTGCTCTACTGCTTCTCGCACATTCTCGGGCTTCAACCCGCCTGCCAAGAATACCGGCACAGGAACCACCTCACGAATTTTTCTGCTGATATTCCAATCATGCACACGTCCCGTGCCGCCAAGCTCTTTAACTGTGAGCGTCGGATTTCCCGAATCTAATAACAACGCATCGACATGAGGAGCAATCATTATGGCTTCATCAACTGAGCGATCATCTCTGACATGAATGACTTGTACGATACGGATACCGGGAAGTTCTCTTCGTAGCACCTCATATCCATCAACAGGAAAGCTGTCGACAAGCTGAAGCGTGCTTACTTTTGTTCGACGCTGCTGATCTATGACTTCTTCGGGGGTTTGCTTGCAGGTAAGCAGAAACGTCGACACAGCCTGCGGCACTGTTGCTGCAATTTGTGTAATTAACTCTTCGGTGATTGGTCCCAGTCCGCTCGGCATTGCCGACACCAAACCGATTGCCGATGCTCCATACCGAACTGCCAGTTGAGCTTCTTCTATACAGCCGATACAGCATATTTTTACACGTGGTTTGGTCAGGCAAGCTCCTTGTATCGAAAACAATCCACGACGTGGTCGTTGACTAACCCGCATGCCTGCATAAACGCATAACAAATCGTCGAGCCGACGAACTTGAACCCGCGCTGTTTCAAATCTTTACTCATCGCATCCGATTCCTTTGTTGTCGGTGGAACTTGTTTCATGCTTTTCCGCTTGTTGATCATCGGCTTTCCGCCGACAAACTGCCAGATGTACGCGTCGAACGTGCCGAATTCCTTTTGTACAGTTATAAACGCTTTTGCATTGAGGATAAACGACTGCACTTTTAACCGGTTGCGAACGATGCCCTCATTGGAAAGAAGCTGTTTCACTTTTCTTGCGTCATACATTATGATTTTTTTAGCGTCAAAGTTATCGAACGCTTTACGGTAATTTTCTCGCTTTCTGAGAATCGTAATCCAGCTCAATCCCGCTTGCGCCCCTTCGAGGCAAAGCATCTCGAACAACTTCCTGTCGTTATGAACGGGAACGCCCCATTCACGGTCGTGATATTCTGTATACAGCAGATCGCTGCCGCACCACGAGCATCGAGTTTTCATTCTATTGCCTTTCTGTAGCAATGATCAAATAAGAGCTGCCATTCGATCTGTTGAATATTCCGAAATTGTTTCTCTAACGTGGGGTCTTGACGCAGCGCCTTCTCACAACAATCAACAAAGGTAAACACGTCCCATCGATCGTTGTTGAGCACTACCTGTAAACGTTTATCCTGTACGACGATGGGCTGAGTTTGCTTCACAAGCTCCGGGAAAATTTCATGCTCGCCGACGCGGCGATACCAGTACTTACTGTTCGAGAAATCGCTTTCACGGCGGTGCACGATGGCTGCCAGTAGCTGCCATCAGGTGTTTCTATCGACTGGGCAATGTTGTGACATTCTTCCAAGTGATTGTACAAGAGCCAGAGTCCGGCGGCACAAAGCCGCGCTGATGTTTTATTGGTGATGATTTTGTTACCGAACAATCGTTCGAGAAGCGCGCTATCAAGTTGTTCCGCAACGGATGAATCCGGCACACTAGCATCCAGCGGCATCAGCGGCTGCCCTTGCAGTAATGCCTCGATATTTGTTGAATACTTTGCTGAAACCATAAAATTTGTTTGATGGGCTTGACGAAGATAAGAAAATTTGAAACAACGTGAAATACTGTCTTTGCGGTGGGCCGGACATTCTTGTCTGACTTTTCAGACAGGCAGGAATGCCTGTCCTACTCTGCTATGTATTCTTTGCAATTCTTAATACGCTTCCTTACCTTTCATAGAGGAAAGGAGACTGCCATGCGTTACTTCACATTCATTATTCTACTGTTGATTGCAAGCTGCAATCAGGATTCCGTATGGGTTATCGACATACCGTCTAATCAAGAATTCACACTGAAGTTGGGCGAGCAAGCAAGCATCGATAATGCAAATCTCTTCGTTCGTTTCATAGATGTTGTCGAGGACTCTCGCTGTCCCATCAATGCTCGATGTATCTGGGCGGGGAACGGGAAGATTGCTCTTGAGATTCAGAAACCCAACGCAGATAAAATCACGGCTACACTGAATACAACGCTGCAACCGCAAACGGCAGTGTACCATTCTTACGAGATACAATTCAAGCAACTAAGACCCGAGCCGATAGCGGGATCGGAGATCAAGCCGGAGGATTACCGGGCGACGTTGGTGGTTAAGGTGAAGTAATTAGATCATAAAAGTGGGACTATGTTTAGTGCGTGTAGAATATTTACTAATAGGCACTATTGAAATAGATTCACCTCAAATGTCTCGATTATTATCAATTGTTTTAGCTTTGGTTGGACTTTTTATTTTCTTCGTTGCGATTTTTTCTTTTGACAAAAGGCCGTCTGCTGAAACAATTAGGCACAACAGAAAAATTGATCTTCTCTTCAGAGAAACCTCAAGGTTCGTTGACACTTTCAAAGATACTGCAAGGCGATTACCAGACACATCAGATTATGCTTACTGGCAATCACATCATCCAATAAATATGCCGGGCATTTATGAACTCGAATACTTCACCAAGGATATCCCCGAGGATGCAATTCGGAAGTTCGGTAAACCAGATCGTGATTCGTACTTACTAATCTATCCGCGAGATGGCGAGTGGGTGGAATATTATGCATCATGGAAAAAGCAAAGCTCGTTAGCTTTCGACGAAAGGTCATACTATATTACGGGTAGCCGTTGGACAGATGGGGCAGCTTTCCTCCTCGTCGCACTTCTGTTTTGGTTCTTAGCGTGGAAGGTGTGGCCTACATTAACCAGACGTGCAATCTGACTTAGATTCCATTATCTCACACCTCATCCGCATAAATGAAATGCTCAACCTTCGGCTACTGTTACACGCTCGTGCTGGCGCATGTGCTCTACCCATGATTCCACAATGAAGTGTAAAAAATTTACGACTTTATTGCTTAATCTTAGGATTCTCAGGAATAAACGTCACTGTTTGAGGCGAGATCGATCGTTCTTCTAATCGTATCCCTTGCAGCGTGAGCGATACTTGTTCACCCGCTATTTTATTCCAATTATCTTCGCTGGAAACGTCGCTGCCCGTCATACGCACAATATCAGAGTGAAACGGCGGGATGATCATATGCGGTAGTGGTATAAACTTATCGTTGTACTGATAAGAAATATTGCGTGAGGAAATTTTGGCAGTTCCGAGATCGAAATACAGCGTATCGTTGCTATTATTGATAACCTCTATCTCGATGGTCGTCTGAAGACCATTACGCATCTTGTAGTGTGCGCGGAAGCGATATTCCACCTTGTACTCCTTGTCTTGTATTCTAAATTCCTCGCAGTTGCAATTATCTGTGATCGCTCGGTACGAATATGTCGATGAGAATGTTGCACAGCCGACAAGTGCCGCAATGGTTATCATAATAAGAATATACTTCAGGATGACGCTCTGCAGTCGAGAGCATGGTCTGGCATTATCTATACTGTTTCTTCTCATCGGCGGTTTTGATCTTATGATACCCCGGCTTGATAACATCATAGATCAATTTGATGCGCTTCTTATATGGGATAAATGCGCTTTTCATGGCATTCAGCGTCAGCTTTTCAAAATCATTTATCGTCAATTTGAATGCTTCCTGCGCAAGCTTGAATTCTTTCGTCATTGTGGTGTTGCTCATGAGACGATCATCGGTATTCAGCGTAACGCGAAATCTGTAGCGATGATAAATGCCGAAGGGGTGCTCTTTGACGCTTTTCACCGCACCGGTATCGACATTACTTGTCAAGCAAATCTCAAGCGGAATGCGTTTATCGAGCACATATTGTGCAAGCGTGCCCATACTTACTACTTCGGTTGGATCGTCATCTGATACTTTAATATCTTCAATGAGTCGCGTTGCATGACCGATGCGGTGTGCACCGCACCACTGAATCGCCTGCCAGATGGATTCTATCCCGAATGCTTCGCCGGCATGAACGGTAATGTTGAAGTTTTCCCGTTGTATATAGTGGAACGCATCGACATGCTTCTTCGGCGGATAGCCTCCTTCTTCTCCTGCCAAATCGAATCCAACAACGCCGCGCTCACGAAAATCGATAGCAAGCTCAGCCATTTCTTCTGACTGCTTCATGTTTCGCATTGCGCAGATGATGAGCCCGTATTCAACGCCATAGTCTTGCTTGCCCTTTTCTAAGCCCCTCAAGACGGCCGTAACAATTTCTTCCCAATGCAATCCTTTTTCAGTGTGAAAAACGGGAGCAAACCTTGTCTCAACATAGACCACACCGTCATTATACATATCCTCTATCATCTCATACGCAACACGTTCGAGCGCTTCCTCGGTTTGCATAACGCCGCACGTATGTGCAAACCCTTCTAAGTACAGCGGAAGACTCCCTCGTTTTGCACCTCGCTGAAACCATTGATTGAGTTCGTCGGCATCATCGGTCGGCAATTTATCGTAACCTAGATCTTTTGCCAAATCAATCACGGTTTGTGGCCGAAGTCCTCCATCCAGATGATCGTGAAGAAGAACTTTCGGTAATGTGCGAAGTGTTTTTTCTGAAAGTTTCATGTGTACAATGTCAATTTTTCAATGATGTTATATTACAATAATTTTCCAATGGCACGTTCAACTGCCCCGAGAATACTTTCATCTGTCACAAGATTAAGTGCTGTTTGAATATCATCGTGCAACACGCGATCACGATCAAGATGTTTAAGTCGCTTCCGGATGGCGGCGTATGCGGCTTGGGTGCCTTTTCCTGCCTTCATGATTTTCCCGGTTGTTGGATGAGTGCGAGAAAAATCCATCCCCTGTGCGGCTACCATGAACTCGATAGCAATGACAGTTTGAGCATTCTTTAACACCTGCCATACTTTCTGCGCACTAATCGAGCCCATACTGTTATGGTCTTCTTGATTTGCCGATGTTGGAATTGAGTCCACGCTGGCAGGATGTGCAAGCACTTTATTTTCGGAGACAAGCGAGGCCGCAGTGTATTGCGCAACCATCATTCCAGAATGCAGCCCGCCACGCTCTGTAAGAAATCGCGGTAACCCGCTCAACGTGCCGTTGACCATTCTCTCAATACGACGCTCGGAAATATTCGCTAACTCTGCGAGCGCTATGGCGAGAAAGTCGAGCGCAAGTGCAAGCGGCTGTCCGTGGAAGTTTCCTCCCTCGAGATGATCACCGCTGGCGGCAAAGATCAACGGGTTATCAGTTGCAGAATTTATCTCAGTCGAAATAACATCATGCACGTATCGAATTGCATCACGAGAGGCGCCGTGAACTTGTGGTATACACCGCAAAGAATATGCATCCTGTACTCGTGGATCGTCATACCGATGCGACTCTCGGATTTCACTCGCCGTCATGAGCTTGCGAAGATTAGCCGCACTTTCTTTCTGTCCTCGATGAGGACGCACATTGTGAATACGCGCGTCGAATGAGATATCGCTTCCTTTCAGCGCTTCAACACTCATTGAAGCCGCGATATCTGCAAGCGTTGATAGTTGTTTTGCCTGGTACGTTGCGAGAGCGCCGAATGCCGTCATCATTTGTGTGCCGTTGACGAGCGCCAATCCTTCCTTTGCGGATAACCTCAACGGCGTTAATCCTATTGCTCTCAGCGCAGTACTGGCTTTTACCGCCTTGCCTTTATGCCAGGATTTTCCTCGCCCGAGCATCGTCAATACGAGATGCGCAAGCGGTGCAAGATCACCGCTCGAACCCACAGAGCCTTTGGATGGAATAATTGGTATGATATCGGCATTGAATACCTTCTTAAAGAACTCCATCGTCTCGACACGTATTCCTGAGAATCCCTTCGAGAGGGCATTGAGACGAAGGATCATCATCGCACGAACAATTTCGTTCGGCAGAGGCTCACCAATGCCCGCCGAGTGACTAAGAATGAGGTTTTCTTGTAATTGTTCGATATGCTCTGGCTCAATACGTATGTTGCTGAATTCACCGAAGCCTGTCGTAACGCCATAGACAGTTTCTCCACTCTGTACCCATTGTTCAATAATAGATCGGGAAGCTTTCATACGTTTTACAGCGTTCGCTGAAAAAGTGATGCGGCTGGGCATCATTGAGCCCGCGTATACATCATCAATATCTAACGAATTACCATCTAAGATGAGATTTTTCATAGAGAAGTAGGTTGAATTTACTAAGAAGTGCGCTGAGATGCAACGACCATAGACAAAGTATGTTTAACCTTCATTTATGAGGCTAAATTTGCGTCGTGGTAATCTTCTTCAAAGCCCATATCTTGTCTGTATCACATTTCGGGTTGACTTTCAAAACGATTTTTTCTACCATACCATGCAAAAAACTGAAGGAATATATGGGTATTGACACACATAAATCGACAGATGTTCTTGTTGTGGATGATGATGATCTATTTCGCCTGTTTATAAACGACACCCTTGCTAACGAGGGTATCACCGTGCATCAAGGACGCAACGGTCAGGAAGCGCTTGAAGCCCTCGCCAAGGGATCATACGATCTCATGTTGCTTGACTTTAAGCTTCCCGATATGAGCGGCAAGGATGTGCTCAAATCCGTTCGCGAGACATCTCCTTCTACCGACGTCGTTGTCATCACTAGCTATCAGGATATTAACCTTGCTCTTGATCTTTTAAAACTTGGCGCAAAGGAATATGTTACTAAACCCATTAAGCCTTCTGATCTTGTTCAACGCGTACGATCGGCTGTGCGTGCACATACCGCCGAGCAAAGACTCAAGCAGCTTCAGTTTGAATTCTCATCACGATTATTGTACGATCTTCGCAGTCCTGTCAACACTATCGGCTCAACTATCGAGTACCTGAAGAAAGATCTTGGCGAAGTGTTGCCCGAGCGGCAACATCTTCTTTTTGAGAATATTAAATCCAATATAGCTCAACTACACACATTGCTGGGCGACATGATCGATCTAACACTCCTTGAATCCGGCAAAGTAGAAATTGAACGACTTCCAACGAATCTCGATGAGATGCTGCCCAGTATTTGTGAACGGTTTCGCCCTCAAGCCAATGCTAAGGATATTTCAATACATCTGTCAACAAATGGTAATGTTCCGACACTCGAACTAGATGCTGTGAAAATTGATCAGGTGTTCAGTAACCTATTAGATAATGCTATCAAATACACTAACAGCGGCGGCGGCATCAAGCTATCGCTTTCTGTGGTTCACAGCCCCTTGAATGGTCGCGACCGTGAATGTGTGGAGATCAATATTACTGACACGGGCGTAGGAATTCCAAAGGAGGAGATTCCTTTGGTCTTCGATAAATACAAAGACATGCTGATAGGAAAATCCTCGTTAAAGCGAACCACCGGACTCGGGCTTGCAATCTGCCGCAATATTGTTGAGGCACACGGCGGATGCGTAGCTGTGAATTCCGATCTTGGTAAAGGAAGTACGTTTAGGGTTCTGCTGCCTGTAGAAGCCCAATAAGTTTTCCCACAATTCGCTGTTTCAGAGACTTGACACTGAAACGGTGATTACGTATCTTCTTACCCTAATCCATATATTCATTATTGTACATTTTCTTCAGGGTATGCTTATGAAAACATGTGTACCGAAGCTTGTTTTTTCCCTTCTTTTTTTCATGCTATGCTGTTGGATGAATTTTGCCGCCTATGCTCAAGGCTCAGCCGAACTCTATGGAACCGTCACTGATGCCAGCTCTGGCGAATCGTTGCCGTTCATTAATGTTACCCTGCCGGGAACACGCTTGGGCGGTTCGACTGATAGTCAAGGGAAATATCATATAAAAAACATTCCCGCCGGAACATATACAGTTGTCTTTTCTTCTATAGGTTATACAACCACAGAAAGAAAAGATATAACGTTAAACGATGGCGGCATGACAGAGCTTAATACTATACTTACTTCAGCAGAAGTATTGCTTGGAGGTGTTTCCGTTTATGGCGCATCTCTACGACAGGAGCGTATCACCGAGGCACCTGCTGCCGTGTCGGTCATTCAACCGGCTGATATCAGATTGAATGCGGCTTCAGGACAACTCCCGCGATTACTCGAAGCACAGCCCGGTGTCGATATTGTGCAAAGCGGTATACAAGATTTTAATATCAATACACGAGGCTTTAATAGCTCTCTCAATCGTCGCCTCCTTGTGCTTATGGACGGCCGGGATCTCGCCATTGCCTTCCTTGGTGCGCAGGAGTGGAACGGACTAAGTATTCCGCTCGAAGATGTGGGACGGCTCGAGCTTGTTCGTGGTCCTGGGTCTGCTCTGTATGGTCCCAACGCGTTTAACGGTGTTATTAATGTTTCAACACCTTCGCCTAAAGATGTTTTAGGAACAAAATTCTCATACTCTTTCGGTGAGTTAAACACTGTTCGTGCAGACGTGCGGCAAGCAGCCATACTTGGTAATGGTTGGAGTTACAAAGTAAACTTTGGCACGGTTTCCAGCGGAACTTGGTCGAAGTCGCGTACTGCTGTTGATACAAATGCAAGTGGAGAGTTTGAGTATGCCGGCTTGCGTGCAAATGGGATCGAACGCCGTCCATTAAATCCCGGAACTGTTAATTCTATGTATGGTTCCGGTCGTATTGATTATGATTTTGCTGAAAACAAATTGATCACTGTTGAAGGTGGGCTTACTCGTGTTCAAAACGAATTGTTCGTAACGGGTATTGGCCGTGTGCAGGTAATCGATGCTGAACGCCCATGGGGAAGGATCAGCTTCAATTCGGATCAGCTCAATATCAATGTTTGGGGACAGGGGCGACATTCTTCTCAGCCACAATACTCGCTTGCCTCCGGCGCTCCATTGCTAGAAACTTCGCAGATTTATCATGCTGAGGCTCAATATAATTTCATAGCACTCCAGGACAAATTGCGCGTTATTACCGGTGCCTCTCATCGCTATTACCATGTCGATACCGACGGCACGTTAATGGCTGCCGCTCATTATGATAACACTTCGGGTGTTTTCGGCCAGGCAGAGTTTTCGCCATCCAACATAATCAAGTTTGTCGCAGCAACACGATGGGATCGCAGCACGTTGCACACCGATCAATGGTCGCCAAAGGGTGCTATCGTGTTCACGCCAAGTGTGGATCATTCTTTCCGAGCGACATTTAATAAAGCCTTTCAGGTCCCAAATTATTCCGAGTTTTTTCTCCAAGCGCTCGCTGGCATTGCAAACCTCAATGCGTTCGGAGGAACCGGTGTTGATCCGGTCTATGCCCGAGGCAATAAAAATCTTCTTGTCGAAAAAATCAATGGCTACGAAATCGGCTATAAGGGCATTTATCTCGATAATAAGATCTTCCTCTCGTTTGACGGCTATTACAACAGAGCTACTAACTTCGTAACGGACTTACTCCCAGGCTCAAATCCGGATTATGCATTCAATCCGCCGCCCGGATTTCCGGCCGGCTTAGCAGATATCGCGCGCGCGAACGGCATCTACTATGCAAATGGCAGACCACAGGTAGTGTACTCTTATACAAATGCCGGCAAAGTTGATGAACGTGGTGTTGAGGTCGGAATGAATTATTACCTCAGCGATGACTTCCACATAGAAGGATCATGGACATGGTATGATTTCGAAGTGAAAGAACAACGCGCAGGCGATGTTCTATTACCCAATGCACCAAAACATAAGTTTTCATTCGGTGGAACGTATAGAAGTAAATTGGGATATGAAGTAAGTTTAACCGGAAGAAACATACAACCGTTCCGTTGGGCGGCAGGCGTTTTTCAGGGGCAGATTCACCCGTACACTCTCCTTAATCTCTCAGCCGGATATCAGATCACTGCTTATGTTCGTGTTGGCGGAACGATCAGCAATTTGCTCGATCATGAAGTATATCAGATTTTCGGCGGCTCCCTCATTGGGAGACAGGCTATCGGCAATTTCACAATTAACTTTTAGTGAATGCGAAAGGACTCTCTTATGAAGACAAGAAAATTTTTCTATATAAATATTATTGTGTTCTCTGTTGTGTTTTTGTTGTCCGGTTGCACCGAGGATGAAATTACTCCACCGCCGGTAGGTATAGACACCGGTACTGCTGATTTTACGCGCTACGTATCCATCGGCAATAGTTTAACGGCTGGCTTTCAATCGAACGCGTTGTCGCAGCGCGACCAGGTATATTCCTACCCTAACCTCATTGCAATGCAGGTTCGAGTGCCGTTCGAGCAGCCACTCATGAAAAATCCAGGCATTGGCAGCCGAATTCGACTTGTCAATCTTGCCCCGACGCTCGCTACCGAAACCGGTGTTAATCCGTTAGACCCCACATCGAACATTAACGGGCTATTACCTCGTCCGTACAATAACCTTGGAATTCCGGGGGCTATTTTATTTGATATGCTGGATACAACCGGGGCTTCAACAAATTTCGTATCAAAGAGTATCGCACGGGGGAATCCGTTCTTTGCACAGATCCTGCGCACGAGTTTGTTCGGTAATAGTATCTATGCGCAGGCGAAAACACTCCAGCCAACATTCATCACGGCCTGGATAGGCAATAATGACGTTCTTGGCTATGCAACGAGCGGCGGGAGAAGCGGAACGAATGTCGGTCCGCCATACTCTGCAGATCCTCCGCGAACCAAACCCACGGAAACATTACTCTTTAATGTTTGGTATCGACAGCTCATGGACAGTTTGAAAGCAACCGGCGCTGGAATTGTTACGGCAAATATTCCCGATGTGACTGCGATACCGTTTTTTACAACACTCGCTCCTCAGATTAAAGCAAAGCTCCCGCCGGGTGTTCCCTTCAGATACCAGCGAAATGGTAATTCGGGACCATCTAATCCTGTCCTCGATACGACAACGTTTAGTGGCGCATCAACAGACCCGTTGATCACACTGACCGGCTCCTCGTACGCACCATTGCTTGGACAAGCTACGGGCAAATGGTATCGCGACAATAACATTTCGACGCTACCCAAGGGAATTGACACTACGCAGCCGTTTGGTTTCCACCCACAAAATCCGTGGCTCGATGCACTGACACTTGACAATGTGGAACGGGACTCAGCGCAGAGCGCAATTGCAGCATATAATACTATTATCGATAGTGTAGCGAGCAACCGCGGCATTGGCGTCGTGGATATTCATAGCGTACTCAACATTGCAAAGACATCGGGAATTTATGTTCCGGATCTCGGCACGTTCTCACCGTCGTTTATTCTTGGAGGACTCTTTAGCTACGATGGTGTTCATCCGTCTTCGCGAGGAAACGCACTGATTGCCAACGAATGGATTAAGGTCGTCAATCAGAAGTTCAGTGCAAGCATTCCCCTTATTGCGGTAAGTTCTGTCCCGGGGATTCCTATTGGGAAAGTCGCGCAAACTTCATCGCTCCCGAACTATGAAAACGTTTCATGGAACGACTTTCTTAGCATCATGAGCGGCAGCACAAAATAATTACCGGAATTTTCCAATATTAAAGGTACGCAACTCATAAGCGTACCTTTTTTATTTATTACGACATGATAACGACAAAAATAATCAATATGATTTCGGGAAGTGTCGCAACGGGGATTGCTGAGGCTGCTGAGGTATTGCACCATGGTGGACTTGTAGCGTTTCCAACTGAGACGGTCTATGGACTTGGCGCAGATGCATTTAACCCCGATGCTGTGGCAAAAGTCTTTCGTGCAAAGGGAAGACCAACCGACAATCCTCTTATTGTGCACATTTCCGATATTCAACAGTTGTATGATATTGGGAAAAATATTTCGTCTATTGCTCAACGGCTTATAGAAGCATTTTTTCCGGGACCTCTCACGCTTGTCATTGAACACCGTGGACAAATTCCTGCTATGGTTACGGCGGGATTACCGACTGTAGCTGTTCGTATGCCGAATCATCCGGTAGCGTTGGCTCTTATCGAGGCGTTCGGTAAAGGGATCATTGGACCGAGCGCAAACCTTTCAGGAAAACCAAGCCCGACAACAGCGCAACATGTCTATCATGATCTTAATGGAAAAGTAGATATTATTCTTGACGCCGGTGCAACGACTATTGGCATCGAATCAACTGTTCTTGATATCACGACATCGCCACCAACGATATTGCGTCTTGGAGGATTGTCAAGAACAAATATCGAACAGATTATTGGAGAAGTGCAAACCACATCTTCGGCTGGGCAGTTAAAGCGCTCACCCGGTACCCGCTACAGACATTATGCGCCCTCTGCGTTCGTCGAATTACTCAACGAAGGCGACCAACAACATGCTCATCATCGAATAGAATATTACCACACACTTGGAAAATCTATCGGCTGCATTATACACTCGCTGAAAATATCAACAACTCATCTCATGAGCCTGCAATCTATTACCAAAGAAGAGTATGCGCACCGGTTGTTTGATTTATTGCGCAAGTTTGACGAAATTGGTGTCGATATCATTCTCGTGGAATGCATTCCCGATACCGGTATCGGTGAAGCAGTCATGGATAGGTTGAGAAAAGCATCGGAACGATAACTACACATTGATTGGAGATGTATGAATTACCTACGACGATCTACGAAACATATTGCTCTTGTGACAGCGTTTATTTTTATTGCTGCGGCTCTTGTCTATGCATGGGGTTTCAATGGTCACAGAACCATCAACCGTAAAGCGCCGATGCATTTACCAAGCGCCATGAGCAGTTTTCGCGCCGATAGTCTTTTCTATGAGTTGCATGCTTCCGATGCCGATAACCGGCGCAACTCTTCCGACACAACCTTTAATGCTGAGCAGTGGCGGCATTATATCGATATCGATGATTACCCTAATTTTCAATCTATTCCACACAACCTCGATTCACTCATCGACATCTACGGCTATGAGCGTGTGAAGCGCAATGGATTGAACCCGTGGGTCACGGCGTGTCATGTGGATTCAATTACTGTCCAGCTCCAGCGCGGCGATATATCCAAAGCAAAACTCACCATGAGTGATCTCGGGCATTACGTTGGCGACGCGCACCAGCCGCTCCACTGTACCGAGAATTATGACGGGCAGTTCACCGGCAACTATGGCATCCATTCTCGTTACGAGACATCGATGATTAACGCTTATCTGTTCTCCATCAATGTCCACCATGATACCGTGCAATACATTTCCTCTCCTCTCGATTTTGCATTCGAATATATCTACCACTCCCAGTCTCTTGTTGATTCCGTCCTCGCAGCAGATACCTACGCTAAAACCGCAACGGGCTGGAACGGCACAGGAACACCTCCTGCAAATTACTACCCTGCCCTATGGCAGAAGTGCCAGGCATTCACCATCGATCAGTTCCAGCGCGCCACCGAAGACCTGGCGAGTCTCTGGTACACTGCATGGGTAAATGCCGGACTGAGTACAGATGTTGAGGAAAGCTTAGTTAATATTCCGAGTGGATTTGAACTAATGCAAAATTATCCTAATCCGTTTAATCCGACTATGAATTTCAGACTACGGATTTGTATCTCTCAGGGTGTATGATGTTCTCGGGCAAGAGGTGGCAACATTAGTGAATGGGCCAAAAGCTCCCGGATCGTACTCTGTTCAATGGGACGCCAAGGGAATGGCAAGCGGGATGTATCTCTACCAACTAAGGGTAGGAAACTCTTCACAGACGAGGAAGATGGTGCTGGTGAAGTGAGGCTGACACAGAACGGTTGATTAAACACAAATGCCCGATATTATATCGGGCGTTTTAATAACGGTGTAAACGGTACTTACTTTTTACTTTTTTTCGTTTTCTTCGCCGCATCCTTTTTTGTCGCACGTGTCTCTGACTTGGCTTGTTTCGGGGTTGAGGTAGTTTTCTTTTCAAAGAGAGATCCTTGTTCGCCATCGTCTTGGTTCTGTGTGCGTACTGCCTGAGTTTCTTTCTCAGCTGCGGCCTTCGCAACTGCCTCTTCTTTCTCCTCTTCTGACGGAACTACAGCTATCGCCGCGATCTTATCATGTGTTTCAAGTCGGATAAGGCGAACACCCTGCGTATTTCGTCCGGCAACACGGATTGTCTTTGCCGGCTGACGAATAATAACACCCTGCGACGTTACTACTACGATATCGTCGTTCTCCAATACCTCTTTGATCGCAACCATCTTGCCGGTTTTATCCGTCGCCTTCATTGTGAACACGCCCTTGCCGCCGCGATGACTTACGCGATACTCATCTAGATCGCTTCGCTTGCCGAAGCCGTGCTCTGCTACCACAAGGATTGTTGTAGTTTTTCGTTTAACTGCTACAGCGCCAACTACCTTGTCCCCTTTGTTTAATCGGATTGCGCGCACGCCGGCGGCTGTTCTGCCAATGGGTCTCGTTTCTTCTTCGTGGAATCTAATCGCCAACCCGTTGTGCGTACCAATGATAATTTCCTGCGAGCCATCCGTGAGCTTCACGTCTTTCACAACGTCGTCCTTCTTCATTTTGATTGCGGCAATTCCTGAGCGGCGAACGTTGCTGTACTCCGAGAGCGAGGTTTTCTTTAACAATCCATGCTCTGTTACCATTGCAACATAGTGTTTATCATCGAATTCTTGTACTGTTACAAACGCAGCGATATTTTCGTCGGGTCCTTTTTGGATAAGATTAACGATGGATTTCCCGCGTGCCGTGCGCCCCGCCTCCGGAATCTCATGGACTTTGAGCCAGTAGCATTTTCCTTTGTCGGTGAAAAATAAAATATAATGGTGCGTCGATGCGACAAACATATGCTCTATAAAATCATCTTCTTTTGTCGTTACGCCGGTAACGCCCTTACCGCCGCGTGCTTGCCGTCGATAGCCGGAGACCGGAAATCTCTTGATGTTGCCGCTATGACTGATCGTGATAACGACATCTTCCTCCGCAATCATGTCTTCGACGCTGAACTCCTCTGCCTTATGCACAATCTCGGTGCGGCGCTCATCACCGTATTTTTTCTTCATCTCGAGAAGTTCATCTCTGATAATTTGCAGCTGCAGCTTTTTGTTAGCTAGGATACTTTTCAGCCGTTCGATGATCTTGTAGGTTTCTGCCAGTTCTTCTTCTACCTTCTTGCGCTCTAAACCGGTCAGTTTCTGGAGGCGCATGTCGAGAATTGCCTTCGCCTGAATCTCCGAGAGCTTGAAGCGTTTCATCAACTGTTCTTGTGCCGACGGAATATCTTTTGACTTCTTAATGAGCTTGATGATTTCATCAATATTGTCCAGCGCAATTTTATAGCCTTCAAGAATGTGGGCACGTTTTTCCGCTTCATCAAGTTCATATTTTGCCCTTCGTACAACAACATCAACGCGGTGTTTTATGAAATGGTCGATGAGTTCACGAAGCATCAATACCTTTGGTTTTCCTTCCACAAGCGCGAGCATGATAACGCCGAACGTGGTTTGCATCTGCGTGTGCTTGTAGAGGTTATTAAGCACGACTGTAGCATTAGCATCGCGCTTTAACTCAATCACAACCCGTAGCCCGTCGCGATCTGATTCGTCGCGTATATCTGAAATGTCTTCTATTTTTTTATCGCGTGTAAGGTCCGCAATCTTTTCGATAAGCGCCGATTTGTTGACCTGATAGGGAATTTCGGTCACAACGATTGATTGCCGTTCTGCTCGCCCTGTTTCGATTGTTGCTTTCGCGCGAACAAGAATTCTTCCGCGTCCGGTTTTGTACGCATCTTTCACTCCCTGATAGCCATAGATGATTCCTCCGGTTGGAAAGTCGGGCGCTTTAATGATTTTCAATAATTTCGCTTCATCAAGTGTGGGTGTATCTATCACTGTAACACAAGCATCAATCACCTCGCTCAAATTGTGCGGCGGGATATTTGTCGTCATCCCTACGGCGATACCGGATGTTCCGTTCACGAGAAGGTTTGGTATGAGCGCAGGAAGAACGGTTGGTTCTTTTAGCGTATCATCAAAGTTCGATGCAAAATTCACCGTATTTTTTTCAAGGTCGCGCAGCATTTCCTCGGCAATGCGCGAGAGGCGTACCTCAGTATAACGCATCGCGGCAGGTGAGTCACCGTCGACGGAACCGAAGTTTCCCTGTCCGTCAACCAACGGATATCGCAGCGAGAAATCCTGCGCCATGCGCACCATAGTGTCGTAGACTGCTGAATCGCCGTGAGGATGATACTTACCAAGCACCTCTCCAACGATACGCGCGCTCTTTTTATATGCGCGGTTACTTGCCAGTCCAAGCTCGTTCATCCCGTAGAGCACTCTACGATGCACAGGCTTCATGCCGTCACGCACATCGGGCAGCGCTCGAGCAACGATTACGCTCATCGCATAATCGATGTATGAGCCCTTCATTTCATCTTCAATATCGACCGGTACTATTTTTTCGTTGATTGTCGCCATGGATAATTTTTACTTTGCTTTCTTAAAACAATTCTATATTAAACTACGCTACCTGTACTTTCTTTTTCACAAACGCGCCGATGACCAGAGAGCTTACTAATCCGGTAACAACGGTACCGATGAAACCGAAAATCGCTTGGATCATCGGTGTCTGCGTTGTCGCCAAAGCTTCCAATGCCATACGTATTTCCTCTTCTGACCTACCTTCGCTTCTCATCGTCTGTTCCCCCAATGCCCTTAATTCCTCGAAGTAATTTGGAAATACAACCGTTGTAAACAGAAGCGACGATACAATAAGAATTGCGCCGCCTACCACTGACATCATTGTCCCGGCGCCTACTTGCCCGCCATATGTTTTCCCTTCGTCTGCAGTTTTCTTCAGTCCAACAACGAGAACAATTATCTGTATCGGTATGACGACCAAAAACAGATTAAGTAGTGCCGGATCCTTATACCATCCCGTGAAACCCATAACAAATGTCCATAAACCACAGAGGACACCAATAAGCACGCCGGGTCGAATGATGCTATTCATGATAGTTCCTTTCTTGAAGAGTTGTTAATTTATCTCGGTTAGACATCTAAATTTCTTACATACTTTGCATTCTTTTCGATGAACTCGCGTCGCGGCTCTACCTCGTCGCCCATAAGGATCGAGAAGGTGCGATCTGCGTCTGCAGCATTTTCAATAGAAACTTGAAGCACGGTTCGCGTTTCGGGATTCATCGTCGTTGACCAGAGCTGCTCGGGGTTCATCTCTCCAAGACCTTTGAACCGCGATATTGCGATGCCGTTTGGACTCACCGAGATTTCCTCACCCTCCGTAACTGCCTCTTTATCAACCACAGTTTTTGCACCATCTTTTTTCTTCTCGCTCTTCAGCCGATTAATGACCTCGTCACGTTCATCATCGTCGTAAGCATAAAATTCTTGTTTCCCTTTTTTGAGTTTGTAAAGTGGTGGCTGAGCAATATAGATGTGCCCGAGCTCTATTATTTCCTTCATGTATCGGAAGAATAACGTAAGCAACAATGTTCGGATATGGGAGCCGTCGACATCAGCATCGCACATGATAATAATTTTGCCGTAACGAATCTTTGATGCATCGAAATCCTCGCCCACTCCTGCGCCGACTGCGGTGAAAATACATCGGATTTCTTCGTTCTCCAAAATTTTATGTAGGCGCGCTTTTTCAACATTCAATATTTTTCCTTTTATGGGAAGTATTGCCTGAAATCTGCGGTCACGCCCCTGTTTCGCACTGCCTCCTGCGGAGTCTCCCTCAACAATATAGAGCTCGCAGTGTTCCGGATCGTTGATAGAACAATCAGCCAGCTTTCCTGGTAAGCTTGAGAATTCGAGGGCACTTTTACGGCGTGTCAGGTCGCGCGCTTTACGTGCTGCTTCACGCGCCTCGGCGGCACGCAAACACTTATCGATAATACGCCGACCTTCACCAGGGTTTTCATCGAGCCATGTGCCAAGCTGCTCACCGACAATCGCCTCAATAATACCTTTGATTTCGCTGTTGCCTAATTTTGTTTTTGTTTGTCCTTCAAACTGCGGCTCCTGAACTTTCACGCTCAATACGGCTGTTAGCCCTTCGCGAAAATCATCGCCCGTGAGCTGAACACTGTTTTCTTTTACTAGTCCGTTCTTCGAGGCATAGTTATTCAACGTGCGGGTGAGTGCGGTGCGAAATCCTACGAGATGTGTTCCGCCTTCTAGCGTGTTGATGTTATTCACGTATGTGAAGACATTCTCGTTATATTGATTGTTATATTGGAAGGCGACCTCAGCTTCTACAACGCGTCCCGCATCATCCTTCCCGCTGCCTTTTGCATAGACAAGTTTTTTCATAATCGATGGACGTGTAGCATCGATATATTTCACAAATTCAGATATGCCGCCTTTGAAATGAAAGACCTCTTCCTGTTCCAGTTTGTCTCGCAGATCGACGATTCTTAGCTTGACATCGGGATTAAGAAATGCAAGTTCTCGCAAGCGTTCGGCAAGTGTCTCGAATTTATACACGCGGTTTTTAAAAATTTGGGGATCGGGAAGAAACGTTACTTTCGTGCCTGTTTTTCCTTTTTCGGATTTACCTACTACTTTTACATCGGCTTGGGGTTTTCCTCTCGTGTACTTTTGAAACCATACTTTACCCTCGCGATAGACTTCGACTGTGAGCCACTCCGAAAGTGCGTTCACAACTGAGACACCGACACCGTGTAAACCTCCGGATACCTTATATGTATTTTTATCGAACTTCCCGCCGGCATGAAGCACGGTCATCACTACTTCAAGTGCCGAGCGTTTTTCTTCCAGGTGAATATCGGTTGGAATACCTCTGCCGTCATCGATCACGGTAATGCTGCCATCGCTATTGATACTGACATCGATGTTGTGTGCATACCCTGCAAGCGCTTCATCGATTGAGTTGTCGACCACTTCGTAAACAAGGTGGTGAAGCCCTCGAATTGAAATATCGCCAATATACATCGCCGGGCGCTGCCTGACCGGCTCAAGCCCTTTAAGTACGGTAATATCTTTTGCTGCGTACCTCTTGTCGTTTTCAGACGAGGTCTGTTTATTCTTTATTGTTACTTTTGCCATCGTTGTTAGTTACCTAAAAATAATGTCGTCAATGATATGTTCTTGAAGCGCCTTATTAATTTTATCAATGAGTTCTTTTTTCAGAAACATCAATTCGTTTCTCCATGTAGCTCGCGAAACACTTACAAACAGTTTTCCACCATCGATATAATCTACTTTTGTCACTTGTGCTATCTGGGTGCCAACAATTTCGGGCCAGAGATCAAATATTTCATATCGCTTAAGTTTTTTTCCTATTCCAAGACGATGAAGTACTGAAGTAATGCTGTTGCCGATGTGCTTTGGTGTTGAGTTTTTCATAGCAGAGCTGCTTCATGATGCTCTGCAATTGCACCGTTGTGTATATAGTATTTTTTATCTCGATCACCAAAAGACAAAGCTCCCTCAAAGAAACGTGGGTTTGTTGATGTAATAAATGTTTGGCCTAACTCTCTTACAAAATGTAGCAAATGTTCTGAGCGATGTTCGTCAAGCTCTCCGAGGACATCGTCAAGAAGTAGGATCGGAGTTTCTCTGCAGCGGTCTTTGAGATAAAAAAATTCGCCTATTTTTAATGCTACCAAAAACGTTTTGTGTTGTCCCTGGGAAGCAAACTTACGCAAATCAAGGTTATTAATTGTTAGAATGAACTCGTCTCTGTGTGGTCCCACCAAAGATGTGCCGTATCGCAGTTCCTCTTGAAACTTGCTCTGCATGTGTTCGTGCAGCTTTATCGATATATCTTCCTCGCTGCAACCGGGAATTAATTGAATCGCCGGTCTATACGTAAACGACGGTTCTTCATCAACTCCGAAAAAATGTGAGTATGAAGATAAAATATAATCGCGAAATTCGTCGACAAAGAGATGCCGTTTGTATGTAATAGAACTCCCAAGCGTCAAGAATTGTTCGTTCCATGGCTCGAGGAGGTGATCGGATTTACTACGAGATATTTTTGCATCGTGTAATATTTTATTACGATGGCGAATAACTTTTCGAAAGTCTAATAGCTGTTGAAAATACAACGAGCTCGATTGTGAAATAACAAAATCTACAAATTTGCGCCGCTCGACTGGCCCTGCCGTCGTAATTGGTGTGTGCTCGGGGGAACAAATAACAACCGGAAACCTACCTATGATAGACGTGAACGGTTCTATGCGATGCTTATTAATGGTGTACTTTTTCTCATCTTGCAACTGCGAATATGCGACTCGCACCGCACAGTTAGACCCGAAGTCTAGAGAAAAATTTCCTTCTACTTCAAAGAAATCGCTTCCAATAGTTAATGCAACCGCATCGTTTGCTGCATAAAAGCTCTTTGTAAGACAGAGGTATGAAATCGCTTCAAGGACATTTGTCTTCCCATGTCCATTGTCTCCTAGGAAGATATTTGTTCCACCGCTAAACTCGAAGACTGAACTGAGATGATTACGAAAGTGCTGTAGCTTAATATAATCTAAACGCATTATCTTGAGAGTTCACGAACTTAATCTCACGGGCATAACAAGCATCAACAAGTTTTCGCCTGTCTCTTGATCTATTGGTTTGATAATGCACGCACGCGTCGGATTACTCAGCATGATGAGAACTTCGTTGGTATCTATATGCGAAAGAATGTCGGCAATGTATGACGAGTTGAACCCAATTTCCATAGGATCTGAAGAATAATCACAACTCAGAGTTTCTTTTGCCTCCGTGCCAAAATCAATATCTTCGGCTGAAACTGTCATAGTCCCTTTCTTCAAAGAAAATCTTACTTGATGCGTAGTAGAGCTCGCATAAATTGCGGTTCTCCGCACAGACGATATTAACTGATTTCTATCTACTATCAGTTTTTTATCGTTGTCTATAGGTATAACACTTTCATAATTAGGATATTTTTCCTCTATAATTCTTGATATCAGTGTCACGTCCCCTAAAGAGAACATGATGTGAGTATCATTTAACGATATTGTGCTATCTTCCCCCTCTATTGACTTTAAAGCTTGTGTGAGGGCTTTTGATGGAATAATGATATCGCGTTCTACTTTTGACGATGCGAATGTTGAATTAATTATGCGAACTAGGCGGTGTCCATCCGTGGCAACTGCACGTATCTCATTCTTCTTTATTTGAAAAAGAATTCCCATCATTGCGGGCCTTAATTCGTCTGCGCTTACAGCAAATGATGTTTTATTTATTAGTCTTTTAAGGTATTCGTTATTTATTTTTATTTCTTCGTTTGATTTAAAGACGGGAATCGTGGGATAATTATCACTAGACTCGCCGCAGAGTTTATATTCTCCATTATCAGTTCTCATTACTATTTTACTGCCATCGTGCTCTGCAATGAATTGTATTTCTGTATTAGTTAATGTACGAATGGTTTCTGTTATGCGTTTAGCTGGTATAGCTATGGTTCCATCTGCTGATGTTTTAACTTTAACAGTAATAGATGTGGAGGTATCCAAATCTGTGGCAGTAATTATCAAATTGTTGCCCGATAGACTAAAATGAAAATTCTCTAAAATGGGAAGTGTAGACTTTGTTGGAATAATACTACCTACAATATTTAAAGCTTTTTGTAGTTCGTTAGATTGAATAGAAAATTTCATTTTATAGGTGTCTTAACTGTAGAAAACGATGATTAATGTTGGCTAATATACTAAAAAAAATACACTTTTCAATTATATATATTGTTGCAGTTGCTCTTTATAATAATAATATATAAAAGATAGAATAGATTAATATTAATAAGTGAAGTTGATAAGTTGATAAGTTGATAAATATTGTATACTCACGTACAACACACAACAATTACTAATTAATACGTTACAAACATGTAAATACTATGTTTATAACATCACATTAATAAACTTAAAATTTATTGTTCACTATAAAAGTCATTTATACAAACACGAATAACATTATATAACATCTTATCACCTAGGAAATCAACATAAAAAAATTTAAGTATAAAACTACAATTAAACAACATATCTTTCTAGTTTAGATCGTAGTTGTAGAACAATATTACGTTGAACAGGATCGCGTTTCATATTATCTTCAACCGATTGGTAAGCATGTATAACTGTACTATGATCCCTCCCGCCAAAGTGAAGCCCAATAGTTTTAAGGGAAGAATTAGTTAATTCTTTAGTGAGGTACATAGCAATTTGTCTGGCATTTACAATTTCCTGTTTCCTTGTTTTTGCACGCAAAAGATCTTCGGGAATGCGTAAATGATCGCAAACAGTTCTTTGTATTTCTTCAATCGTAATATGGGTACGTATATCGCCTACAACTGATCGCACAACATCTTTAGCAAGAGAAATATCTATTTTTCTATTCTCTAACGAAGCACGAGCAAGCAAGCTAATTAAACAGCCCTCGAGTTCGCGTATATTTGTTGTAACACTAGAAGCAATAAACTCTACGACATCATGAGGTAATTCAATCCCGCCATCACCACTTTTTTTAAGCAAAATTGCAATACGTGTTTCCAGATCAGGAAGTTGAATATCCGCTGTAAGTCCCCACTGGAAACGTGAAATCAATCGTTCGTTCAAACCTTTAAGCTCCTTAGGGGGTCTATCAGAGGAGAGAATAATCTGTTTTCCTAAATGATGGAGGGTATTGAATGTATGAAAGAAAATATCTTGCGTCTTTTCTTTTCCTGCGAAGAACTGTATATCATCAACAATTAAAACATCAACGCTTCTATAAAGATTAGAAAATTCTGTAATATTATCCTTCTGAATAGCATCGACAAAATCAACAGTAAACTTTTCGCTGGAAATATACAATACACGCTGAGTTTTTCCAGACTGAATTAATGAGTTGCCTATGGCATGAACAAGATGTGTCTTACCGAGCCCAACACCACCATAAATTACTAAGGGATTAAAAGATGTGCCGCCAGGGTTATTAGCAACAGCTAACGCAGCAGCACGTGCAAATTGATTACTCTCTCCTTTAATATAATTATCAAAAGTATATCGAGGGTTTAATGATGGCTCTCTATACTGCTTAGGTTTCTCCGTGCCCGGAATATTCATTAAAGTACCTCTAGGATCAGCAGAACGGGTAGTATTCATCTGTTGTTGCGTGTCAACATAAGATTCAGATGCTGGCAACACAATTTCTCTATCTTCCACACATATCTCATAACCAATAGAGATATCTTGTCTAGTAACCTGAGTAAGTGCCTCGTTTATTAGAGAGTAATAGTGCTCTTCTATCCAATCATAAAAAAACTGACTTGGCACCTGAATAACTAATCTATTTCCATCAAATTTAAGGGGTACAATTGGTTCAAACCAAGTCTTATAACTTTGGTTATTAACGCGATGCTTAATGATTGCTATGCTTTTAGCCCAGATACTTTGTAACTCTTCTTTCTGGGAAGAGCGCGTAGTATCCGAACTACCAACATCATAAGCAGGGGAGTCAGATTTATCGCCACTCATAATTCGTTAACTAAAATAAATAAAAGTAATCATAGAAATTTTTTTAGTTTTAAAGAAGATATTAACACTAATATTGACAACAGACAATCATGTTAATAATAATGTAGATTATAACAAAATATGCAAAAATTGCAAATAATACTAACATACGATCAATGGCATTATGATCTTAAACTATAGGATAGAAAGACAAAAATCAATCCATTAACAAGTTATCCACAGGCATGAATGACCACACTCTTAATCATTATACAAACATTTTTATGACAGTGCAAGGACAAAATTATTTTGATTTGATTGCTTTTTGTTTTGTGGCACATTTTTTTTATATTATCAACGCCTTCATAGAATGTCAGAAGAGGATTGTATATAACAGTCCTCTTTTTTTGCATTTTTGCAACCATCACTTAAGTGTAGGAAAATATATAATGAAAAGAACATATCAGCCAAGCAATAGAAAACGAAAAAACAAACACGGATTTCGAAATCGTATGAAATCCAAGGATGGGCGTAAAGTACTATCTCGTCGACGAGCAAAAGGTCGACGCAAACTAACAGTAAGTGATGAAAAATAGACAAAGAACTGATTCCTTGAGTGCCGAATACGTTAAAAAAATCTGAGATTCTAAGAGGAAAGCAATCATTTCAAAAGATTTTTCATAGCGGCAAAGAAATAAGAGCCGAGCATATTCGTTGTTTGTACGTAGTAAGATATTTGAAAGACGTGGAGACTAAGACGCGCATCAAAGCAGGTTTTACTATTAAGCGGGGAATTATGAAAGCCGTACAACGCAATAAGATAAAAAGACTCATGCGTGAAGCCTTTCGTCTACACAAAAAAATCATTATGCCAACCACAACAAATATCGATAAAAGTATTGAACTTGTTTTTATATTTTCTTCCAGTCCAAAGATACTTGTCAAGCAGCCACTATTTAATACGATCTGCCAGAAGGTTAAAACAATTTTGTCGACAATAGCCGTGGAGAAAGAATTCCGAGCGCAATGGCAATAATACTTTTACGTATCTATCGGCGTTTCATATCTCGATTCTTACCAGCAAACACATGCAGGTTTTATCCTACATGTTCTCAATATGCGCTCAGTGTGTATGAGCGGCACGGAATATTTAAGGCAACCGAGTTAACGATTTCAAGGATTTTGCGCTGTCACCCGTACCACCCTGGTGGATACGACCCCGCCCCCTAATATTTGTATTTACTTATAGAAAGAAATAAAAAAGGATTTTATGGATCGCACAACCGTAATCGGGTTTGTTCTTATTGCAATAGTTTTGATGGTGTGGATTTGGATGAATTCACCAACGCCACAGCAACAAAAGAATGTAAGCAATGATTCAATCTCAACGAGCCAAAACAATTTAGACACATTAAACAAGTCAACAAGTCCTCCAATCTCTTCTCTTCAAACAGAACAAGACAGTCTCGGCAAATATTTTAGCCCACTGATAGCGGGACAAGCGGACATTTACAAAATTTCCACAGATGTGATTAATGCTGAGATATCATCAAGGGGAGGTGCAATCACATCATGGGAGTTAAAAAAGTATAGCACCTGGAACGGTTACACCGTAAATTTGATTAACAGAGATAATACGAACAACGGTGATTTTAATTTACTCTTTTATACATCCGATGGTAAGCTCATCAATACGAAAAACTTACAGTTTAAACCGCTATCAAATATTAACAGGACATCGAATTTATCCAATAAGGATTCTCTAAGTATAGATTTTGCTCTCAGTGTAAGTCCCAAAAGCAAGATCCTTAAAAGTTATACGTTTTACAAAGACAAATACTTTGTAAATGTAACATACAAATTTGAGGAAATGGACAGTATCATTTCAAATTATGAATATCAGGTCGTATGGGAAACCGGCTTGAACTATCAAGAACGAAACAGCGTAGATGAATCCAGTTTTGCGATGGCATATTCATACGCAGGCGGAGAGCTTACCGAAATAGATGCATCGTCAGTAGGTGAACCGCCCGTTAGAGAAAATATATCAGGACTAGTGAAATGGGTTGCATCAAGAAATAAATATTTTGGTATTGCAATTTTACCACAAGGGATAGAGAGCCGAGGCGCATATCTTGAAGGAGTCAATCATAAATTGCCAGACAACGGAACGAAGGAATACTATCATATAGGCATAAAAACGCCATATTTGGGAAGACAGAGTGAAACATCCCGATTCACCCTATTTTTAGGTCCACTCGATTTTGATCTCGTGAAAAGCTTTAATGTCGACCTCGATCAAATAATGAGCTTAGGTGCGGTGTGGATAATTCGCCCGATTTCTGAATTTATTATGATTCCATTATTTAAATTTCTGCATTTATTTATACCTAACTATGGCATAGTGATTATTATATTTTCCTTCATTATTAAGATAACGCTGCACCCGCTAACTAAGAGTAGTATGACATCGATGAAAAAAATGCAATCACTTCAACCCATGATCGAAGAGATAAAAGAGAAACATAAAGAAGATCCTCAAAAAATGAACATGCAAGTAATGAGACTATATAAAGAATATGGCGTTAATCCTGCGGGAGGATGTTTACCAATGCTGCTTCAGATGCCAATATTATATGCATTATGGTCGGTGTTTCAGTCGACAATAGAACTTCGCCAGGCTTCATTTGTGGGATGGATTACAGATCTTTCAATCCCAGATGTTATAGCAAAGCTACCAATAGCTTTGCCGCTTTTTAATATTACAGAAGTCAGCGGTCTCTCTCTTCTCATGGGAATAACGATGTTTGTACAACAAAAAATGACAGTAAAAGATCCACGGCAAAAAATGATGATATGGCTCATGCCAATCTTGATGACATTGTTATTTAACAGCTTCCCATCTGGTTTGAATCTTTACTATTTTATTTTCAACCTGCTGTCAATAGGACAGCAATACTGGATAACTAAACAACACAAAGATAAGCCACCTCAAAAAGTTCAACCGAAGAAATCCGGAAGCCTCTTCTCGTATCTAACGAAGGCATTGCCAAAGCTAAAATGAAACACTATTTCTCAATGAGTATATAACAGCCCGCAACAACGCGGGGTTTTTATTTTGTTTTTCTCCCCACGCTTCTTAAATTATATAACCTCAATACTTTTCTACAATGATTCCACAAGATGGTACAATAGCGGCTATTGCAACACCCATTGGTGAGGGAGGGATTTCCGTTATCAGGATAAGCGGTGCACAATCAATAGAGATTACCGAGAGGTGCTTCAAGGGGAAAGAATTGCTAAAAGAGTGTGCTACCCACACAGCACACTTCGGAAAAATAATAAACCATGATCATAAAGTTATAGATCAAGTTGTTACGACGATATTTAGGTCCCCGAAGTCATATACCGGAGAAGACACGATAGAAATCAGCTGTCATGGAGGCATATTCGTAACCAATGCTATTCTGGAAGAAATTATTAAGAATGGCGCGAGGTTAGCCGAGCCAGGAGAGTTCACAAAAAGAGCTTTTTTGAATGGAAAGATGGACCTTTCACAAGCTGAGGCAGTCGCAGATCTTATCCATGCTCGTACTCAAGCATCGCATCAAGCATCGATGAATCAATTGCAAGGTAGACTTTCTGAAGAAATAGTTTTGTTGAGACAAAAACTGATTAATATTATTTCTCTTATAGAATTGGAATTAGATTTTTCAGAAGAAGGGATTGGTCTGATTGAGAGATCGAGAATTCTAGAACAAATAAAAGAGATAAAATCAAAAGTAAGAGAAATGATTCAATCCTACACCTTGGGGAAAATATATAAACATGGCGTAAGAGTTGTTATTGCAGGTAGGCCCAATGTAGGAAAATCAAGCATTCTTAATAGGCTACTTAAGACTAATAGAGCTATTGTAACCGATATTCCGGGAACTACGAGGGATACAATTGAAGAGTCTATTATTATTAATAACGTTTTGTTTACTTTTGTTGATACTGCGGGATTGAGGGACAGTAGTGACATAATAGAGATAGAGGGCATAAACAGAGCTAAGCAGGAAATTAAATCGGCAGATATAATATTGTTAATATTAGATTTAACAGCAGAATATTTACAAGATGATGATTATATTTTTTCTACTGTTCTAAACAGCAACATCCCCTTTATAGTAGTTCTAAACAAATTTGACATTCTCGAGAATAGAGGTGTCAATACTTTTCCTTCAGAAATCGAGAAAAGTACAAAATTTATCGTCTCCGCAAAAAATGGTTATGGCATTAAATTGCTAATGAACAGATTGTTTTCAATTGCATTAGATGGAGCTAACGGCTTTATGGAAAAAAACGTTGTGATCATAAATAGTCGACACCTGAGTAGCTTAAAGAAGGCAGAATCGAGTCTATTTACTTCTATAAAGAATTTGAATTCATCCTTCTCTGGTGAGTTTATATCATTAGATTTAAGGACAACACGTACCTTCCTAGGAGAGATCCTGGGTGAAATCAACCAAGATGATATTTTGAATAATATATTTTCAAAATTCTGTATAGGCAAGTAATCGTTTCACGTGAAACTAATAGGAATAGGTTTGAAGGATTCAACGCATACATATGATGTAATTGTAATTGGAGGAGGGCATGCTGGAATCGAAGCGAGTTTAGCATCTTCAAGACTTGGCTGTAAAACGTTGCTAATTACTCATACTTTGAATAGTATTGGGAGAATGTCCTGTAATCCCGCTATAGGTGGCATAGCAAAAGGTCAGCTAGTAAGAGAAATCGACGCACTTGGAGGTGAAATGGGAAAAATAGCTGATGCTAGTGGAATAAATTTCAGGATTTTAAATAAATCAAAAGGTCCAGCGGTATGGTCTCCAAGATGTCAGTGCGACCGTGATTCGTATTCGGAATATGCCCAAAATTTACTAAAAAATACCACAAATTTAAGTATTATAGAAAATACAGTAATTAGTATAATAGAAGAGCGAAAATATATAGGTAGCAATACAAGAATGGTTAGTGGAATAACGACGTTAGACGGAAAATATATACAATGTAAGTCGTTAGTTCTATGTGCGGGCACCTTTTTAAGGGGGATTATGTATACGGGAAAAATTACCTCTGATGGTGGTAGAATTGGAGAAGTTCCATCATTAGGAATAACGGGTATTCTAAATACTTTAGGGTTTGAGAGTAAAAGATTAAAGACAGGAACGCCACCAAGGATAGATATTAGAAGCATTAATTTTACAAAATTAGAACAGCAAGATAGCGACAAAAATCCGCAGCCCTTTTCTTACAGTAATGAGGTTATAACAAATAAATCAGTGCCAATGTATTTAACCCATACAAACCCTGCCACACATTTTATTCTTCAAAGCGGGTTTAAAGATTCTCCAATGTTCACAGGGAGAATAAAAGGAACGGGTCCAAGGTACTGCCCATCTATTGAAGACAAAATAGTAAGATTTCCAGAAAGAGAAAGGCATCAAATTTTCCTAGAACCAGAGGGATACAATACACATATAGTTTACGTAAATGGTTTTTCTTCAAGTCTGCCCGCCGAGGTTCAGTTTAAAGGTCTAAAGTCGATTCCTGGGCTAGAAAATGTAAATATGCTTAGACCTGGGTACGCTGTTGAATATGATTATTTTCCACCCTACCAATTAAAAATAAACTTTGAAACAAAAATTATCGACGGGTTGTTTTTTGCAGGTCAGATAAATGGTACATCGGGTTACGAAGAAGCGGCAGCACAGGGGTTCATTGCAGGAATAAATGCTGCCATGAAGGTACTAAATAAGGATACATTTGTACTTAATAGGTCGGAAGCATATATAGGAGTATTAATAGATGATCTAGTTAATAAAAACACGGACGAGCCATATAGAATGTTTACTTCTAGTGCAGAGTATAGACTTTATCTTAGACAAGATAATGCCGATTTACGACTTATGGACAAGGGGTATTCTTTAGGATTAGTGGAAGAAAAGGTATTCAGCAGACTGCAAAGAAAAAAGGGACTTGTTGAAGAAGGATTACATTATTTAAAGAATACTAATGTTAAACCAGAAGAAATAAACAATTATCTTGAAAGTATAGGTACATCAAAGATTTATCAGCCAGAAAAACTAGAGCATATAATTAGACGTCCCGAAATTAACTTAGATAATACAATTATGCAAGACATAATTAAAGAAGGAAGCTTTTTCGATCATCTTAACACGAATACAACACCTAGATTAAGAAAAGAAATTATTGAGCAAATAGAAATCAGCTTGAAATACGAGGGCTACTTAAATCGCCAAATGGTTGAAATAGCACGTTTTGAGAAATACGAGTCAATACGCATTCCTGATAATTTTAACTTCTCAGATATTAAATCAATATCAACAGAAGGTAAAGAAAAACTAAATAAAATTATACCTACTTCTGTAGGGCAGGCATCTCGTATTAGTGGCGTATCAGCTGCCGATGTATCAGTACTATTGGTGCACTTGTATCGTTAATAGAGTTTCACGTGGATAACGCCATCTTAAATTTAATATAATCAATGATATATAACAACAATGAGTAGTAGTATTTGGCTGTACAACATTTGTAAAAAAAATTCTCTTTTTATCGATGATGCACAATTGAATCAACTTAGTAATTATGTTGATAACTTAATTACGTGGAACCAAAACATTAATTTGATATCCCGAAGTGAGGAAAATAATATTTGGCAACAGCAGCTATTGGGATCAATCTCATTTCTTTTTCAGTACGCTCTTGAAGAACCCTCTACGATTCTTGATCTGGGAACTGGTGGAGGATTACCAGGAATACCGTTGGCAATATTAAAACCTAAGCTGAACGTAACATTGCTTGATTCTATACAAAAGAAAATAAATGCTATTACAAATATACTCTTACAGCTATCTCTAAGTAATATCTTGGTGATTTGTTCTCGCGCAGAAGAACTAGGGCAGAAAAAAAAATTCCAATGTGCTTTTGACTACATTATTGCAAGAGCTGTTGCACCAACCGTAGATATTATAAGGTGGGGAATCCCATTATTAAAAAAATCAACCGCCGAGAAACCATTAACTAGTGTGCCCGATAAAAATATCCTTGTTAGGAAAGGATCGATCATTATGTTAAAAGGAGGAGATCTAACAGATGAAATTAGAAAGGCCAGATTGAAATATCCCCATGTTTCGATAACAGAACATTCTATAGTTATTCGGGGGATTGGCACAGAAGAGTTAGTAGATAAGAAAGTGGTTATCGCGATACCATGAGCAAAAATAAACATCTCTTTCAATACCTCTTAATACTTACAACAGAACAACGCAATAGGCACAGCCTCCATGTCGATACTTTGGATATTAATGAGCTACTTTCTGTTATAAACAAAGAAGATCAATACGTTCCCAATGCGGTAATGAAAGAAATCCCGTCAATTGTCAAAGCTGTCAAATTAATAGTGAATGCAATTAGAAGTGGCGGGCGACTTATTTATATCGGAGCTGGAACTAGCGGAAGGCTGGGGGTTCTAGATGCCACAGAGTGTCCCCCAACATTTGGTACAGATCCGAAGATAGTCATCGGGTTAATAGCAGGAGGTAAGAAAGCGATGTTCAGGTCTCAGGAAGGAGCTGAAGATAGGGTAGAAGATGGCAAAAGAGATATTCGGTTAGCAAAAGTAACAAAGAGAGATGTTGTGTGTGGTATTGCTGCCAGCGCCCACACTCCGTATGTTGTCGCTGCGATAAAAGAGGCGAAGCTTCGAGGCGCGAAAACTATTTTTGTAACGACCAATCCGCGAACAATTTTGAAACAAAAATCATTTTCAGAGCTAAGGAAAAATATAAATGTTGCAATTTGTCCGCACGTTGGTCCCGAAGTGATTATGGGTTCAACACGGATGAAATCCGGTACGGCACAAAAAATGGTGCTGAATATGCTTACAACAGCGACCATGATTCGTCTTGGTAAAGTGTATGAAAACATGATGGTTGATCTGAAAATGAACAGCAATAAATTGGAGGAGCGCGCAAAGCGAGTGTTGATGATTGCCACAGGAGTAAATTATGATACTGCCGCTACAGCACTTGAGAAGGCGGCCGGGCACGTGAAAACTGCTATTGTGATGATCATGGCAAACGTATCTACTAATGAAGCGCGAAAGCGACTAAAGAACACCCGGGGATTTGTTCGATTGGCAATACAAAACAAACGGCATCGTGCATAACCACTATCTTTTATGAAGCGTCAACTACTGATCGACTCAGAAATTTTCCCACCATTTTACGGCTTTCCTAAGGAAGGAATCACGTTTCTTAAACAACTCAAGAACAACAATAACCGTGAGTGGTTTAAAAAAAATAAATTGAAGTTTGAAAAATTTGTTAAGCTTCCAATGCAGTCATTGATATCATCGCTCAAAGAGCTGATGGCACGAGTTGCCCCCGAAATACACGTAGATCCGAAACGAAGTCTATTTCGTATCTACCGGGATACGCGCTTCAGTAAAAATAAGACACCGTATAAAACACATGTTGCGGCGGTCTTCCATTTAAAAGGACATTGGGAAGACAGTGCCGGTTATTACGTGCACATCGAGCCGGGAGTAGTTTACGTTGGCGGCGGCGTGTACATGCCAGCAAGCGACCAATTGAAACGTATTCGCCATGCAATTGCCGACAACCCAAAAACGTTTCTCACTATAGTAAGCGAAGATATCTTCATCAAAAAATTCAAAAAACTCGAGGGGGAAAAACTCCATCGCATTCCACTTGGTTTCCCAAAAGATCATATAATGGCGGAGTGGTTGAAGTACAAAAGTTTCTACACTGGTGTTGAGTGGAAGGAAGTCCTTTGTTACTCTCCCAAATTTGTCGATAAAATTATGCAAGTGTACAAAGAATTATTACCCCTCGTCAGGCTCCTTAACACAGCGTTGGGCAAATAAACAAAAGTGAATTTGTTCCTTAAAAAAAATCAACAACCACGGTATTCATTTAGCAACATCTCATATTCGGTATATTGTGTTGTGAGTATGATTTACTCAATTTTAATTGTGCCTTTAACCCTCATAAAGGTTTCTGCTATGCCGAGTATCACAAATCAACATTGACAATATCATCGTTTTTTTATATTTTAAACTGTTCATGCAACTCACGGTTTCCATCTAACAATAAGGAGAAGTAACTATGATAAAAATCTTTGCTACCTCGTTCTTAATCTTTGCTGTGCTGGGCTCTGTCTATGCAGGTAATATTTTGAAGGGACAGAAGCAGGTGCAAAAGCAGGAATATCGTCCAGGCATACTCGTGGTACAGTACAAAGCGGAGGCAACAGCTTCACCAAATTTCAAGATTGCCATGGATGCTAATGGCATTGCGCATACAGGCATTGGATCGCTCGATAACATTCATCGTCAGGCAAGTGTTCGCTCTGTGAGTAGAGAGGATCTCTATACTCCGAAAAATAAAATTCTTACTTCACGGCTTGGTGTCGATCGAATTTATTTACTCAAAGTTCCACCATCAACTGATATCGTCACTTTAGCACAACATTATGCCCAAGACCCGAACGTCGAGTTCGCAAATCCTGACTGGAAAGCATACCCCGATGTTATTCCCAACGATCCACTCTATCCTAATCAATGGGGACATAATAATACAGCACAGATGCCAAGTTACAACTGGAGTGCATTCGAACACAATGGACCACCTGTTGGCACAGTCGGTTTTGATGCCAATGCAGAAGCCGCATGGGGCAACTCGCAGGGTTTTGGAAGCTCATCGATAGCTATTGCAATTATTGATGGAGGCGTTGAATGGGCACATCCTGACCTTTCTGCAAATATCTGGACAAACCCCGGTGAAACCGGAGGCGGTAAAGAAACAAACGGCATTGATGACGATGGAAACGGGAAGATTGATGACTGGCATGGATGGGATTTTGGAGATAACGACAATAATCCAGATGATAATAGTAGTAGCCCCGGACATGGAACTGCCTGTGCAGGTATTACGGCAGCGGTGGCAAACAACAACCTTGGCGTTGCAGGTATTGCCGCCGGTTGTAAGATCATGGCTCTCAAAGGCGCAAATAGTGCAGGCACTCTCTTTTACTCATATATAAATAATGCGATCTACTATGCTGCAGATAACGGAGCAAAAGTCATAAGCATGAGTTTTAGCAGCACATCGCAGGATGCCGCTAACCAGACAGCTTGCACGTACGCATGGAATGCCGGCTCAGTACCATGCGCAGCAACGAGCAACTATAACTTGTCAACAATTGGTTACCCCGCAGGCAATACAAACGTTGTTGGTGTTGGTGCAGCGTCAAACTGTGGTGATCGGAAGCGAAGCAGCAGCAACCCGTCCGAACTTAATCCCGGCGTTGCAGCGGATCCAAACGGATACACGTGTGACGGCGAGCGGTGGTGGGGATCAAACTACGGCTCTACAACAAAAGATGCCGCCACCGCTGTTGATGTCATCGCACCGACGATTCTTCCTACGACAGACCGCGTAGGTGCAAACGGATATGATCCAGGTGATTATGATCTATATTTCAACGGGACATCTTGTGCAACTCCATACGCCGCCGGTGTATGTGGACTTATATTTTCGAAGAACCCGTCTTGGACAGCTTCACAAGTTAGGAACCAATTATGCAATACCGCACAGGATATTGTGAACGTCGAATCGGTTGGGGGATGGGATCGCTACTCAGGTTACGGTATGGTTGATGCCGCCGCGGGTACAGGTGGTGGTGCGCCTGCCGATACTATTCCACCGGTCATTTCAAATGTTCAAGCAAGCAGCATCGGTGCAAACAGTGCAGTCATTACGTGGACGACGGATGAGCTATCCAACTCGGTTGTTGATTATGGTCTCACAGCAAGCTACGGTAGCTCGGCAAGCAACGCAGCAAACGTCACAAGCCATAGCATCACGCTGAGCAGTCTCAGTGCAAATACCCTATACCACTATCGTGTGAAGTCGACCGATCCATCGAACAACACCGCAACAGGTGTTGATCACACGTTCCAGACAGGCGGCTCGTTCAGCTATGCCCCAACCTCAACGACAATAATTCAGGGAAGCCTGAACTCAGGCAGCTTTAGTAACCTTGCAACGAATAATGCAAGTTACTACGTTGTGAATTCGACGACAAGCGGTAATCCTCGCACGACGAACTGGTACGGCAGCGTAACGGTGTCGCAGGCACCAGCCAGCATCACGAGTTTAACGGTCACGTACGATGGAAAATATTCGCGCACTAATCGGACACAGATTCTCTATCTCTATAACTGGGTATCTGCATCCTGGACACAAATTGATTCACGTACAGTCGGAACGACCGATGTGACGATCTCCAACACGCAAACTTCGCCAGCGAATTTCATCTCAGGCTCTGGTGAGATTCGGCTTCGCGTGAACGCATCGACCGGCAACAAGAACTTTACCTGTTCGGGTGATTATATGCAGTTTACAGTCGGGACAGCAGGTGTTAGTCTTTCCAAGCAGATTCCAATTGTCATAACGGAAAACGCAGCTCCAACGGAATATGCTCTCATGCAAAACTACCCCAATCCCTTCAACCCGAGCACAAATTTTGCTTTTCAGGTTGCGGAGTTCGGACACGTGAAATTAGTTGTGTATGACGTTCTTGGACGTGAAGTTGCAACGATTGTTAACGAGGACCTCAATCCCGGAGAATATAACCGCACATGGAATGCAAACGGCATCCCCAGCGGCGTGTATTACTTTCGCCTCACGGCAGGATCATTCTCCGAAGTGAAGAAAATGATGCTGCTCAAATAGCAATTCAGTTATATTGTAAGTTAGATGAAGGGGTGAGATAGTGCTCACCCCTTTTTATTTCTGGAAATAGACGTTGCGCCTAAAAAATACCAACATCGGCTTTGTAACTTCGAAGGATTATCCAGATTTAACGGGTAGTGATCGAATCGCAGCGAAGGCACTACAATCCGAAGGTGCTCGACTCACCACGGCCATCTGGGATAATCCGTCGGTCGATTGGACGAACTTCGATGCAATTATTATCCGCTCAACATGGGATTATCACCTACACCCGTCTCGGTTCGTGAGCTGGCTGGATTTGTTGGAACAACAGCAGTTACCTGTCTGGAATCCGATAACCATTCTTCGTTGGAATATGGACAAGCGGTATCTCCTTGATCTCGAAAAGCACGGTGTCTCGATCCCGCGTACATGTTTCCTCAACAGCAAGGAATCGTTTAATGTTGCTTCTGTGCAATCGCTTCTTGCAACTGACGAAGTTGTCATGAAACCGACCGTCTCGGCGTCTGCATGGAACACGTGGCGCTGTTCGCTCAAAGAATTTTCCAACAACGACCGGCAAAAGCTGAATCACCTGCTTGCTAACACGAATGTAATGGTGCAGGAGTACATGCCGGAGATAGAAGTCGATGGCGAGTGGTCATTGATGTTCTTCGGTAAAGAATTCAGCCATGCAGTGAGGAAATATCCTGTCGCAGGAGATTTCCGCGTACAGGAAGAGCTTGGAGGGCGTTACGGTTTGGAACCGGATCCACAAGCAGATCTTATTCGGCAGGCAAGCGATGTTCTCAAGATCATCAACGAGCCGCTACTTTACGCCCGTATCGATGGGATTGTAAGGGCGGGGAAATTTATACTCATGGAGTTGGAGCTACTTGAGCCATCGCTTTTCTTCGACGCAAATCTCGCCGCAGCTAAACGTTTCTGTGAGCGGGTGGTGGAAGTAATGGGTGTGCGTTGGAGGTGAAAAGATATTTCCGTATGTTTACGCAAACACAACTGTGGAGGGAAACATGGGAAAATCCGATATTGTTACAACATCGTTTGTCGAGCAGCGCATCTTCCTGATACGCGGACAGAAGGTGATGCTCAGCCCACACTTGGCAGAACTGTACGAAGTTGAAACAAGAGCACTTAATCAGGCAGTAAAGCGCAACTCTGAGCGTTTCCCTGAAGATTTCATGTTTCAACTGACTGTGAAGGAGGTCGATTTTCTGGTATCACAAAATGTGATACCACAGAAAAAGTATTTCGGCGGGTCGTTGCCATACACTTTTACGGAACAAGGGGTAGCCATGCTTTCATCGGTGCTGCACAGCAGACGTGCGATCCAAGTCAACATAGCCATTATGAGAGCGTTTATAAAGTTACGAGAATTGCTCGCGTCCAACAAAGATCTTGCTCACAGGCTTGACGAGCTTGAACAAAAATATGACAAACAATTTGCAGTTGTCTTCGAAGCCATAAGGCAACTTATGCAGCCTCCCGCAAAACCAAAGCGCCAGATCAGATTCCGCGTGGAAGAAGCAAAAATTCCTTACCGTGCGAGGAGAATAGCACGTTCTTACCGTTGAACATGACAAGTCAACGACCCGACCTCTGTCGGGGCTACGACCCGACTTCCGTCGAGGTCTACAACTTGTCGTAGACAAGAAATTTGTGTAAGTTTCAAGCCAATGAATACAAGGCGTAAAACTCAACAAAATGAGTCGCTGTTTCCCAATTTAGAAAATGACCGGCGTTGGGAAACCAGAGGAATCTTCTCCGAGCATTATCTTAGAAATAGACTCACACAATCCCACCTATGGCCTAAAGATGACTTTGCTAGACCTATCTATGATTTTATCATGGATCTCTGGAAAAGACGATTCGTCGGACTTGCCAAAGGAAATGAAGAACTTACACGTGGTGAGTTCTTAAACAAGATCCTTGAGAAACTTGGCTTCACATTTTTCTCCAATCTTGATCTGCCCGAGTCACAAAGGCGTCAAGTGCCCGATTACCTTCTCTTCGAAGATGAAGAAACGAAAGAGAAAGTATTTAATGAGGATGGACAAGTAAAATATCAAGCTGCCATCGCATTGATGGAGGCAAAAAAAGTACACCACCCACTAGATCAAGTATCGAAAAAAGAAACACCTGGACGATTTCCGCACCAACAAGTACGAGATTACCTGAACGAAGCCACAGATAAAGATGGCCAACCATATTTTCGATGGGCTGTTCTATCTAATGGGAATGTATGGAGACTCTACTGTCGAGATGTACACCCCTCATCATATTTTGAGTTTCGACTTGCTGGACCTGATGACTATTTTTGCTCATATAATGATTTCAAAATCTTTCTCACGCTATTCCAACCTCAGGTCTTTGTAAAGAAAGATGGACGTTGTGCGCTTGACGAAATTCGTGAAGAATCAATAGTTTTTCAAACTGATCTTGAAGAAGACCTTCGTCGTCGTGTTTTCACTGTCGTTGTTGATCTGGCAAATGGGTTCTGGAAGTACAAAGATAATCAACTGACCGAGTCTGAACTCCCTGAGCTTTACAACAACTGTCTCATCTTCCTCTATCGCTTACTTTTTATTCTTTATGCTGAGGGTCGTGGGCTCTTACCGGTGAAACTATCAGGAGTTGGTTCAAATAAGCTTTACCGTGAGCGCTTCTCTTTGCAGCGGCTTATTCCACAGCTCAAGAAAGGGGTCGAGTTCAAATCCAATGAACTTACAAACTTATATGAAGAACTCATCAAACTCTTTCACCTTATTAACGGCGACAAACCATCTCTGAACAAAGAGTGCAGTGTGCCACGATACAACGGTGGACTTTTTAATCCAAAAGCGCATGCAAAGCTCGAGCAATGGCGCGTTGGCGAGGAAGCTCTTGCGCGGGTTTTGCGCGATTTGATCTTTAGTGCAGGACACACGACTTCAAGTCACCAGGCTGAATTTGAGTGGGGAACGATTGATTACGCAGACCTTGAAGTACGCCAGCTTGGTGATATTTATGAGGGACTGCTGGGTGGTCATCTGGAATTAGAAGATGGAAATCTTGTCTTGCGAAGTGAAAAAGGTGCATTGCAAGTTTCGGGAACATTTTACACTCCTGACTGGGTTGTGAAATTTCTCGCTGAAAAAACTTTGAAACCCTTAATTGATGAGATTGAAAAAAACTCAGAAATCGAAGAGGCAAAAAAAAGGAAGAAAAAAGACAACTCCTTTGCCCTGAAAGTATTAAAGCTCAACATACTCGACAACGCCATGGGCAGCGGCCATTTCCTTGTACGCGCAACAGAATGGCTTGCTGATCAGATTGTCTACCACGAAACAACGAAATTCCAAATGGAAACTGTCCCTCCTGGAATTTCCCAAGAGCTAGCTGAAGTTGCGTACTGGCGAAGAAGAGTTGTCGAGGCATGTATCTACGGACTCGATGTTAATCCTCTTGCGGCAGAACTCTCAAAGTTGTCGCTGTGGTTGACTTGTATTGCGACAAATGAACCGTTGAATTTTCTTGATCATCACTTGCGAGTCGGAAATTCATTGATCGGAGCAAGACTCAACGAGCTTTCAATACTACCGATACATTTAGAAGATGAACAAATACCATTCTCTTTCGGTAAGAGTTTGACTGACGCAGTAAGTGATGCTATTAAGGAGATCGAAGCGATTGAAGAAGAAGCATCGACGGAAATCGACATCGTGAAGAAGAAAGAAGAGCGTTGGCGTGACAAGGTTATTAGCAGATTGGAGCCATTCAAACAAGTAGCCAATGTTTGGATCGCCGCTACTTCCGGCTTAGAGATCAATGAATCCGAGTATACGACGATAGCCAATGGGCTGATTGATCCGTCAAAACCTCGGACAAAGGAACACAAAGAATTGAAAAAGGTATGGGAGGTATTTCATGATGATTTTGAGAGAATCACTAAACATTTGAATCCTTTCCATTATGAATTGGAATTTCCCGATGTCTTTTTCGACGAGGACGGCAAGCGAAAAGAAAATCCCGGTTTTGACGCAATTCTCGGCAACCCTCCGTACATTTCAACGCAAACTTCGAGTGAGTTTGAATATCGAAATGCGCTGAAGTTCAGATTCAAGTTCGTGGATGATCTGTACACGCATTTTGTGTTTCAAGGTTTCAATCTTCTAAGGACGGGCGGAACGTTTGGCTATGTTATTTCCGATACCTTCTTCACACTCTCGACAAAGTCATTGATGCGTGATCTTCTCCAATGCAATCGGTTGATGTATCTCGGGCAGTGCGATCCGTTTAAGGCGACAGTGGATGCAGCAATCTTTGTCGCTCATAAAGAGAAGGCAAAGGATAACTACGACCTTCTTTTCGTCCAAGCCCGCTATGCTAATGACAAGGGGACGCCTGATAAAGATTTAGAAAAACTTGCCGAGAAGCCTACGCCGTTGCTCGTCAACGGCACAGTGCCGATTGAGAGCAATGGCACAAAGCGGCACATTTTGCATGGCACTCTTGGATGTCTCAGGCTGCATCGTGTTGACGTAAATTCATATCGTTACGCTTTGAAGTCTGCATTCTTTGAGCCTACTCAAGCCATTACACAACTGTACAACAAATTCAATGATCCTCTAAAGAAGTTAGTGTCAGAGTGGTGGGAAAAGGTGGAAACATCCAAGAGATTTGATGATAACCGTGAAGAGATATCTCGTTATCATAAGACACTGAAACCCGGAGATATTTCGCTCGTTGGCTTAATTGCTGATGGTGGACAAGGGATGCGTACAGCTAACAATGGAAGGTTCCTCGGTTTCCTTGAAGGAACGGAACAGGCTCAAGGAATAGACCTTCGAAAGAAAGAGCTTACCAAATTATGGACTCAACATCCCAAGGTCAGCGTAGAGTTTCGTAAATTGCTTGAGGAGCGTAAAGGCGATTTCGAAACCGCTGTAGAACCACTTAAAGTGCGATTCGACCCACTTCGCGACCTTGGACTGAAACGTGGGGAGATTTATCGGACTGTCTCTGAAGATTCCATAGCGAATGAAGAAGATTTCACGCGTGCGTATGAATTGCGAAAACCTGAGCTGGAAGAACTTTGGAAAGAATCAAAAGAGTTCAAGACTGCTTACAAGAAATACAAAGAAGAATACGGACATAACTTCTGCAAAATTTTTGTTGCCCTGGCTGCACTTGCCACAAAGCAAAATATTGCGCTGACAAAACTTGGCATACGCTCGGGTGAGTTTTACGACGATGAGAGTGATGCACCGCGCATCGCAACAATATATCGAGGACTTTCTGGCAAGCAAACTTGGGTACAGTTCCGAAAGGGTGATCCTGAAGGTAACAAGTGGACTGATATTGAACCGCTCTTCATTCGATGGAACTGCGAGAGCGTTAGCTTCTTGTTCGATAACAGTGGAAGACCAGAATCAACTATGCCAGTCGTTCGCAATGCACACTTATATTTTACCGAAGGAGTAACATACACACTGCTCGGAAACCATGTCGCTCTCAAGGCAAAGCTGCAACCTAAGTGTGTTTTTGATGCAGGGGCTTCCCGTCTTACCCCCATCATACAGGGTGTTTCAGCATATACGTTTCTCGCCGTGTTAAACAGCAACATTTTCAGTTTCATCATTCGAAAGTTCATCAAGAACACTGCGGCATATGAGATCAACGATGTGAGGATGGCGCCGTTCGTCATCCCATCCAAAGAGCAGGCTGAAAAACTCGAAACACTTGCCAAGCGAGCAGTTGTGGCAAAAGAACTTACGTTAAAAAAACAAGATCCATCACTAGAACTTATCAAGTACTGTCGGCAGTTGGTCAAAGAGCAACAACGGGCACCGAAGTATCTTCAACCTCATCACCAACTCTTACTGCTCGACTCCGCTGAAGATTGCTTGAACGCTATTGAACTTGCAGTTCAATGGGAAGTAGAAAAACTATACGACGTAGAAGGCATGGGGCCATTTGAGGAATTCTGACTGTGATGTGGAACTCAGTGTTGGATAAGGCGTTTAAGGGGAAGCTGTGAGGGGCTTAGAACAAACCTTTATTATCTGAAATAGCCCCTCGTCCTTGCATCATTGACACATACCCGCGTGTCGGTCCTATCTGCTGAACAAGTTCTTTGGAAGGCGGGACGAATCGTTCAGCAGCCAATTTGACTTCTCGCATCCTTTCCCGTATCTTTACAGGTATTATTGATAAGTCTGTCTACACTCTCATAAGGATAGAGTTATGCTAAGAGCAATTGCAGTAGATGAAGAAGAATCAATCTCCACAACATTAGCAGCGCACGGGACGGCAGTTGAACAAGGTGTGCGCGAACTCGATGTCACGCTTATCCGACCAACCAACTACACCGATGATGGCTACCCCATCAGGACGCGGGTAGGCGTTATCCGCAGCAATACACTAACACAGATGGGCACGCTTGCGCGCGATCTCGCGAACTATCCATTCTTCAAAGGCGTGTCGCTGAAGGTTCACCTCATCGATGAAGCGATCGAGCGCGTGCCGGTAAAAGAAATCCTCAGACGTTCCAAAACTTCCGGCGTAAAAGCAATTATCATGCTCGTTGGCGTGCAATCGAACCAGTATCCGCGTGCACAAGACATTGCTTCGTGGTTTCTTCCTCATAACATTCCTGTGATGATCGGCGGGTTCCATGTGAGCGGTATGCTTGCCATGGTTGGCTTGACTTCCGACCTCAGGGTTGCATTATCAAAAGGAATCATTCTCGTTGCGGGTGAAGTCGAGGGCGGACGATTACCAGCCATTGTCGCAGATGTTGTTCGCGGACAAGCAGAGCCGCTCTACAACTTCATGAATCCTACAGTTGACCTCGCAAGTTTGCCGACGCCCCGCCTTACAAAAGAAGATTTCAAGAAATTTGCCTCGCCGTTTAGTACCATCGATACAGGGCGGGGGTGCGTCTTCACGTGCGACTTCTGCACCATCATCAACGTTCAAGGCCGGACGATGCGGTGTCGGAATCCACAGCAGGTCGTTGATTTTGTTAGACAGAGTTACCACGAAGCGGGTGTTTTGCACTGCTTCTTTACGGACGACAACATCGCACGAAACCCGCGCTGGCGTGAACTCTTCGCAGGTTTAATCCGCCTGCGTGAGGAAGAGAATATTCCCTTCACCTTCATGATGCAAAGTGATCTTGCGGCGCGAAAGATTCCACCGGGGGATTTTTTTGTGCTCGCCGCACGCGCAGGATGCAATCAGGTATTCTTTGGCGTAGAAAGCGTGAACCGTGAGAACCTCCGTTCGCAGGAGAAGTTTCAGAATCAGGTCACGGAGTACAAGGACCTCGTAGCGCATTGCCACTCGCTCGGCATTGCCGCCCATGCAGGATATATCTTAGGGCTGCCATTCGATACGCCGTCGAGCATCGAGCGGGATATCGCCGAGCTTCAACTGATGGGATTTGATTCCGCTTCGTTCTACATTTTGTCGCCGCTTCCCGGCTCAAAGGATCATCAACAGTGGTGGCGAAGCAGACGGTGGATGGATAGCGATTTCAATACGTACGATTCAGCACACGTCGCAGTAGCTCCAGAGCGTATGACGCGAGAACAACTCATGGACGCATACCGGAAAGCGTGGGAACAATTTTATTCCACAGAGCACATGGTAAATGTGCTCAAGATCTGGCGGCACGACTGGCGATATTTTTGGGACAGAGTCTTTTTCTTTGCGTGGTATCTCTACGCGTCGCGGGTCGAGCGTTTACATCCGATGAACTGCGGCTTCTGGACTGTGCGGTACAGGCGCGATCGGCGGGCCGGTTTTCCGCTTGAGGCTTTTTTCCCGTTCTGGTGGAGTCGGCTCAAAGCCAACGCAATCAGGATACGCGGTATCGTACAGATGTTCTTTCAATTCGAAGAAGTTTGGCTTCGCAGCCGACCTAAGAGTAAAATAGAAGAAGAACTACATGAGCTTATCGCAAAGACGAAGCAGGGTATCGCGGATTCGACAAGTCGGGTCGTTGACTGGCGAGAGCTCAAGGCACGGGAACTCGTGGCGATGTACAGAAAGTTGCACGACAGGATGCCCGAGGTCAAGGTTCCCTCGGTGGTTAGGCTCTGGCTCAGGAAGCGGAATCCATTCGCGGCTTCTTATACGAGAGCGTATGCTCAGCGCATCTGGAAGCGGTGGTATCTTCACATCTGGAATCCGTTGAAGTGGATCGAGGTCTGGCTTTTCGAGTGGTTCCACGGCTTGAGATTTCTCACCTATTTCCTCGTAGTGGGAAGGTAGGGATATCTGAACTCGGATTTGTAGGATGAAAGGATTGCCATGATAGTTTTATCACGGTCATCCTGTGAATCGAGAGAATCGTGATTCAGACAAATTTACTCATAGATGCCTTCCGCATCTCCGCCCATGATTAATTATGGTGCTATAGAATAACCTTCCAGGAAACCGTTTCAACGGTTTAGAGGGCAAAAGCAAGCTTAACAGTCAAGGGAAAGTGAGCACTCATAACGAAGAGGAAAATGAACCCTCTGTCCTAAAGGACATCTCCTTGACGAGTCTACGACTCGTTGAGTCGTAGACCTTCATACGAAGGGAGGATTATAGGTGGGTTTAGACAAATAACATGTACAACATTTATAAAGGATTCCCAATGCTTAACATAAAACAATGTCTCATTTTTATACTACTGCTAACGCAGTGTAGTTTTTCCCTCTTCGCCCACGATCTCTGGCTTGGAGCCAAATGGAATGCGAAGAAAACCCACATCCAGATAATACCGCTTGTAGGAGAACATTTTTCTACAGGCGAGGCGATTAAAGATCATCGTCGCTTCGAAAATGCGTCGGCATACTTGACTACGAGCAAACGGCTTGCGTTATCGAGCGACAATAAAGACTCAACAGTTCTTGGCACAATCGAGAGAACACCATCCTTCGTTGTCAGCACTGGTGTTAAGCAAAGAGAAATCTCGTACAATGACTCTATCGCCATCTTGTATCTCACCGAAGAAATCGGATTGACAAAAGAAAAAGCAGCCGAATATCTCACGCCCGGTGTCAAAGAATACAGCGAAACGTACAGTCGTCATCTCAAAACCGTAGTAATCACCGGGGAGACTATTCCTAAGGACACAGCTATTGATGTACCACTTCAGATACAGCTATTATCGTGGAAGGCAGTGGACACGGGGAAAGCACTTGTTCGGCTCCGCATTTTAGAAAACGGTAAACCACTTGGAAGCATTCCCGTTCGAGTCGTCTCAGGCGGAACAACAAAAATTGTGAACTGCGATTCATCAGGTGTTGCTGAAACAGATGTTGATCCGCGTCAGCCAATTCTGCTTGCGTACATTCAACTTAAAAAGCTCAGCGATAATCGATTGAACTCGGTGTGGACGAACTTAGCAATATATCGGCTGCCCTAGATAGAATATTCATGCTTTTACATTTGAAACGGGTGTTGCTGATTATCGCAGGTACACTCTCCATAGCGCTGGGTATTATTGGAATTTTTGTACCGCTGCTTCCCACCGTGCCGTTTCTTCTCCTCGCTGCCTATTGCTATGCGAAAAGCTCGGAGAAATTCTACAACTGGTTCATCAACAATCGCTGGTTCGGGAAGATGATACGGGATTACAAAGGGGGCAAAGGTGTGCCGTTGAAGGCAAAAGTATTCTCGGTGGGATTTATGTGGATTGTGATGGGATATTCAATTATATTCGTCGTCGAATCTGAAATCGTCAGCATTATTGTCATCGCTATTGGTGTAGGAGTAACGGTGCATCTCATGATGATGAGGTCGCACAAATGAATCACTGTATCAAAGCAAACAGGTAAGGACACATCTGGCAATGAATAAACTCACCCTCATGTTAACGCTTTGCACGCTCATCGGGTGCAGCACGCGGTACAGCGTTGACAATACGTCGAAGTCAAAAAGCAGTGCTAATGCTGAAGCCGATACTGTTGTTGAAGCTTATTCGCTCTTCGGTCGTCTACTAACGCGCCCGGCATTTTCTCCACAGCGGCGCAATGAACTCGATGCACAACTTGCGGTGGCGAAGAACAACTTCGACAATAATCCTAATGATCCGGAAAACATTATCTGGCTTGGCAGAAGAACGGCGTACTTAAGTCGGTACCGCGAGGCAATTGATATTTACTCGCGCGGAATCGAAAAGTTTCCGACTCACTTCAAACTATATCGTCATCGCGGTCACCGGTACATCACCATTCGTGAATTTGATAAAGCTATTGGTGATCTTGAGAAAGCAGCGTCACTGATTCATGGAGTGCCAGATGAAGTTGAGCAGGATGGCTTGCCGAATAAATACAACATCCCTACCAGCACATCGCACACGAACATCTGGTATCATCTGGGGCTTGCCTATTATCTAAAAGAGGATTTCGAAAACGCTCGTCGTTGTTATCTCGAATGCCTTACATTATGCAAGAACGACGATATACTTTGCGCCACGACCGACTGGTTGTATATGACGTGTCGAAGAGTTGGTTTGCATGACGAAGCGAAGACGTATTTAGAACCTATTAACGTCGATATGACAATCTATGAAGACTCGGCATATCATCGTCGCTTACTCATGTACAAAGGAGAACTTCAACCATCAGCACTTCTTGACACGTCGGGGGCCAATGACCTGACAATTGCCACTCAGGGATATGGTGTAGGGAACTGGTACTTTTATAACGGTGAGATCGAAAAAGCGAAACAAATATTTGAGCAGGTAATTACAGGATCAAACTGGGCTGCGTTTGGGTACATTGCCGCCGAAGCAGAGTTATATCGAATGAGCAAGAAGAAATGAACGCGTATCGTTAATCGTTCCTCAACGCCGCCACAGGATCAACTCGTGATGCACGAGCGGCAGGATACAGTCCAGCCACAACGCTTACTCCCACACCGACAGCTAATGCAATTGCAATAAGCCAAAGCGGCATCGCAAATAAATCTATAGATGGAATACCTTTATCTTCCATGAAGCCCTGCGCTATCACTGAAGCGATTCGTGTGATTATCCACCCGAAGATAATGCCGCCGGAAGTCCCGAGAAAACCTATAACACCCGATTCGACAAGAAACAACGCGCGGATATCGTTCTCATATGCGCCAAGCGATTTCAAAATGCCGATCTCACGCCGCCGCTCATTAATCGACATCACCATTGTGTTTACAATCCCAAGCGATGCCGTGGATAATGCAATCAACCCAATGAGACCGAGTGCCATATCAAAATAAAGAAACACTCTCTGAATTTCCTCAAACTCTGCGGCGAAGCTGAACGTTCGATACCCCATTCCTTCAACAGATTCTTTAATTTTTGTGTACGGGACTTTCGGGTCGAAATCGAGCGTGACCTGCGAAAATGTTTTACCCCCTTCTTGTTCCGGCGGCGAGAAGAGCGTACCTGAGCTCATTGCCGTGATGATTTCCAGAGGGCTTCCGCCGAAACCGCTCGTCCTAAATCGCTGCGCTGTTTCAATAGGAATGATCACAGGCTCGATACGCGTGCGTCCCATATGGCTTGACTCGCGTACACCGCAGATAGTCAACGTATCGCTAATGACTTCCTGTGCGTTCATAAAGCCTTTGACAAATCGTTGAACGATTTCATTCGCTTCTGTACGAATTACGTGTGCACGATATGTTTTGTAGAATAGCGAGTCGAAGTGGATGCGCTTTGCACGGTCGAGCAATGTCTCACCTTTGTTAACCAAGATATGGGCTAACCCGCTATCGATAGTTGAAACTTTTACAGAGATGACGATGGGCATACCGATGACAGATTTCGGTGAATCGATTCCTGCATCCTCTAACAATTCATCAGAAACGATAACCTCACGAGATGTATCGGATTTGAATGGCGTACCAGCAAGCAGTGTAGAGAAAATTTTTGTTTGAAATGCCATAGAAGTAAGCGCTTGAGCTTTCGATTTGACCGTCGTATCGCCGATGGAGACATCGACAGAGAACGCATCGTACGCGTAGATGAGATTTACGCCGGGGATTTTTGCAATACGTTCTATGGCTTCTTTATTGAGCTTTGGTGAAGAACTCGAATCTTTGTCTTTCGATCTATCTTTTGGATACACATGCATTGTGGTGAATAATCCGAGTTTATTGAATTGCTGCTCGATGTTTTGCTGGCTGCCTGCCCCGAATGAGAGCATCGACACGAATGCAGCGATAGCAATAAGAACACCAGCGGAGGTAAGAAACGTGCGGAGTTTCATGCGTCGCAGATTGCCAGTGGAGATAACGACAAGGTCACGGAACGTCATGACAGATTTCCTCCTGATATCCGCGTAGCTTCATCGGCGATGATGTGTCCATACTGCATGCGAATCGTTCGATGCGATTGCTGCTTCGCTAATTCTAAATTATGTGTGACGAGAACGATGGTCAATCCGTTAGCATTTAATCTTGTCATGAGGGAAGAAATCTGATGAGCGTTTTCGTAATCGAGATTTCCCGTCGGCTCGTCGGCGAAAAGAATTTCAGGATTCTTGACAATCGCGCGGGCTACGGCAACACGCTGTTGCTCGCCGCCGGAGAGGTCTGCGGGACGATGAGTCAATCGGTCACCCAATCCTAATTGCTCCAACGTATGAGTTGCCAGACGCCGTCGCTCGGTGGGAGTGGTATTGTAAAAATATAATGCAGTTTCAACGTTTTGCAATGCCGAATAGTGCGATATCAAATTGAACGATTGGAAAATCATTCCTACCTTGTGAGCGCGGTACGCAGCTAATTGACGTCGGGAAAACGATGACAGTGGTGAGCCGTCGAATTCAACACTTCCGGAAGTCGCTGTATCTAATCCTGCAAGAAGATTGAGAAGGGTTGTCTTCCCCGATCCGGATGAGCCTACGATGCTGAGATATTCTCCTTTGTTGACAGTCAACGATACGCGGTCGAGCGCGCGCACCTCGTGTGCACCACGACGATAATAGCGGCAGAGGTCTTCTGCGCGAATATAGGAATTGGAATTCATGAGATTGAATGTACGCTCTGTATACGTGATTTGCAATCGAATGTTATGTGTTGTAGATTTGTCGAACAGTTTATCTTTCAACAATCTTTTTCGACAATACTATGAGTGAACACCGCATTAGCTGGAACGAGTATTTCATGAATATTGCTGAACAGGTTGCCACACGAAGCACGTGCGACAGAAAACATATCGGCGCTGTTATAGCACGAGATAAAACAATCCTTTCCACAGGTTACAACGGCAGTTTGCGAGGCGCACCGCATTGCGATGAGGCAGGGCATGATATGGAAAATGACCATAGCATCCGCACCGTCCACGCCGAAGCAAATGCAGTGGCGCAAGCAGCGAAGCATGGCGTGATGATAGATCAGGCCGAGTTGTACGTTACCGCATCACCCTGCTTGACTTGCTTCAAACTTAACGCCAATGCAGGAATTAAAGTGGTGTACTACAAAGAGTTCTATCGAGACAAGAGAATTAATGAGTATGCTCAGCAGGCGGGAGTAACACTTGTATATATGAGAAGCAAAGACATGGCGAAGTAATAGCTTCTTATCATATGGAGATGTGATGAATAAGATTATTTATTGCTGACACGAACACTTCCGATTGAGTCAGCAGACTTACGACAAGGTATCCCTCGTTCTGTAAATCGAAAAAGTAACCGGGGAAAAGATATACACCGTATTCATTTAGCAATTCCATAGCCCATTCTTCATCTGATTTTGTTCTTGGGACTTTTAAAATAGCATACCAACCGCCTTCTGATTCAAGAAGAGAAACTGGTGAAGGTGAACATAAGACACCCTGAAGGAATTCGTAGTTGGATTTGACGCGACTAAGAATCTGGTATTGAATTGATTTCCCGCATCGGAAAAGTTCAAGTAAAGCGATTTGCACGGGGGTATTCACCGATAAATAGGTGTCACAAAGTATTTCAAGCCGTCCCCTTGCTTCAAGGGTCACCGTTCGTTCGCCACCAATGACCATCCATCCCAGTTTCATCTGCGGAAGTCCACACGATTTTGATATACCGTTCAATGTAAATGTTAATACTTCTGATGTGCTCACAGTTGTACCCACCCGAGTTGGATCATCATGAAAAGGATAATCCAGAAATACCTCATCGACAATCAGCGCTACATTGTGCAATCGTGCAATTTCTTGCAGCTGTTGATATTCTTCCTTCTTGAGAAACATTCCGGTGGGATTATGTGGGCTGACGATAACCAATGCTTTTGTCGATGATGTTATAGTACTGCGAATTGATTCTACATCAATGTGCCAGCCATGATCATAGAAAAGGTGATATGAGAGAAGATGAACATCACTTACTTGAGCAAGGTATTCGAATAATGGATAAGATGGTTGAGGAACAAGAATATGTTCGTCTCTATTGCAGAGCAGTTTGAAGAGTAGGGAATACGCTTCACTGGTACTTGCTGTTAGAAAAATATCCTCTGGATCGACGTCAATGCTCTTTTCACGGTAATATTGAGCGACAGCTTCCCTTGCAGATAATAATCCCTGTGAAGACGGATGATAAGACAATGTATGCCGATGTGAGAGTGACGAAAGAATATCTTGTTCGGGATATATTATTCCACATTCTGTCGGGTTGGAAATTGATAAGTCAAAAATCGGATTGCCACTCTTGCGGTGAGATTCAAGCGCTTCGGTGAGACGGTTAGGCGATCGATGCCAATTGGTGCGGGAGGAGAACATGCTCACTCAGCTTCTACGGCCACCGCCTTCTTCTTCGACATTCTTGTTCGCTCATTGTGGTCGAGGTATTTCTTTCTCAAACGCAGTGACTGCGGTGTAACTTCGATAAATTCGTCATCTGCTATCCATTCGATTGCTTGTTCTAAAGAATGAATCTTTGGAGGCTCAAGACGTATCGCTTCATCGGCGCCGCTGGCGCGCATGTTGGTAAGCTGTTTCGTCTTGCAAACGTTGACGATGATATCTTCTTCGCGGGCATTTTCGCCGACGATCATTCCTCTGTATACACGGATACCCGGTTCAATAAAAAATGTAATGCGATCTTGAAGCTTGAACATAGCATACGCAGTCGCAGATCCATCTTCGAGTTGAATTACAGCACCTTTGTGCCGTGTGGACAATTCACCCTTAAACGGCTCGTAACCATGAAAATTATGATGAAGAATACCGGTTCCTTTTGTCTCCGTCATGAATTCAGATCTGAAGCCAAGCAACCCGCGCGCAGGCACGGTAAACTCAAGGCGTGTATTGCCTTGCGACTGTAGCATGTTCTTCATGACGCCGCGCCGTGAGCCGAGATTCTGGATAACAACACCGGCAAACTCATCCGGAACGTCTACAATAACGTGTTCCATTGGCTCACAGAGTACATCATCGATACGTTTGTAGATAACTTCAGGTGCAGAGACTTGGAATTCGTAATTCTCCCGACGCATCGTTTCTATGAGAATACCAAGGTGAAGTTCACCACGCCCGCTGACTTTAAAAATATCCGGGCTGTCAGTCAACTCAACACGTAAACTCACATTTGATCGTAGTTCTCGTGCAAGCCGTTCTCCAAGGTTACGTGTGGTAACGTATTTTCCTTCCTGTCCGGCAAAGGGAGAATTGTTCACGACAAAATTCATTGATAATGTTGGCTCCTCTATAGTCACAAATGGCAGTGCAGTTGGGTCTGCAGCATCTGCAATTGTCTCACCGATGTCAACATCCTCCATACCTGCAATTGCGATAACATCTCCTGCCGCAGACTCTTCGACTTCGATCCGTTTGAGACCGTGGAAGGTATAAATCTTTGTCACACGGGCATCGTCAACAGATCCATGGCGACGGATAATTTTCATCGGCGACCCAAGGCGAATAGTGCCGCGTTCGATGCGTCCTATGCCAAGCCTGCCGAGGTAGTCGCTATAGTCTATTGTTGTGACAAGCATTTGAAACGGTGAATGTATATCTCCCGGTGGAGGTGAAATCTTATTTACAATAGCCTGAAACAGCGGTTCAAGGCTTGTGCTCTCATCGTCGAGTTCTTTCTTCGCTATGCCTTGTTTAGCAATACAGTAGATTATCGGAAAATCTAATTGTTGGTTGTTCGCGCCGAGTGAAAGAAAGAGTTCGAACACTTCGTCGAGCACCTGATGTGAGCGGGCATCTTTACGATCAATTTTGTTGATAACCACAATCGGCTGGAGGTGGAGTTCAAGAGATTTTTTTAAGACGAACTTCGTGCCGGGCAACGGTCCCTCTGCCGCATCGACAAGCAGCAAAACGCCGCTGACCATTTTTAGCGTACGCTCAACTTCTCCGGCAAAATCGGAGTGTCCGGGCGTGTCAACGATATTGATCTTTATGGTGTTCTTGGTTTTAGGATCATTGTAGAACACGGCGGTATTCTTCGCAAGAATAGTAATACCGCGCTCGCGCTCAAGTTCGTTCGAGTCCATCACGCGTTTGACGACTTCCTGGTTATCGCGGAATGTTCCCGTTTGTCGAAGCATGTGATCGACAAGCGTTGTCTTTCCATGGTCGACGTGTGCGATGATGGCGATGTTGCGTATATCTGATCGTTGTTGCATAAAGTTCTCAGTGTAAGAGTGGTTCATGTATCACACTTGCAATGTGAAAACATGAGAATAAAAACGCCTTATCCCGCAGAATTGGGACAAGGCGTATCAATTTTACTGATCTAATGTACTAAAAAATCAGGCGACTTCCAAACAGGAATCAGTTATGAGGAATCGCAGCACAGTGTTTATCGAATGCAGAAGTCAATAACTGAGCCAATTCTTGCGGGTCTCGAATCTCGATATCTGAACGGTGAATCATGTGCACCAATTTACCGTCTTGCAAAAGTGCAAACGATGGGGAAGACGGCGGCATGTTAGTGAAGTATGAACGTGCCTGCATCGTTGCCTCACGATCACCGCTTGCAAAAACCGTCGCAACAACATCCGGTTTTACTGAATGCTTCAGCGCGAGCGACAATGCGGGGCGCGCTACTCCGCCCGCACATCCGCACACTGAGTTGACAAACACCAACGCCGTTCCTTTGCTTCCTTGTAATACCGCATCAACTTCTTCAGGTGTTCTCAGTTCTTTAACACCAAGTCGGGTTACTTCGCTCTTAATCTGATCAATAAGAAGGTCGTACATATCTAACTCCAAGTTTCAATTTTGATGATGAATTCATAACAATATACGAAATTATCGAAAGAAAGAGAAAACAGCAAAGACCCTCAGCCCCTACTTGACACTTTCAGCAATAACCTTTTTTGTAACTAAGAAAATCAGACACTAAGAATGAAGATAGGAAAGAATGTCTCGGTCCAATTTTCGACGACGACATCACTTCTTTGCTAAACTTTTGTACACGAGCTCCACAAATTTTTCTGAGGAAAGGAACCCTTTTCCCCACAGTTCATCAAAGTCTTTCGTTGGTTTTGCGGCGATGACTTCATCGAGCGTTTTGTTGCGTCGCACTAGTGAAAGTATTGTGTCTCTGATAGAAACAAGCATTTCACGATATGCTCTAAGATCTTTCTTACTTGCCAACGTACCATGCCCCGGAATTATTTTAGTTTCATCGTTTATTTTAGGCAACACTCTATCGACAGCGGCAATCATACCGTTAATAGATCCGCCCGAGGAAATATCAATGAAAGGATACATACCCCAAAAGAAAATATCTCCCATATGAATAACATTTGCCTTAGAAAAATAAATAATTGCATCCCCGTCAGTATGGGCAGGGTCAACGTGAAAGACAAAGGCGTCGTCTCCATTGAGATGCAATGTAACATCTTGAGTGAATGTTACGACAGGTAATGATGACTTTGGGGAAGGCGGAGTTGTGCTTTTAAAAAATTCATTAAAGTGTTCTTCACTCATACGCTTCCGAACATTTTCATGTGCAATGATAACAGCACCCTCCTTGCCAAGATTTTCATTGCCACCAGTGTGGTCCCCATGCCAATGAGTGTTGATGATAAAACGAATTGGTGCTGACGATTGTGTAAGGTCGGCAATGGCTTTTTTAATTTTCTCGGTGAGTGGCGCAAACTGATCATCGATGATAAAGACACCATCTCCACCGTGGCAGACACCGATGTTGCCGCCCGCACCTGTAAGCATAGAAATCGTTGTAGATATCTGCTGTGCTCGCACTTGTACAGTATCATAATTACGCTGGCTAAAGGAGCTGCCACAATAACAAAAGATTGCGCTAAGATAATAAATAATCCATTGCCGGGTTTTGAAGTTCTTCATAAAGCTAATGCTCACAGTAATTATTAAGTGGTTAATTTAGGCGCTTTCACAACGGCAGCAATACCGAGTCCCGCAAAGATCCATCCGAGCATTGCATCGATAATCATAGCCGATGTATAATCAACAGGATACTCCATCCAATTCCATTGCATGAGGTGTGTGAATAATGAAACGAAGAGCCCGAACATTCCACAATACGCGACGCGGGAAATATAAGGTGCATTAAGAGCTATGCTTCGTGCAAGGAACCAGCAAACAACCCACGCAGAAAGTATGGCAAGAATTAGCCCGAAGATCATCTGACTCGGCATCATCGGATCGCTGCCAGTAGGTTTGTAGAACATCATAACGCTGGGACCGCGTTTGTATTTTTCTGTCCAAGCATCCATAGCAGCCTGATCTACGCTCATGTCTGGCTGCTTAGGAAAAGTATACACAGCGTGTTCTTGTAATATCGGTTTGAGAGCGTTTATCACTGCATCTTCATCAGCGACAGTATGTAGAGTTGGCTCGTGCAGTGGTAATATCGCCCAAGCTAAGAAACCCCAGATAAATAGGATAATACCACCGACAATACCGCCTAAAACAGTTTTCTTCATGATTGGTCTCCTTTATTGAAAGTGAAATTATAAGTTAATGTTTGAGTCTTGCACTAACAGAATCTCCATTGTTTTCTCTGCGAATGAAAATGTTAGATTAAAATCTTACACACGTATAATACGCGAAAATATGCTCTACGCAGTTTCAACCGAGTAATGATGTAGCCACCATCCGTAACTATTGTAACGCGTGCCGTTATATGTAATCAGGCTACAATGAGAGAGGGGTATAGTAATTATAATGTATATGTTAATCCGGCAGTAATCGGAAAATATTGTCGCGAAGGATCTGTTACTCCTAAGAGAGATTTAGCTTGAATAAAAGCTCTTGCCCGGTCAGTCACGGGCGCTTCAATCCCAACACCGAACGTCCAGGAAACGCCGCCCTTATTAATACCAACAACCGTTAGAGAATTATCCGGAGTAACGTATATTTCCGCCTGCGAGTAATACATATATCCGATGCCTATTAAAAAATAGGGCGCTAAAGATTTTTTTGTAGATGAAAAAGTACCTTTCAAGTTCAGCATGACATTGAATATTTTCACCGGTCCTCCAAACGCAGAATCCAAAGCATGATTGACTTTCAGTGAATCATTATAACGTTTTGTATCGAAGTTTGTTCGACCATATTCAACAGTTGCAAAGATAGAACCATAACCCACCGTGCCCGGGTCCAATGAATATCCGAAACCACCACCAAAGTTATAACCAGATTTCCAGTCCATCCGATATTCTTCAGGTAGATATGGTACTGATATACCGCCCCAAATCATCACCTCGGGTGTTTTGGCAGAGGGAAGCGATGTATCTGATTGGGCTATAACTATCACAGAAAACATAATACTGAGTGTGATGATTCCTAGCATGTACTTCATTAGTGGATTCCTTATGATGATAATAATTAATACAAATAAGCGAATTCCAACGGTTTTTGCACCGTGGAGGTATAGGAGTTCAAGAGTATACAAAGATTTTAATATTATTTCAAGAATTTTTTACGTTCGGCGAATTGACTGGCAAGCGAGGTTTAACGAATATGACTGTTTCGCGTTCAAGTGTCACAGTTCCGGCAGGTACACCCTTTGGCTTGCGTACATATTTTCTTTCACAGTATGCTACGGGGACATTGTTTGCTTTTCGCATCTTACTATAATATGCCGCAATCCGAGCAGCCTGAAAGATAACTTCCTTCGATGGAGATTTGTCCCGCGATGTTTTCAAAACCGTGTGTGAACCACTGGCACCGCGGGCATGAAACCAAATATCGTGCGGCTTAGCATATTTTGTTGTGAGCAAATCGTTGTTCGCACTGTTCTTCCCAACCCAAACTTCAAATCCACCAGCTACAACAAAGATACGGAAGGGCGGTTGCTCGCCTTCTTGTTTCTCGCTTACGATATTCATAGTAGTTAATTCTTTTGAATGTGATTTTGCAAAATCTTTTAGCTGGTCTATCGTATAACACTTGGATACTACGTCGAGAAGTTCACTAATCAGCAACATAACTTTTTGCGCCCGTGAAAGTCGACGCTCGGTTTCTAATAAAGCATACTTAGCCTTTTTCGCTCGCTCAAAATATCGTTCCGCGTTTTGACTAGGGGTAAACTTTGCATCAAGTTGAATGTGGATAAGAGAATTATCTTGGGAAAAATCAGGAAGATCAACTTCTGAAACACCCTGTGTTAGGGAGTGAATATTAGCTAATAAAATTTTTCCAAAGAGCTCATACTGATCGCTCAGTTTCGAGTCGCTGAGTTGTTTTGTCATAAGCAGAACAGAACGTTGCACGCGATTATGCCCGAGTTGTAATTTATGCATAAGTCTCTTTTTCTCGTCGTCGAAACTTCGTACGCTGAGTGTAAAGAAAACAAATGATTGCACACCCTCGTTAACAGATTGAAATATTGTTTGTCCGCCACGGTGGAACTGCGCCAAAGGGATGATCGAGAAAATGTTGTGTTCATTCTCTTGCTGATAGACTCGCGGAGAGGGGTTTTCAGTTTCTGTGAGAATGTGGTGAAGATGAAATGATATACTTGCAAGTTGTTCTTCGCTGAGAGTATCGACGGTAGCGTTCTCATGAACACCAGCACGAAGCAACAACTCTCTTGAGATGATCGAACCAAGGATGGGAAGGATCGTTTTCAATGTATGAAGAATAGATTGAAGTGGCTGGCTCCGTAATGATTGAGTAAACAGGGCAGAATTTTTTAATATTTGTGTATCGAATCTGTTATTGTTCACCCCAAAATGAGTACCGTGCAGCAGTTTGTTGTTCTTAAACGCCTCGAGAATTGTATTGTTCTCGTCGACGAGAATAACGTTGCTATCAGATGTATCATAAAGTTTAATATATAAGGTGATGCCGTTGGAGAATTCCAGGCGGAGAATACGATTATACGATACAACAAGAAGATGTAGAAGTCGTGAGCCCACGAGATCAGAAAATAAATCTACAGAATTTTTCTTTGCCCTCGAATAACCATCCCTCAAATAACAGTAATTAAATGTTGGATCTATACTTATGCATAAAGAGATTTGTTTGTTTTCTTTTTGTGTTGCACTAAAAGAAAGCCAAAGAATATTTCTTTTATACGAATATACTTCAGCGATAGATTGTTCGTTCAATGCTGTCTGAAGTTCTTTAGCTAGGGCAAGCAGTGTAAAATAGTGCGTAACCATGAGAATCGAGAGATTGCGTGATTAATATACCCAAAAACAATTCAGTCGGCAAGAAAAAAGCTAGTTTGGACGTATAATATAGTGGAAAGATTGTTGATAGGTTTTCCTTGACCAGCGTAATATTATTTCGTACCTTATAAGGAATTTTCACAGAATATAGAGAGTTTTTGAATGATTTCGAGCATGACAGGGTTCGGGAGGGGTGAGGTATCTACAAATCGGATAACTGCGAATGTAGAGGTACGCTCAGTGAACAACAGGTTTCTCGAGGTAACATCTCGTTTACCGCGAACGCTGGCGATGCGTGAGAATGATATCAAAGAACTTGTGCGAACGAAATTTCTTCGCGGGAAAGTCAATATTATTGTTATGCTCTCCCAGGAAAATGGAAGCGAATTTTCTCTAAAGGTCAACGTGTCGGCGGCAAAGGCGTATCATCGGCTGTTGAAAGAACTCGGCAAAACAGTAAAGCTCAAAGAAAAAGTAACACTTGATCATATCCTCCATTTTCCCGAAGTGCTTGAGATGGATTCTCTTGATAAGGATGACGAAGAGGTATGGGTGAATGTGCAAGGCGCTATAATAAAGGCGCTCGACGAAGCAAATGATATGCGGCAAGACGAAGGGCGTGAGTTGATGAAGGATCTCCAGAAACGCATTGAACAAATCGACGGCATGATCGATGAAATCGAACGCCTTGCTTCATCACAAATACCACAACAGCGAGAAAAACTACAAGGACGTTTACAGGAACTTATCAGCGATGCCTCCGTTATCAACAATGAACGTCTCGAACTCGAAATTGCACTGCTTGCCGACAAACTTGATGTCACAGAGGAATGTGTACGTTTTCGCAGTCACAATAAATTTTTTCTTGAAGGATTAAAAGGTAAAGAATCTGCCGGACGAAAGTTGAATTTTCTCACTCAGGAAATGAATCGTGAAGCAAATACCATTGGCTCCAAAACAAACAGCGCAGAGATTGCCCACATTGTTGTTGCGATCAAGGAAGAGCTGGAGAAGATTCGCGAGCAATTGCAGAATATCGAATAAATAACACAGCGTTGAATATTGTGCAGTCGGTAATATGAATAAGCCTAAGTTGATCGTTGTGTCGGCACCAAGCGGAGCGGGCAAGACTACAATAGCTCGGGAAATACTACAGCGACACCCCGAAATACTTTTCTCGATTTCAGCAACAACACGATCTAAACGGGAACATGAAATAGAAGGCAGAGATTACTTTTTTTTGACACGACAGCAGTTTGAATCGTATATTGATCAGGGTCGATTGATTGAGTGGGAACAAATCTATGGCGATTATTACGGAACGCTCAAAAGTGAGGTTGAGAATGCCTTGCGTTCGGGGAAATCAATGCTCTTTGATATTGATGTCAAAGGAGCATTATCTATAAAGAAACAATACCCGACTGATAGTTTACTTGTTTTTATAAGTCCACCAAACGTTGATGTGTTAACCGAGCGCTTGATACAGCGTAAAACTGAGGATGAAATAAAAATTCGACGTAGGTTAGATCGTGTCCCAATGGAATTAGAATTATCAAAGGAATTTGATGTTTATATTGTTAACGATGCATTAAGTGAAGCTATCAATAAACTCGACGAAGTTATTAGTAGTGCCGTTTTGCCTCAGGCATAATCACATAACACTGATTTTTATTTACTAAACGATAATCATAAGGATACCATCATGCCATTAAAACCATTAGACATAGAACAAGTTACAGGAAGAGCCGAGAACATCTATGAAGCGATAGTTGTGTTACTTAAACGTGCACGACAAATCAATGAAGAGATGAAAATCGAATTCAACCAACGCATCGAAATGCTTCAATCGCGAATCTTCGAGCCGGAAGAGGAAACCGAGCAGCCACAAACAAACCCGGATCAAATTCTTGTAGCCCAGGAATTTGAAGTGCGCCCCAAGCCAACCGAGACTGCCATCCAGGAATTGCTCGATAAGAAGATTTCGTTTCGATATAAGGAAGAAGAAACAGCGCTATAATTTGATTGCATGCTAGGCTGACCCATGTTAAAGAACAAGAATATCATTATAGGGGTCACAGGTGGCATCGCAGCGTATAAGATTCCGCTGCTTGTTCGTGAGCTGCGAAAAGCCGGAGCGAACGTTCGCATTGTAATGACCGAAGCGGCGAAAGAGTTCGTTACACCGCTCACACTTTCAACGCTATCGAATAATGAAGTCATAGTGTCGACATTTCCACAATTACGCTCAAATGTGCTTGATGCAAAAACATGGCACATCACACTTGGGCAGTGGGCAGATCTTATGATCATCGCCCCCGCAACAGCCAATATGTTAGCTAAACTCGCACATGGTTACTCCGATGATGCTGTTTCAACATTATCGCTTGCGGTGCGATGTCCCCTTGTTGTAGCGCCCACGATGGATGTAGATATGTGGCAGCATACCACGACACAGCAAAACGTTGCTACGTTACAACAAATGGGCTGTAGTATTATTTCGCCGGAAGAAGGTGAACTTGCCAGCGGTTTAGTTGGACCAGGAAGGCTGCCGGAGATTATGCATATTGTCAATGTTATTGATAATGTGCTTGATGGTGAACATAAGGATCTAACGGGCAAAAAAATATTAATTACCGCAGGACCAACACGCGAAGCTATTGATCCTGTAAGATATATTGGTAATCGATCTTCCGGCAAAATGGGGTTTGCACTTGCAATCGTTGCGGCGCAGCGAGGTGCGCAAGTAACGCTGATAACCGGCAAAGTTCATCTTCCAACACCGAGGAATGTCAATCGTATCGACGTAGAAACTGCAGAACAAATGTATCATGCCGTAATGAAACACAGGGTAAAGGCAGATATCATCATTATGGCAGCAGCGGTTGCTGATTTTACGCCTGCACACCCTTCATCGAAGAAAATTAAAAAGGAAACGGCAACTAATGATTCATTAACGCTCACTCTTAAAAAGACAAAAGATATTCTATGTGAATTATCATTAAAGAAAAGCAATTCTGTTCTGGTAGGTTTTGCTCTCGAAACAGACAATGAAATAGCGAACGCTAAACGTAAATTAAGGAACAAGAATCTTGATCTCATGGTTCTGAATAATGCGAACCGCGCAAACACAGGATTAGAAGTTGACACAAATATTGTTACAATACTTGCAAAGAAGGGTAAAATCCAGAAACTAAAGAAAATGTCAAAGTTTGATGTAGCGCGTGAGATTCTTAATCGTGTGGTACGAATAACATAACCATCTATCTTCGCTTGTTTCCTTATGTCATCAAAAAATATTTCCAATATATTATCTGACACGCAACAATACTTTGAGCAACAGCGGGATTTATTTGGCAACATTATCTACGTTGATCGCCCAAAGAAAGATATTCTTTCTCATGAGCCACATATGATTTCCACCGACGAGGCCTGGGCACAATCACCATCGCTTGAGGATCTCAATAAGCAAATATGTACTTGTATGAAATGTCCACTCGGACAAACACGTACTAATTTTGTGTTTGGTTCGGGGAATCGAAAAGCTAAAGTTATGTTTATAGGAGAAGCACCAGGTGCAGACGAAGATGCCAAAGGCGAGCCGTTCGTTGGAAGAGCAGGCCAGCTGCTAACTAAAATTATAGAAGCCGTCAACATGAAACGAGAAGAGGTCTACATTTGTAATATTTTAAAATGTAGACCGCCCAATAATCGCGAGCCGCAGCTGTCGGAAATGGAGCTATGTACACCATATCTCTCAAAGCAGATTGCACTTATTAAACCACAGTTTATTATTTGCCTCGGGCGTACTTCCGCGCAATGGTTACTGCAAACAACTGAAAGCCTGGGTGCGCTCCGCATAAAAGTTCATGATTATCACGGCATCAAGTTAATAGTAACGTATCACCCAGCAGCATTGCTGCGTAACCCTAATTGGAAGCGCCCGGCATGGGAAGACATGAAAATGTTCAAAAAATTATATGATGAGTTGAACGTGTAACTATGGCAAAAAACACAACAGGAAAACAGCAAGAGATCATAACATTTGCCGATGGAACACGAGTACCTCCACAGGCACTAGAGGTAGAAAAGGTAGTTCTCGGTGCTATGCTTATTGATAAGGAGGCTGTTCCCAAAGTCATAGAATTACTAGACGATGTAAGCTTTTATAGCCCTGCTCATCAAAAAATCTATAATACGATGACCAGGCTCTTTGAAAAAGCGGAGCCTATCGACGCAGTAACTGTAGTCGGTGAGCTGCAACGTCAGGGTGAATTAAATGCTCTTGAAGACCCTCTCTACATTACAGAACTCACGCGAGGTGTGACAACATCGGCAAATGTAGAATATCACGCACGCATCGTACTTGAAAAAGCGCTGATGCGCAGTTTAATCGTAGCCTCATCAGAGGTAGCGTCGCGCGCGTTTAACGATACAGAAGATGCACTTGGATTATTAGATGAGGCTGAACAGCGAATATTCCAAATCTCAGAGCGCAGACTGAAAAAAACATTTACACCAATTAACCGTGCGCTGCATGAAACATTTGAAATGTTACAAGATATTCATGGTAAACATAGCGGTGTAACCGGTGTGCCTACGGGATATCCTGATCTCGATAGTATGACAGGCGGTTTACAAAATGCTGATCTTGTAATTGTTGCAGGACGACCAAGCCAAGGAAAAACCGCTCTTGCACTTTCAATAGCACGCAATGCGGCACTGCATAAAGAAAAGAAAACAGCTATTGCTATTTTCAGCATCGAGATGTCCGAGCAGCAGTTGATAATACGCATGTTGTCATCGGAGGCACGTGTCAATGCACATCAACTTCGTACCGGCAAGCTTCCCGAGGAAAACTGGCAGCGACTAAGCCGCAATGTCGGCAGATTATATGAGGCGAAAATCTTTATAGATGATTCAGCAACGTTGGGCATTTTAGAGTTACGCGCAAAAGCACGTCGGTTAAAAGCAGAGCATAACATAGGAATGGTCATTGTTGATTACTTGCAGCTTGTTCAGGGACCGAAATCGTCAGAATCCCGAGAGCGAGAAATTTCAATGATTTCTCGTTCGCTTAAAGCATTAGCAAAAGAATTAAATATACCTGTTGTTGCTTTATCGCAATTGAATCGTGCTGTTGAATCCCGAACCGATCGTCGGCCCATGCTTGCAGACTTGCGAGAATCCGGTGCTATTGAACAAGATGCAGATGTTGTTATGTTTGTCCATCGCCCTGAAACGTATGGTATTACAGAAGTAAAAGACGACGAAGGAAATACGATTCCGACCGAAGGCATCGCAGAAATCATCATCGGCAAACAACGAAATGGACCGACCGGAATTGTGCGCCTCAGCTTCAGAAAAGAATATGCAGGATTCGAAAAACTTGAACGACAATCTTTTATTGCTACGCCTCCGACCGAAGAGATTGTTACTCCATTTTGATCTTAGTATCAGTTTGTTTTCGTCGACAGTTTTGCGTACTTTTATATTGAGAATAGTGCCCCATTAATAAGGGGCTTCTTATTTTTATGCCAAATGTAAAAAATATCTGCTTGCTTGGCTCTACAGGTTCAATCGGACAAAACAGCCTGGAAGTCATATCTCGTTTCCCCGAGCGATTTCGTGCCGCATTTCTCACAACAAATAAAAATGTTGATCTTTTGTTGCAGCAAATTACGTTGTTTCACCCAAAGGCAGTTGCTGTATTAGATGAGCAAGCCGCATCACAGATGAAGCATAGAATGAACGGCTCCATAAAAATCTATGTTGGCGAAGAAGAATTACTGGAGCTTGTAAAGAACGAAAATATAGATATTGTCATTAATGCCCTTGTTGGATTTGCTGGATTAAAACCGACTATCGAAGTAATCAAACGTGGCAAGACCATTGCATTGGCAAACAAAGAAACGCTTGTCGTCGCAGGCAAGATTATTATGCAGTTAGCAAAGGAAAGTAACGCCTCGATAATTCCTATTGATAGCGAACATAGCGCCATTCTGCAATGCCTCGTTGGCGAAAACCCGAATACCGTTGCTCGTCTTATCTTAACAGCCTCGGGTGGGCCATTTTTGCATTTAGATAAAAATAAATTTTCACAGGTCACAATTGATGAAGCATTGAAACATCCCAACTGGAAAATGGGAAATAAAATTACCATTGACTCGGCTACAATGATGAATAAAGGATTGGAAATCATCGAGGCACATTGGCTTTTTAACCTGCCCCCTGAAAAGATAGAAGTTTTGATTCACCCACAGTCAATTGTTCATTCTATGGTTGAATTTATTGATGGTTCGGTGAAAGCCCAGCTCGGTGTTCCCGACATGAAAATTCCGATACAATACGCCCTTACGTATCCTGAACGATTACCATCCGTATGCAACAAAGTAGATTTAGCAAAGCTGGGTACAATGACGTTTTTAAGACCTGATGTTAATAAATTCGAATGTCTGGAACTTGCCTACAAAGCGCTTAGATGCGGCGGTACAACACCGGTTGTTCTGAATGCCGCGAACGAAGTTTCGGTCGACTACTTCCTCCGTGGGCATCTCTCGTTTGATCGTATACCCGATGTTATCAGGCAGGCAATAGATGCCTTGCCATTCAAAGAAACAACGACACTTGACGATGTTATGAGTGTTGATGCGGCAACACGAAAACACGTTAAGGAATACTGTAACAGTACATTTCGTACAAGTGCAACGGTAACGAGCTAATGGGATAAAATGCAAATACTAACGATGATAATGTATACCGGGATCGTCCTGGGCGTACTTGTGTTCATTCACGAGCTCGGTCATTTTCTCGCAGCCAAACTTACTGGTATGCGTGTTGATCGATTCTCACTCGGATTTCCTCCCCGCGCATTTGGCAAAAAGATTGGAGATACAGATTACTGCATTTCATGGTTACCCCTTGGTGGTTATGTCAAGATCGCTGGGATGATAGATGAAAGTTTCGATACAGAATTCCTTCAACGTGAACCGGCGCACTGGGAGTTTCGTGCGAAACCTATCTGGGCGCGCATGTTGGTTATTTCATCCGGTGTCATCATGAATGTTCTTCTTGCCGTCTGTATTTTTTGGGGAATCAATTACACGCACGGCAAACTCATCCAAGAGACTACAGAGATCGGCTATGTTGTTACTGGAAGCCCTGCAGAAAATGCAGGGCTGCAAGTGGGAGACAAGGTGCTTTCGGTGAATAATAGATCGGTTACCTATTGGGATGAAATTGAAAACCTTATTTACATTGATAATTTTGGTAAGGATATTACGCTTGTCGTAGAGCGAACAGGGAATCAAAAGGAAATTCTTATTACAAGAACACTCATACCAGAGAATTCTCAGCAGCTTCTTGGAATAATTGAAGCCCACACGGTTGTCATGATTGGTGAAGTAGAACCCGGTAAGCCCGCAGAAAAACTTGGGCTTAAAACAGGAGATATTCTCGTATCAGTGAAGAATGTTAAGATCATCAATGATAGTGAAGTTATCAAAATTGTACGAGCTTCCGCCGGCACACCATTATTCGTAACATGGAAACGTGGCGACCAAATTTTATCCGGGACGACAACACCCAATGACAGTGGCCGCATAGGTATACGACTCGGAAATTACTATACCGGACCACGAACAGTAATTCATTACTCAGTGTTCGAAGCTTTAGTAGCAGGCATAAAAAATGTTGTTCAATCGACAACGATGTTCTACAAATCTATTGGGCAGGTTATTGTAGGCAAAGCATCGATAAAAGATAATTTTGGAGGACCTATTGCTATAGCACAGTTAGCCACAAAAAGCGCGGAAAGCGGGCTAACGAGTTTTCTAAGTTTTATGGCGCTCCTCAGCATGAGTCTTGCTATTCTGAATATTCTACCGTTTCCGGTTCTCGATGGGGGGCATCTAGTAATGTTAGTGTATGAAAAGGTCTTCGGCAAAGAGATTCCCCCCAAAGTAAAGCTTGGTATTCAAAAGGCAGGATTTGTTATTCTGCTTGCGTTTATGGCTTTTGTTATCTACAACGACCTTTCGCGTTTCTAACCGCCGTCACAGAAAGTGACATTTCGCACGTCCCATGCCCCTCAAAAGCCTTAGCTTGATATAAATCAACTCATGAGTTGATTAAGTATATGGAATTCCTTATACTTTCCATGAAATGATGACATTAAGCAGGAAGATTATGAAACTCTATGATATGATATGGAGGCACGCACAATATATTGCGGCATTCGTTCTTGTGTGTATACTGAATACCACGGGTATACAGGCGCAGTGCCCCACACTATCGATGCAAGCAACTTATACCCCGGTAGAACAACTTACACTTGCCGATGTGGATGTTGACCATTTTGAAAGCCGTTCACTACTGTTTGCAGTTCATATCATGAACTATGCGGATTCTGCGCAACAGGTGCAGCTTCACGTAGCACTCGACATAACACTTGCCGATGGCTCATTATATGATGATGCCGTTTATTTTACAACAGAGCCATTTCCTGTACTACCCGGAGAAACAACAGTAACAAATTTGGATATTGGTAACACAAAAAAAATTAAGACAGAATCATTTAATTATGACCCAGAGGCAAAAAACCGTATACAAAGTGTTACACTTGGAACAGGGTTCTTTCCTGCTGGAACGTATGTATTTCGTATATCGCTAGAACAGATTAATTCTCCCTGCCCCCTAGTTGTCTCTCCGCCGTTCGAGTATGTATTAGAAAATCCTTCAAGAGTAGAACTGCATTCGCCGCGCGACAGAGAAACAACGAACGAATTTCCTTTTTTTGATTTCTTTCATGATGCTCAGCGATCAACATTAACGGTAGCCGAGTTGCTTCCGGGACAATCTCGAGAAGATGCTATCACAAACAAACCGCCTATGCTCGAAGTAAATCTTGATGAGCAGCATTCGTTTTTGTATGCAGGCGGTCGCCCGCTTGAACAAGGCAAAATATATGTTTGGCAAGTTGTAAGCAAAACACGAATCTCCGGGGGAACAGATAATAAAGTAGCAAGCCCTATTTGGTTGTTTACCGTTTCGAACTCAGCTTCTGTAGAATCTGATGATGCAATCTTGAATCAACTCGAAGAGATGTTCGGACATCGGTATGCCGCACTCTTCACACAAATACGAAATGGCAGTTTTAAGCTCACCGGAAAATATTCGGACAATAACTCAAGATTATCACAAAGTGAATTATTGAATTTATTGAATGAATTGAGAGAGCTCTCAGAATCAGCAGAATTGGCGTTTGAATAAGAAATGATCGGATGAGGAATATAGTGCTATGAATAATACCCCAGCGAAGATAAAGATAATTGTTGTGCTAATAATATTAGCTGTATTTTCAACAGTTGTTGTTAGCAATGAAAATGCAACGGTGGCGTTAATTACAAAGACGATTCAAGACGTTACGATGAAGTCACCACTTAATGATTGGGCAAAAGCAGCAAAAGGAAATACACTCATATCCGGGACACAAGTAAAGACAGGACAGAAATCGCTAGCGGTAGTAAAGTTTATCGATAACAGTATTCTACGTGTTCGAGAGCTTTCATTGCTGACTCTCAATGGACAGAGTGCGGGGCAGGGCGTACTATCGAAGACAATACAGCTCGACGGCGGAACACTTGGATTCGATGTAAAAAAACAGAAACAGAATGAGCAATTTCGACTTACTTCTCCAACTTCGGTCGCTTCTATTCGAGGAACTAAAGGCAAGCTAAGTGGCGGTCGGGGCAATGATACTCTCACCGTTACAGAAGGGCTCGTAAATTTGAAAAACAATTATTCGAATAACGAAATTGATGTCCCAGCGGGGTTTATCGGTTTCTCTAATCAAGACGGCACCGTGACTTCGCGTAAAGCAACGGATCAAGAGCTTGCCGATGCCGACAATACCGCAACCGGAGATTCTTTGCATGAACTGGACCTGGAATTAAAGGGACCCAATGGTAACAAAAAGGAATTAAAAATAAGATACAAGAAACAGTAAAGCATTAAATATAGATAGTCTACCGTTTTTAGTAACGTAAAACTAATTCACAACTAGTATCACATTCACATATAACGTGTCGTGATGCCCTTAAACTTGTTCCGGCGGATGACGGTGCTTAGTGCATCGTTGTTCATTTGTATTTCAATACCCATAGCGCAAATAAGCGACAACATCGTTACAGTAGAGGCTAGTGCCTTCCTTGCCAATGAGCCATTACGTATACACGTAGAGCTTGCCCATGCATCGACCATAGAAAGAATTGAACTTGCATATCGTATTTTCGGACAAAGTCAGTTCAAACGATCGGAGATGGAAATACAAGGGAATTCGGCTGTTGTTATAATTCCCACAAAGGAAATTGCCCCACCGTTTCTTGAGTATTATCTCATCTTATATTTACGTAATAGCGACAATCCCGAAACATATCCCCTGGAAAACCCAACTGAGCTTCCACTGAAAATTGATCTTCAAAACCTCAATGTGCAGCAAGATGAAACTATCATTATTCTAAGCCCCGAGCAGGGTGAAATGGTAGCACCCGATGATTTGTTTATATCGTTCTCGCTCTTTCGTGCAGACACAACTATAGATCGTTCTGCCTCAAAGGTATCGATTGACGGCATAGATATTTCGGATAATATTATCATGAGCGATAATTTGGCAGTTCTATCACCAACTGGAGAATTGAACAGTGGAAAACACTCCATCCAAGTTCAACTATTTGATCATCGGGGGAATATAGTATACAACAGAAGTTGGGAATTCTCAATCAGAGGCTTAGAATTGTATATGGCAGCGCAGCCGCCATCACCTACATGGCGGCATACTGCACACTTGCAGGCAGAAGCAAGAAATGAAAACATAACAAGCACACGAACACCATATAATCGTCTTTCACTTTCTGCTACGAGCAGGTACGACCAATTTCGTGTTGACGGTTTAGTATATGTTACAAATGAAGAAACCGCAAAGCGTCAACCACAAAACAGGTATTTTATAGGCGGTGAATCTCAGTGGTTGAAGCTTGGCTATGGTGATCACTATCCTGCAATTTCCGATCTTATTATGTCGGGAAAGCGCATTCGGGGTTTCCAAGGAAGGGTAACTTTGGGCTTTTTTAATCTTGATGTGAGCAAAGGGGACATTCTTCGACAGATCGAAGGTGATACAGTGAAAACATTTCCCGTGGATAGTCTTGTGTCAGAACAATCGAGGGATAACTTGGCTGCATATGGACCCCTGCCTAACGACTCTACTCATTGGGCAAAATATCGTTATGGCACACAGACACGCGATCTTTTTGTTATCCGGCCAAGTTTCGGCAAGAGGGAAGAAGCTCATATAGGATTCACATATTTAAAATCTAAGGACGATATAACATCAATTGTTTATGGCAGTAAGCCCAAAGAAAATCTTGTTGTAGGGTCAGATCTATTTGTTCCTTTTGATAATCACAATATCGAGATTACAGGTCAAGCCGCATTCAGCGCAACAAACAATGATATTACCGGTGGCACATTTACGGACGAAGAGATAGATTCTAATTATAGTGATTATAGCGAGTCGAATCGCAATGACATAAGACGGATAAGGAATATTTTCTCACGCTTTATCACGGTGAACGGTACTCTTATACCGCTCAATCTAAAAAATACACCGACACTCGCATACGAAGCCGGACTCTCTCTGAATTATATAAATAACTTCCTGAAATTTACATATCTTCGGCATGGAAATAATTTTGAGTCTTTCGGTCAATCTTATGTTCGTACGGATGTTGTAGGCTTCAATATAGTAGATCGTCTTCGGCTTGTAAGAAACCAGCTTCTGCTCACAGGCGGATTCGAACGGTTGAATGATAATACAGCAGAGACAAAACCATCAACAACAACCTATACAACATCTAATGTTAGTATTTCTTGGTTTTCTAAGACAGATCTTCCAAACCTGACACTTGGATATCAATTTTCTTCAAGCGTTAACGATATTCCCAGCAATGCTCAATGGGGGATAGACGATAATACACATCGTGTTCATGTTCAACTGGGGAAGGAATTCACACTTGCCGCGCGGCACCAAGCAACTCTAAGCGTCAACACCTCCAGACGCGATGACCAGTCATTAAGGGATCTTGATGCAAAAAATACCACAGTCTCAATCGGTGTTGTTACATTCTATGATATTCCCCTTCAAACTACAGTGAGTGTGAATCACAGCTCTAACACGTACACAGTGCTCTCATCATCATCGGCACAATCGATCACTACCGCATATACGACATTGTATGCCGGTGCATCGTATAAACTCTTCGATACAAAACTTATATTGAATGGATCAGTTAACCCAACCTTCGGAGATATCCAACGAACTCTAATTGATGCGAGAGCACAATATTTCTTATTCAGCAACCTCAGTTTGTTAAGCCAGTTAAGCATATATCTGAACAAAAATATATCTAACGATGTAATTTGGGGCTTTATTTTACGGGCTGACGTTTAACTCTTCATGCCTCCATCTGCAACGAAACCGGGACGAACCTTTGTAGTCAATTTAACTATCAGTGTGGCTGTAACTGTGTGCGTTCTCCTCATTACACAAAATATTTTTTTTGAATTTCTTCCGCTCAAGCGAGTTGAGCAGTCTCTCATCGATCTTCGATTTCAACAACGCGGCGCGGTAACGAGTCTTCACGATACTTCAAAGATTGTCATAATTGAGATTTCACAAGAATCATTCAAATCACTCCCGGAACCATGGCCCTGGCCCAAGAACTACTACGCTCGACTGGTACGAAACCTTCAACGTGCCGGAGCAAAGGCAATTGGGTTTGATATTATTTTTAGTTCTGTAGATACAGTATTTTATCGTGGCGATGAGGACTTTCGATTGGCAATGAAAGATGCCCAAAACGTCGTATTGGCCGGCAAGCTCGAAACAGAACAAAACGAATACAACAGACATGAACAGCATGAAAATTATGGCAATATTTTTATTGACTCTTCGAGCAATGTAGGACTCGTCAATATACGGACAGATAATGATGGTGTGCTTCGGCGTTATATGCCCTTTGTATATGACAACACTAATCGTAAGCGAATGCCAACATTCTCCATGTCTATATTGAATGCAGCACTTCATCAGTCAAGCAGCTACACGGCAGATATTGGCGAACACACATTTCGATATATCACAAAAGAAATTCCCCGCTACGACGATATATCTTTCCTCATTAACTATTATGGACCGTCAGGAACATTCCGAAAGATAAAGTTTGCAGACGTAGTGGACGATAAAGAATTTAGGACACTAGAAGAGGATAGCCTCGGTGTTGATATCAACACATTTGATGATACGACAAGCATCCCCTCGTTTGACGGGACAACAAATGAGCCGGCAGGGTATTTATATAATGGGACATTCACAAATAAGATTGTTCTTGTCGGGTCAACTATGCCTGAGGACAAAGATTTATTTCCGGTTCCTCTTGGTCAGGGAAGGCAAGAGGGTGACAATCAAATGTATGGAGTTGAAATACATGCTAACGTCATCCAGAATATTTTAAACAACGATTTCATCTATCGACAGCCTTATTGGATCACAGTGCTTGTTGTGTTCGGCCTGAGCTTATTTACATTCGTCTTCACTGCAGGACTTAAGGCTATCAGAACACGTTATGGGGCGTTGATAGAAATTCTGGGCATTGCAATCATTTGTTCTGAGCTATTTATAATTTACTGGGCTTCAATCAAGCTCTTCAGAGATAATAATTATCTTGTTGACATGACAAGTCCTTTTGTTGCTGTTATTGTATGTTATGTCGGAAGCACTGTGTATAACTACATAACTGAACGAAGACAAAAAATCCTCATCAAGAGCATGTTCAGTCGTTACGTCAGCCCGGCAGTTGTGGATGAGCTGGTGGCACATCCTGAAAAACTTCAGCTTGGGGGCGAGCGAAAAGAGCTTACAGTCTTCTTCAGTGATATTGAAAAATTTACCAATATGGCTGAAAAAATGGTCCCCGAGCATCTTGTTGCCATTCTCAACGAGTACCTATCAGCAATGACAAATATCATTCTTGTCAACGATGGAACGCTCGATAAGTACCAAGGAGATGCAATAGTAGCATTTTGGGGGGCGCCGATACCTCAATCAGATCATGCCTTGCGTGCATGCCGAGCAACGGTAGCGATGCAGGATACGCTGAAGGATTTACGCGAGCGTTGGCGCAGAGAAAACAAGCCGTCCCTGAATGTACGCATCGGCATTAGCACGGGAGAAATGATCGTTGGAAATATGGGTGGGACTGATCGTTTCGATTATACTGTTATCGGTGATATGGTGAATTTAGGTGCGCGGCTTGAAGGTGCAAATAAGCAATATCGTACAAATGTCATGGTCAGCGAAGGTACTTATCAGCATGTAAAACAACATGTTATTGTGCGTGAACTGGACATGCTGGTTGTGGCAGGCAAGACAAAACCGGTTCGCGTGTACGAGCTCATTAGCATGATGAACGATCAGATTTCGGATCAACGAACGGCATTTCTTGACTACTATACATGCGGCGTCAAATTATATCGCGAACGGAGATGGGATGATGCCATTAAATGTTTCGAGCGGGGATTGAAATTATTTCCGGAAGATTATCCTACACAAATGTACATAGAAAGATCGCACATGTACCGATCAGCACCGCCGCCCGATGAGTGGAATGGTGTCTTTATCTTGCTTACTAAATAATTTCAAAATGTCAGCGACGAAAGCAACGTCTGCTGTATTATAAAAAGCTGCGGCGGTTCAACGTCGGCTCCGTTGTTTCGCACTTCACACTCGTAGTACTTTCCTTTAGCTGCAAAAACAACAACGCGTAGTTTCGAAGTTGAAGCAGCAGCCTCATAACTGCAAAACGTAGTATTATTCATCTGGAACTCTTGAATGTGTTCCACCGCATTTGGGGAATTTTCTGTGAGAAAGCTTGCTGATAATTGTGCCAGAAATCTAAGTCCCAACTTTTTTACTTGCTGAGAAGCAAGTGGATCAAGCCTAATTTCTTTTACGGAAAGCGCAGCCGAAGCTTCCTCGTTCATTAACAAGATAATCGCAGAAGAACCAATGGAATCATCGGTAGCAGAGAACCATCCCTGTGGGATTCGGCAGCTCAGCACGCCATCTCGTGATGTAATTAACATACTCGTGAGCGGATAATCAGTGCGGTAAGCAACCGAAGTTGAACAGGAGATAGTAATAATTGACAAGAAAAGAACGCCCAGGTTTTTGCGCACGGCTTAGTCTGAACTCCGTGCGAATTGTTCTGCCTGCAAAGTAAATGTGAGAGAGATTCTGTGAGTGTTTCCAAGCTGCTCGATGGCATCAGACTTGGCAAAGGAATAATCAATGTCAAATTTAGGGAGATGAATACCCGTTCCAAGATTCAGTGATCCCAAATCGCTGTAACCGGCACGGACAGCCACAAGATTTCGGAAATCAAATTCCAATCCGCTATGAAAATCAAAACTAATGGAGCCCACGTGAAGATTTGAAGACGCTTGCCTGTTTTCAAAACGAATATCGATATCGCAAACCGGAATAAATCGTCCTCCTAGTGCATCAAGAATATAAGCAGAACCAATTTTGAGTGTCGGCGAGATGAGTTCATTCGTACCAGTATTCCAAGCAATAAATGTTGTTGTAACATCTTGCACGGTCGCGCCAACCATAAAATTTTCTATGAACTGGTATTGCGCGCCCACATCAAAACCAATTCCAGTAGCAGATCCCTCACCTTGTTCTCGACGAACAACTTTCACATTAGCGCCATAGGAAAACCATTCATCAATTTTTTTTGCATACGAAAGATATAATGCCCAGTCCGCAGTGTTGAAAAAAGTGAGTTTAGATAGATCCCTTTCAATAATTTCAACTAAACCATTGTTATTCAAATCAACCCAACCGCCGTTTCGAGAATCATGAATATCGTCTACCCCTAACCGAATTGCGCTAAACGCAAGACTAGAACTACGTCCTAACGGTAAGGCAACTGCTCCATAATCATAGTTAACCAATCCGCCGAATTGCTCATTGTGCATGAGCGTCATTTGAGGGTAAGAAAGCTTAGAAAGTCCGGCAGGATTCCAATAACCGGCAGTAACATCGTTTGCGAGAGCGGTATATGCACCACCTAATCCCAAGGCGCGTCCGCCAACACCAATAGCAATAAATTCACCGGCGTATTTTGCACGTGACGCCGAATAGGAATAGTCAAAAATAACTGCTAGAATAATAATAGTTGTAAGTGCAGTTCTACTATAAAAAGATATATCCTTCATAGCTAAATCAAATATTGATAAATTTTGAAGAAATTGCAACAAGCGACAAAATTCGTTTTAAATAAACCCTTTACTCAACAGTGACCGTATTAAATTCCTTTATCAGCGCTAGAACAACGGGGTGTTGTTGTATATCTGTTGAAGTCGTGGGAGTATCATTAGATACAGGAGACTGGTTTAGAGGATGTTGCGCTGGCTGATTTTTAGCAAGCAAGGTTTCTAATACAACCTTAGCACCATAGACCCGCTGTGCAAGCTCCGTGAGAAATTGCCGATTGCGCTTTAAAGCATCCATATGAAAATCATCGGGGCACCCTATTCGTAATCTATCCGCTTGAATATCAACCAGTCTCGTTTCACTTAACATGGAACCAACAGCAATGCGTTCTTTTCGTGCAGCATCGACAAACGATGTCCATTTACCCAGAGCTTCATCAATCGAAAGCCTTGTGACAATCGGTTCTTGTTTTGAGGAAACAGCTAAGGGAATAGTTGTAGATCGGGGTTTAGCTTCGGAAGCATAGAGAGCAAGAGGTTCCGCAGCAGGAGTATGTGATGTGTTGGGGCGTTCTTGTCGGCTCGCCGATGTTATTGTGGCAAAGCTTCGGGAAAGGGAAGCTTCCGGTGAGTGTTTATCGTTCTCCCGTTGCCTTGTCGATCGAGAGGTGTCTTCATCACGTACGTCCTTTTTTTTTAATTCGTCGAGATCACTTAACAGCTGTGATAATTGGATGCTGCTATCCATTTTGACCATCTGCATGACACCAATCTCAAGATTCAAGTGCGGTTGCTGGCTCCACCGAATTGCAGATGCGGTATCGGACGCAATCTTAATAAGCCTAAGTAAATCGTTTTCAGAAAAGATAGCAGAACATTCTATATAACGCTTTTTATATGTTTCTGATGTTTCTATGAGTTTTGCACTGCCGGTAATGCGGGCAACAAGAATATTTCGAAAATGTTCCGTAAGTCCATTTAAAAATTCACGATAGTCCATCCCTGCATCCAAAATCTCCTGTGTTAGAAGTAAACTGCCCTTGACATCTTTAGCAGAAATCAGATTCGTTGTTCTGAAAAAGAATTCCTCGTCGATAATATTCCACATCTCGACTATTTGTTTCGAAGCAACGCGATTGCCGCAGAATGAAACAACCTGATCGAACATACTTTGAGCATCACGCATAGATCCATCGGCACGCTTTGCGATGAGCAGTAAGGCATCATTATCAATCGAAATATGTTCCTGCGTAGCAATAAATTGAAGTCGACTGATAATATCTTCTATAGCAATACGTCGAAAATCAAAACGTTGACACCGTGATAAAATTGTAAGAGGTACCTTGTGAATTTCTGTGGTAGCAAAAATAAACATGATGTATGGCGGTGGTTCTTCAAGCGTTTTTAAAAGAGCGTTGAAAGCTTCTTTGGTAAGCATGTGCACTTCGTCGATAATGTAGACCTTGTACTTCCCTTTAGCAGGTCCGTAACGTACGGCTTCACGCAAATTCCGTATCTCATCCACGCCACGGTTAGACGCACCATCGATTTCGAAAACATTCAGGCTCCTGTTATCCGTAATCTCGCGGCAGAGTTCACAATCATTATCTGGGTTTTGGTCTTTTGGGTGAAGGCAATTAATTGCTTTGGCAAGTATGCGTGCCGTAGTAGTCTTCCCGCAGCCGCGCGCACCGCTAAAAATGTATGCATGCGATAATCTGTTAGTAGCAATAGCATTCCTGAGTGTTGTCGATATATGCGCCTGCCCGACAACATCTTCAAACACTAAAGGGCGCCATTTGCGAGCTGTTACAAGAAAACTCATAGAGGTGTATAGATTACTTTTTTAAATGCTTGTCAAAAAATTCTTCAATGCGTAAGTATTCATCATACCAGCTTTCTGGTTCACTGAATGAGTGCGCCTCATCGGGATACACCATCAACTCGAATTGTTTACCGGCTTTCTGAAGCTTTCCAATGAGTTGTACCGCATCCTGGAAAAATACATTGTCATCGACCATGCCATGCAGAATAAGTAAAGGATTCTTCAGACTATCAGCATACGTTAGTGGCGAACTGATCTTATATGCTTCCGCGTTGTCTTCAGGTTTTCCGAGACGCGCTTCCGTGTACCACGGGTTATGACGATAATAATTTTCCCAGCTCGTGACAGCTCGTAGTGCCGCGCCGCACGCATACTTATCAGTAAGAAACAGCCCCATCAATGCCATGAAGCCACCATAACTTCCGCCATAAATACCGACACGATCAGCATCAATATAGCCCAATTGTTTAAGATATTCAAGACCATCGAGTTCATCTTGTAAGTCCTTGCCTCCTAAATGCATATAGACATCGGAGCGAAACTTCCTGCCCAACCCGGCACTGCCACGATATTCAACTTCAAAGACGACGTATCCCCGTTCGGTAAGCCGATGATGGAACATGTATTCTCGATAATAATAGCTCCACCCGCGAAAGACATTTTGTAAATACCCGGCACCATGGACAAAAACAACAACGGGATATTTTTTCGTGGCATCAAAGTCCTGCGGTTTGTAAATCATCGCTGGGATTGATGTGCCATCCTTACTCTTAAATTGAACGATCTCCGGAATTGTCCAGTTGATATTCTTGAATTCATCTGGTACAGAGCGGGTAAGCTTCGTTACGGGGTATTCCGAAATACCCGCATAGGGAGTGTATCCAATCGGACTGTTAACTTCTCGTTGATTGGTCTCGATTATCATCAGTTCAGTAGGCGATGCAAAATTCGAGTAAGCGCAGATAATAAACCTTCCATCTTTGGAGAGCGTAGGATTTTCATACGTTCCGGTTTGCGCCGTCATCTTTTCGATGCGATTGGTCTTAAGATCAAGGTCATATATCTGCCATTGTGCATGTTCTTCTTTATTTGCAAGGAAGAATATCCTCTCTTTGATAGGATGAATATCAAACCAACGAATCTCCCATTTGCTGTCGGTCAACCTTGATATATTTTTTCCATTCGGGTCCATGATATAAAGATGATTCCAGCTGTCCTTTTCACTTGTAGTGATGAGGTGCTTACCGTCGGGCATCCATCGTGTCGTGTATAAACCACCCTCAATCCACGTCTTATCATTTTCTTCATAGATGAGCTTGGCTTTGCCACTATCGATATCGGCAAGAAACAATTCGCGCTTTTTTCTGTTCGCACTGAAACGCTCTATGAGAACACTCATCCCGTCAGGGGAAATTGCAACATCTCCGAGGAAGAACCGCTCCTCACCGGGGAGTTTAATCCACACGGTTTTCCCAGTGTCTACGGGCGTTATGCCGATTTTTGTTTTGCCTACACCGCTTTTGAATGACCGCGTTGTTACGTCTTTACCTGTAAAACGAGGTACGATAAATTCCGGCAAGCCATCGTTCGTGGATTCGGTGAAGATAATTTTTTTGTCGTTTGGAGTAAAGTCTAATAAATTGAGAGAACCATCTTTTTCGGATACACGGGCAAGTTCAATAATTCCTGAAGTTCCAATTGGAAATGCTTTAAGAGATTTGTCTGAGCTAAAGGCTAAAAGCTTCCCATTGTGCGACCACTGTAAACCATTCTCCCCCTCTTCGGTTTTTGTTAATCGTTCAAACGAAGAAAAGTTGATATCCGTAAGATAAATGTCTCCTTTTTTAGTGCAGGCAATCATCTTAGCATCCGGCGACCATTCTATTTCTCCCAGTAGTGTATCCGGAAGCATGTGTTGATTGGCGCCGTTAGCGTTCATTAACCAATAACGATATTTATTGTGTGCAGTGCTATCCCAGCGAAAGAGAATATTGTTATTGTCTGGCGAGATGCGCGGATTCGTTGGTCTCGTGCCTGCTATATACGGCTTGTTGAAAATTCGTTGAAGAAATAAGGGAGTATCAGGTTGAGATGATCCACGTTGACTAAACACTTCTCCACAACAGGTGAGCACCAGTGTAGCAACAAGGATGTGAGTTAGTACGATCATGGCACTACGAAATCCTTTTTTTGATTAAGATGTTTTTGATAAAGTGCCAAATACCCAAGGAAGCGCATCACTAATGTTTTCAATCGGAACAATCTTTAACCCTTCCTTGACTTTAGACTGAATTTCTACAAGATCCTTTTCGTTCTCTTTTGGAATAAGAACCGTTTTAATGCCGCTGCGTTGAGCTGCAAGAAGCTTTTCGTTCAGTCCGCCGATTGCAAGCAGGTTTCCACGCAATGTAATCTCACCCGTCATGGCAACATCGCTTCTTGCCGGGCGGTTCGATGCGGCAGAAATAATTGCCATTGCCATTGTAATTCCTGCAGAGGGTCCATCTTTTGGAATCGCCCCTTCCGGCAAATGAATATGAATTTCTTTTTTCTGATAGAACTTTGGAGGAACGTGCAGCATCTTAACGTTTGATCGTATATAGCTTAATGCCGCTTGTGCCGATTCATTCATCACTTCGCCTACTTGACCAGTGATTGTAAGGCGTTCACGTCCATCCATAATTGTTGCATCGACGTTGAGTATACTTCCGCCAACGCTTGTCCACGCTAAACCGACAACAGAGCCTACGCGCCGCTTTCTTTCAGGCTCACGTGTGCGGAATTTATGCACCCCAAGAAATGCCTCAACTTTCTTTTCGTCGACACGAATGCGCTTCGATGACGTGCGCTTACCATTGTTCTGTTTTGAGAACACAATATCTTTTGCAACCTTCCTACAGATTGAAGCAATTTCTCGCTCTAAATTTCTTACTCCTGCCTCTCGAGTATAAGCACTGATAATAGATGTTATTGCTTCATCGGTGAAACCGACCTCATCTTCTTTGAGCCCGTGTTCGTGCAGTTGCTTCGGGATAATATGGCGTTTCGCGATCTCACGTTTATCATATTCGAGATAGCCGGGTAACTCAATAATTTCCATACGGTCCTGTAGCGGTAACGGGATGTTATGCCGTACATTGGCAGTTGTAATAAACATTACTTGGGAGAGATCATAATCGACGTCGAGATAATGATCGTTAAAATTTTGATTCTGTTCCGGGTCGAGTACTTCAAGAAGTGCCGAAGAAGGATCACCGCGGAAATCCATACTCATTTTGTCAATCTCATCCATGAGAATAATCGGGTTGACGACCCCAGCCCGCTTCATGGACTGAATAATTTTCCCCGGCATTGACCCGATGTATGTACGACGATGACCGTGAATTTCCGCCTCATCTCGAACGCCACCGAGCGAGATGCGTACAAACTTGCGCCCAATCGCACGCGCAAATGATTTGCCGAGTGAAGTTTTTCCGACACCGGGAGGACCAACAAAACACAATATTTGGCCTCGCATTTCCTTGACAAGATTCAACACAGCAATATGTTCAAGAATACGTAGTTTTGGTTTTTCTAAACCAAAATGGTCATCGTTTAATATTTTTTCGACATGCTTAATGACAAGATTATCTTCTGTTCGTTTATGCCAGGGGACGGCAATCATCCAATCAAGGTAGTTTCTGCCCACGCCAAACTCTGGAGACTGTGGCGGAGTTTTGCGAAGCTTGGTAAATTCTTCCATAGCTTTCGCAAATACCTCTTCAGGCATTTTAGCCTGTTCGATTTGCTCTTTGAGTTTATTGAGTTCGGGTGTGAGCACCTCATCCGATCCGAGCTCATCTTGCAAAATGCGTATTTGTTCTTGTATTAAATATTTCTTTTGCGATTTTTGAATGCTGTCGTGTACTTTAAGATCAATATCTTTTTCGATGTGCAGCACATCCAGTTCCGCTGTGAGTAAGCGTGCCATTTCATAGTATTGTTCTTGCAGCGATGATACTTGTAATAACTTTTGTTTTGCTTCAACGCCCTGAGAAACATTCGCGGCAATATAAAAGAGTTTACGATGTGCATCTTTGATGTTCTCAAATATTGCAAGGATATCTCTGGAGAGTGATCGATTGAGATGTGCATACTCTGTGAACAGCGACGAAACATGCCGTATCAATGCACCAAGTTCCTTTGTCGGTTCATAGACGGTTGTCATTGGCTTAATCTCAGCCTCGAGAAACTGGCTATTTGTAGAAAATGAAACAATGGTTGCCTGGCTTATACCGTCGACAAGGATTTTCATGAGCCCGTTCGGCAGCTTCATGATTTGAATTATTTTTGCAACCGTTCCCTCATGAAAAATATCATTCTTAGAGGGCTCTTCAAGGTCAGGATTTTTTTGTGATGCCAAAAAGATATATTTATGTCGATCGATTGAAAAGGTTGCTGCCCTCAGTGATGATTCCCTACCGAGCAACACCGGATAGATCATATGGGGAAATACGACAACATCACGGAGCGGCAATACCGGCAAATGTGTGGGAATATCTTTGCGGGAGACGGTTCTCTCTTCGGCAAGCGTTATTTCTTCGTTATCCATAGCATAAGATAAAAATGTCTCGTCCAATGAGAAAAAGCAAGGTACGAGAACAAATGAAAAATATTAATATGAGAAATTGATACAAAAAATATACAAAGAAAGCCCGAAGGATGCAAGATAGCTATAACCTTTTAGCTTGATGACATTGTATCGGCAGATTATTTTTGTATATTTAAAAGCATGGCTAATACTCATAAAGCAATGAGAACAATACAATTTGCACAGCAAGTTTCTTCATCTTACGAGCAATTTCTCCTCCCCGATTTTCCCCGGAGGCATTTTACACAAGAGACATTTTACGGTGTTCTGGACCGGCTTTTGATATCATCGGCAGGCGCATTCATAACGAGACAAGTCGGAGAGTCATTTGAGAAAAGACCTATACGGCTCATTAGCGTAGGTAGTGGAAGAATAAACGTTCTTATTTGGTCACAGATGCATGGAGATGAACCCACCGCAACAATGGCAATTGCCGATATTTTGAATTACATCCTCACCGTGCAGAGCACTGAGGCAGTGCAACAATTGCTTTCTTCGCTCACGCTTCATTTTCTTCCGATGTTAAACCCCGATGGGACAGCAAGAGTTCAGCGACGAACAGCACAACACATTGACATGAATAGGGACGCGCTCGCTTTGGTAACACCAGAAGCTCGTGTGCTTAAAAGCGTTCGAGATGAACTCATACCGCAATTTGGATTTAACCTGCACGATCAAGAGCTTAGCACGGTGGAAACATCAAAAGAGCTTACAGCCATTGCACTGTTAGTGCCAGCGTTTGATGCCGAGAAATCCGACAACGAAATTCGAATCCGCGCAAAACATCTTGCCGCAGTACTTGCGGCAACGATGCAGCAATTCATTCCAGAAAACATTGCTCGATATGATGATACGTTTGAGCCACGAGCTTTCGGTGACAATATGCAGAAGTGGGGCACGAGCACATTGTTAGTAGAATCCGGGCACAATCTTCACGATCCGGAAAAGGAAACAGTGCGCAAGCTGAATGTTATAGGCATACTCTCGTCATTGTATGCAATTGCAACCGGAGAATATCTCGAATCGGATATTGACCGATACCAACTGCTCCCATTTAATGGGAAGAAAGCGTATGATGTTATTGTGCGAGATGTTAAGATCGATTATGGCGAAGGAAGAACAGCCCGCGTCGATATAGGTCTTTCGTATCAAGTCGACACACACTCAGAAGCAACACCAAAATTAGTAGATATAGGCGACCTCGGTACCTATATAGGACTAAAAGAAATCAACGGAACCGAAAAAAAAATCTCCCACTCATTGCTGATGATGAATCAGTCATTTGAATGGGAGAAACACTTCTCACTCTAATCTACAACACAAACCTTCTAAGAATATAGGCGACTTACCCCATACCACCTATACCAAGCAGTGATGATGCTACTGCCCACAGCAGCCACAACCCAACAGAAATACCTATTCCTATACCGAAGGATTTTCCGGAAACCTTACTAATTCCTACGCCGATAGTTGTAGCCTGCCATAGAGTAAAAATATTTATGGATGCCAAGAGACGGTGTGTTGAATTTGTTGGATCGAAGGAGTTGAGGACAAGGAGCGACGCGCTTGGCTGTGCATACATCGTGTCGAAGAAATTTATCATTATCAACATAACAAGAGAGCCAAGAATACTGATGAGCGATGCCAGCCCGTAGATTTCAAGCATTTTTTTGTATCCCCCGTTGAACTTTGCAGCAAATTTGGCGACAATCCACAGGAGAAGCGTTGCGCCAAAAAACATCATAGCAATACCGATGGATGCAAAACCTGCACCGAACACCATAAACATAAGTGGTCCTGTGCTTTCCATCTGTTCACGAATAGTATCTGCACGTTCCTGCGTCATCTTGCCTTCATCAACTTGCTTCTGCATGCCTCGAGATTGCATATCATAAATCTGTCCACGAAGCGTCGGATTGTTATAGATCGCGAACGTAAAGATAAATGCTAATACTAAAGAAAGAAGAAAGGGAACAAGCCACGAAGAAGTTTGTGCAGGAGCTGCAGAAACTTCAGCATAAAGCTCTCCCGGCGATGAGAACACATTTGTAGCACGAGTCATGAAGAAAGAGATTTGTGGCGTTGTTGTCGAAGATTGTTGTTCGTTCATAAGGTCTCCTTTTTGCCAAGAAAGTACTGAAAATTCTTGCAAGTGTCAACTTTCACCTTTGTTCATAGTGTATCCTTGATTTTTACTCATTCCTTTCTTATTTTGGCGATGGGCGTTGTTCTCATGCCAGTCTATAGATATTAATTGTGTTGCCAAGCCACAAGTATCCTCAGAAAGACAGTATCGGGCAACAAATGGGCATTTTCATAGCAATTATAGGTAATGTCAAAGCTCACGGTTGATGAAATACGCAAGCGTTTTGAGACGTCTAGAGAGTTTAATGAGATCTTCGATGCTTTTGAGCAAGCGCTTGAGTTGCGCCTTGAGGACATCGATATTTACAAGCAGCTATTTTGGAATCACACGCTTACTCCGGATGAGCTATGCTTATTCGGAGAAAAGATTGCCAAAGAATTTCCATCGCTTGTCTACGATACCTATATGTGGCTTGCCGAAGTGTTTGAAGTAACGTATTCCATGTTTGATAATTACGAATTAGCATTTGAATATTATGTAAAAGCAGCGAGAGAAAAACCACTAGAACCCACTCCGTATCTTAATGCAGCCGCATGCTATGAACCCGACCTCAATATTCCTCCAATTGCTCGCCTTATAGAATTTTTGAAAAAAGGGACAGAATCCGTTACCCAACCACAGCAACTTTATCAGAAGCTCGTACATTTTTATGAAACAGTTGGTAACGATGAAATGCGCAACTATTACAAACGAAAAGCAGAAGAGGGCGACAAGCCGCCTCAGAATACTTCGCCCGAACAATGACATCAATTAAAGGGTATGTGTATATTCTCAGTGCTACACTCTTCTGGGGGATTTCGGCGACAGTAGCAAAATTTCTGTTTACTCAGCAGATGAATACACTCGTTCTTGTCCAGATGCGCATATCTCTATCGTGTATTATTCTCTTTACAATATTTATTTTCTTCCGCCGCGACCTGCTTCATATAAAAGTAAGGGATCTCTATAGTTTTGCATTACTGGGAATACTCGGAATGGCTGGCTCAAACTTCACCTATTATTTTGCTATAGAACAAACGAATGTTTCAACAGCAATTCTTTTACAATATATGGCGCCCCTTGTCGTTTTGATCTACGCGGCAATATCAGGCGATGAAAAGCTGACGTATGTCAAAGTAATAGCGGGAATCGTATCATTAGGAGGCTGCATCCTCGCGGTGTTAGGAAAAGATTTTTCATTGTTGAAAATGAGCAAGCTTGGTTTACTTGCCGGCATTGCTTCTGCAATCTGCTGGAGCTTTACGAATATCTGGCTGCGGCGAGTGCTGAAAGAGTATTCGATATGGACAGCGCTCATCTATGCTTTTATTTTTGCCTCAGTCTTTTGGTTGTTCTTTAATCCCCCGTGGGAGATCGTTGCGGCGCAATATTCTTCTCAACAATGGATGATATTTACAGTGTTTGCGTTGATTTCGATTTTAATCCCCCATGCGTTTTATTTTGCAGGCGGTCGACACCTTACGACATCACATACAGTTATCACCGCAACCTCAGAGCCCGTTATTGCTATTCTTTCTGCTTATGTTTTTTTACAAGAAGTATTAGTGCCACTGCAACTTGTTGGCGCAGTATTGGTGGTGAGCGCTATTGCTCTCCTGCAGATTAAGGAAAAGGTACAGCGAGAAGAAATACCGTGACAGAACGCCGTAAAGAAAAATTATTAACAGTGTTGCATCATCGTCAGCCAGGTTTGACGATTGTCATGGAGAATATTCACGATCCCCACAATGTCAGCGCGATGCTGCGCTCCGCCGATGCAGTTGGCATGATGGAAGTGCAATTAGTCTATATTAATGAAAAATTCCCAAGGTTGGGTAAAAAAAGCTCAGCAAGCGCAAATAAATGGATACAAAGAAGAACATTCAAGTCGATTCAAGAATGCTACGCTAAACTCCACAAAGAAGGATTTCGCATATTTGCTACGCATCTCGATAAGAAATCAGCTTCACTGTATGATCTTGATTTGACAGGCAAAGTAGCGCTTGTGTTTGGCAACGAGCATCGTGGTGTATCGGAAGAGGCGGCATCACTTGCCGACGGGAATTTTCAAATCCCTATGACTGGTATGATCCAGAGTCTTAATGTTTCTGTTGCATGCGCGGTAACGCTGTATGAAGCCTATCGTCAACGTGCGCTTGCCGGAACATACGCCAAGGCAGAACTGACGAAAAAACAAATAATAACATTGTTCAATGAGTGGGCAAAGAAGTGACTGGCGAGTATATTCTTGTTGATGGGATTAAGACACATATCTTTCGTACCGGCCAGGGTAAGCAGCTCCTTCTTGTTCATGGATTGGGTGCGCCCCAGATGTGGCAGCGTGTACTACAACCATTGGCGGAAGCATTCGATGTGATAGCAATTGATCTTCCCGGGTTTGGCGAATCCGATTGTCCGTCGGAACCCTACCCAACGGAGCGCTATGCAGAATTTCTTGATCACCTCTTCAGTGTCATGAATGTTCAGAAGGCAAATGTTGTCGGAATATCGTATGGCGGACAAATTGCCGCAACGCTAGCATCACGATTTCCTGAACGCGTAAAGAATCTTGTGCTTATCGCTGCTACAGGAGCGCAGCAGCCGAGATGGTTTGCCAGTAACACAATGCTCTGGATGCCACTCTCAATAATATTGAAATATGTGGTGCTTCAAAACCGTATGATGCTTGGTGTACTTAGCAGAAGGTCGTATTATGATTTACGTAACCGTCCTGAGAATCTTGTAGAAAATTTTCGGAAACAGCTTGTTGATCCACAAAAACGCAATGTTTGGCTGAACGCATTGCGTTGTGCGCTTGCACCGGAAGAGGACTTTAGGGAATCACTAACTACACTTCATCATCGAGTATTGATTGTGTGGGGCGCCAAAGATACCTCCATTCACGTACGATATGCGTACGAATACCAGAAACTTATTCCACAAGCACAAGTGCAGATTATTCCCGAATGCGCCCACTCGGTACCATGGGAAAGACCGGAAGAACTGTGTAAGGCTATCAAGGATTTCATATCGTTGTGAACTCCACTGCTTCTAATATTGGAAAAAATGTAATTACGATTTGGTAAGCTACACCCTATCTACCTTAATCGTATTCGTTGGGTGGCCTTCAAATAACGGTAAGCCCGCCACCATAACAATTGTTTCTCCGTGCTCGATATAACCTTCTTTCACAAGTCGACGTTGTATTGCTTTGAAGGTTTTATCCGTGTCTTTCTTCAAATCTTCGACGATGAGTCCGCGGATACCCCAGATAAGATTAAGACGTCGCATGATTTTCTCACGGTCAGTCACGGCGATGATTCGTGCCGGTGGACGGAACTTTGCGACATGTGCGGCGCTGGCACCTGAATGGGTAAGCACAACGATCGTTGAAGCGTTGAGCTGACCTGCCAGTAAGCACGCTGATCGGCTGAGCGGATCGTACTCATGAGTAGAGAGAATCCAATCCGGGTTGTAACGATACTGTTGTGCTACCTGGTCTTGCGTCTTACGAATAATTCTATCCATTACTTCGATTGCGCGGAGCGGATACTTGCCAATAGAGGTTTCGCCGCTCAGCATGACCGCGTCTGCGCCGTCAAGAACTGCGTTGGCAACATCGCTTGCCTCAGCACGGGTGGGCGTTGGACTGTTGATCATTGACTCCAGCATCTGTGTGGCTATAATGACGGGCTTACCGATCTCGTTGCAGCGGCGTACGATCATTTTCTGAAGCAGCGGAACGTCTTCTGTTGGAAGCTCAACACCAAGATCTCCTCGCGCGACCATCACCGCATCGGTTTCATGCAGAATTGCTTCGAAGTTTGTAATCGCTTCCGCCTTTTCGATTTTGGCAATGATAGGAATCTTGCGGCCCTGATGTCCGTGCTTGATAATAAATTCTCGCAACGCAACGACGTCTTCTGCTTTTCTCACAAAAGAAAGCGCAACGTAGTCGATGTCATGTTCAAAACCGAACAACAAATCATTTTTATCCTTCTCCGTCATAGAAGGGGTAGATACAGAAATGCCGGGAAGATTAATCCCCTTGTGTGAACTAAGCGTGCCACCAGTTATTACACGAAACGTTACTTCTCTCCCTTTGATATTAAGAACCTTGAGCTCTAACTTCCCGTCATCTAAAAGGATCTTGTTGCCGGGGTGAAGGTCGTGTGGAAGATATTTATATGTTGTCGAAAGTACATGCTCATCCCCGGGAACATCTTTCGTGGTGATAGTAATGCGTTGGTTAGGTTTAAGTTCAATCGAACCTTTTTGTACTTCGCCGATACGAATTTTTGGGCCTTGAAGATCTAAAATGACACTCACGGGTTCTCCGGTCATCTTCCGTGCGCGATGAAGATGTTTAAGGGTAAGAAGATGCTCGGCATGCGTCCCATGGGAAAAGTTAATACGAGCGACGTCCATTCCCGTACGAAGCATCGCGGTGAGCATAGACGGTGATTTCGTCGCTGGTCCTAGCGTGCAAACAATCTTTGTCTTTGCAAATAAGCGTTTCATATTTGGCATAGCGTATTATTTATTGATGAACTACGGATTGATATGATTGAAGCAATCGTGGAAGAATATCGCCCGATTTCCCAAGCAGAATCTCATCCGCATGCCAGCTCAGATCGGTGCGCTCAGTATTGATTTCCAAAAGATATGCGCCGGCATTCTTCGCAATGGTTGGAAGCGAAGCAGCAGGATAAACAACTGCAGATGTGCCAACAGAAAAAAATACGTCTGCTGCTTCTGCTACAGCAATACTTTTATTCCATTGGTCGACTGGTAATAGTTCACCAAACCACACAACATCGGGCCGAATTAATCCATGACAAGATGGGCAAAGCGGCGCACGCCCCAGCCAGGACATCACTTCATCGGTAATTGATAGTCCACAGTCGATACAGTAATTTCGGTTAATGTTGCCGTGTAATTCGTACACTTTTGTACTTCCTGCTCTTTGGTGAAGATTATCGATATTCTGAGTAATCACTACAACGTTTTTATGAAGTTGTTCCATGTCAGCGAGCGCATAGTGACCCGCATTTGGTTTGACATTGGCAAGCACTTGCTTGCGATATCTATACCATTCCCAAACTAGTTTAGGATTACGAATAAACGCATCGAAATTAGCAAGTTCTTCTGGTTTGAATTTTTTCCAAAGGCCATCATCGCCGCGAAATGTTGGAACGCCGCTTTCAGCAGAAATGCCAGCACCGGTAAACACTGTAATATGCTCGGCGCCTCTCAATGTTGATATAAGTTTTTCTGAAAACATAAATTATTGTGGTTTCAATATGAGGTGGTCCCATCCGGCATTTCTAATACGTTTCCAATCAATTGTCACATTATGATAGCCGCCATTCAACCACAGCGGTGTTTGATCGTCGTAATGATCATGCAGCGGCTGACCAGATTGACCGGAGGTAATGACGGTGGATGCTTCAAGAGGGTCCGCCAGGTCAATAACTTGTCGCATGGATGGTCCAACAGAAACAGAAAATGGAAATCTAAATTTATATTCTGTTTTCATAACCGTCGTTCCGCCGCCGGCAAGGGGGAACGGACCAATGTTGAAGATCTTGTCAAGCGGTTTACGAGAACCGAACGGATGCTTGAATGTTACTGTGTGTAACTCGCCCCATCGCCAGATTTTCGTTTCATTCCCAAATTTTTGTTGCAACATTGCCAACGCATCAAATACGCTTTGACGAAGAATCTCTTGTTTGGCTTCGATATAGTCCGTATTGACATTATCGAACCACGACGAACTGTCCGCTGCAAGCAATTGACTGGTTACACGATACGGAATTGCACCGAAAAACACAAAGTCGTTGAACGTATCATTACCCATTTCATCTTCAAAGATATTGTAAAAAAGTCTTACGGTAAATGCATTAAAGATAGAAGTTGCAATGTCGCTCTGCGTAAAACGATAGTCCCAGTTGCGCAAATAAGTTAACGCTTCCGAGGTTAATGCAGTACTGTTTGCAGTATCGTCGAATGCTGATAACAGGTCGTGGACGAGAGTGCGTGCATACGGCGAAGTTACATCTTGTTGGAACTGCTTGAAATCGTCTGTGGTGAATTTTTCTGTTGAGTATAGCATTTCACGTATACGCTGAATGCGTGATGGCGGTTCCCACAAAGTCGAAAGATAGAAGGGATATCGTGTATCTACAATCTTTTGGTTCGCGCATGCGATAATGCCATCGCGCGGGTTTAACTGTTTTGGAAGTTCATCAAATGGAACAAAACCCATCCATTCTGCCTTACCCGTCCATCCGGCGAGGGGAAGCATTGCAAGCTGTTTACCTCTTAAGGGCACACGACCCGAAGTCCAGTACGCAATATTACCACTCGTATCGGCATAGATGATAGATTGCCCGGGAACAGTAATTTCTTTTACACCCGCTTCGAATTCCTTCAGCGTCGTTGCCGAGTTCATCAAATGAAAACCGTAAATCTCATCGCTCATCTGAAAGCCCGTCCATTGTATGGACATCGGATATCGCAGTGATGTAGTATCAAGTTGATGTTGAAAGAGAGGATGAACATCGTTGATGATCGGACCATGATGCGTTGCCCTCGCAATAACAACAACACTGTCGGCATCCTTAACAAGAATTTTCTCTTCGCGCTCTTCAATTGGGAGAGATGATTTCTGAAACACGTAGCTACGCTGACGAGTTGAATCAAGTCGTTCAATGTAAAAATCTGCATCGTCGAGCATAGCGTTGGTTAACCCCCACGCGAGCTGTTCATTGTGTCCGATAACGATGACCGGTACTCCGGGCAGCGAAACTCCTGCCACATTCAGCCCTGGTGCAGAAAGATGGAGTTCGTACCAACGGGAAGGCGCCGGCATTGCGAGATGCGGGTCGTTAGCAAGAAGCGGCTTTCCGCTCAACGATCGTGATGAATCAACAACCCAACCATTGCTCCCTGCTTCGAGTGAGCCAAGTCCAAATACATCTCTATACGCTTTGCCTGCGTCGAGAAAAGTAGAGATGTTGGAAAGCGATTTTCTCATTAACGATGTTGGTACGGTAACACCTAACGAGTCTGCAAAAACAGGAATAATCTCTTGTAATTTTTCGGGTGACACTCTTGAAGCGATCTCGCCATACGTAAGATCTGTCCACCAGGCGAGGTTAAGCTCCCACGCCATCAACCGTGATAAGAGGATGCTGTGTTCTGGTTTCCAAAGCTCGGGTTCGTAATTAAGCATGTCGAATTCAATTGGATACCTTCCCTTGTTTTCGGCTATGAACATATTAACACCCTCGGCATAATCAATAAGTACCTGTTTTGAAGCAGGTTGTAACTGGCTGAAAAGTTTTTCTGCCAGGCGGGAAAATCCTAATGTGCGAAATAAAATGTCAATCTTGACTGTAGTATCTCCAAGAACTTCAGAGAGTCGCCCCAATCCGGCACGACGACCGAAATCCATTTGCCAAAGACGGTCTTGCGCATGCACATACCCTGCTGCAAACATCACATCATGAAGATCCTGTGCAGAGACGTGGGGCACGCCGTATTCGTCTCGAAAGATGTCGACGGAGTTGTGCAATCCGGCAGCGCTCAGCGTACCGTTTGTTACAGGGTACGATTTAGTGACAAGTGATTTTAGAAAAAAGAACACTGCAAGTGTAATAATAATGATGGAGGCTGAACTACCGATGAGAATCTTTGCGAACTTAGACATGTATAAGTATTCAAGAAACGATAAAAGAAGGCGTAAAAAATCCCGCCCTGGTTAACCAAGGCGGGATAATATAATCGTTTGAGTAAACTATTGCAACAAATTAGAAGCGAAAAGAAATTGTGGTAATAAGATTATTTGTTTTTACCTGTTCAGTTGTTTCAGAAGTGGGCCTGCCCGCAAAATTATAATCTCCATAGTTAATATGCTTCGTATCCCAGAACCCGCGAGAATATCCGAGGTCAATATTGAAAGAATTTTCGATAGAGAAACCTATGCCGCCAGTAACGTATTTCTGAGCAAATGATGATGGATCATCGTTATATGGAGACGGTAAATAAGCAAACCCACCACGAAGATGAACGCCTGCGTCGGAGAATGTATACTCAGCCCCGATACGAACATTAGCAGTAGGACGATAAATTTCTTTGATATCACTGTTGAGAGTAAGTAAATATGAGTCAGTATTTGTAAATTCCATCTGCGACCAGTCAGTATACTCAAGGTCACCGCTCACCGTCAGATCTGAAAAGCCATACGCAAAACCACCCGAGAAAACAAATGGAGTGCGTACATCATATTCTATCCTTCCGTCCGGTAGACGGTAGTAATATGTATCAGTGCCGTTAATTTGTGTGTCAAAGATACTTGTTCCCTCGTTACTAAATGTTTCGCGGACAGTGATAAACGATGGCGTTTTTAATGCTAATCCAAATTTTGCACGGTCATTGATTTTGTAAAGGAGACCCAAGCGAGCATTAAAGCCACTAATGTCGTCAGAGATAGTGTTTACGTACTGGAATTCTGTCAAGTCGAGTGAGCCAAAGCGCTGAGTAGTGTACTTATTGTGTGTGTCGATTTCTCGGTATGTTCTATTATAAGAATATGAACCAGAGATAAAACTCACAGTAGCTCCGACAAATAGGTTTCGTACTGCTTCAGCAGAACCGGAAACAGACCAATGATTAATACCTCCACCCTCAAGAATCTTGCCTATCTGTGTTAAGCTATCATTAAAAGGGGTTGATCCATCACCGCGCTGCAGATTGAGATTATAAGCAAGATCAAGCGATGTATCAGCGTCGAACAGACGAGGAATTATAGAACTGACTGGATTGAAACCATTGAATGATAACGCGCTTGTAAAATCGGCTTGCTTGCCATATCCCAGGGCTATCACCATACTGCCTCGATCTGTAGGCACGGCATATACAAGTCCGAAACTATTGATATTGGTAGCGCTATTATTTAGTGATTGACTGGTTCCATAGAACGAGCTTGTATTTCCAAAGGCGTTATGAGAAAGTCCCAGCGACATCTCATTCACCCGGATTTGGCCCAACCCGGCAGGATTACCGTAAACGGCAGAGTAATCATCTGCAATTGCAGTAAACGCGCCGCCCATTCCTAAAGATCGGGCACCAAGACTTAAGCCCGAAGAAGATAATCGTAAGGCATCTTCTGGAAATTGCGCCGAAGCCATTGTGCTAAGTGAAACCACGAAGGCTAAGACAAAGAGAAATTTCACAAAAACATTTTTCATAGATAATGCAGAATACTTGTTGACAATATTTTATGGTCGCTTACCACGAGAGCTGCCACTGCTGCGACTTGGTGCCGGTGCTGATTGACCCGAACTCGACGGCGGCGGTGTGCTTCGGGGAGCACTGGTTTCTTGTTTGCCCCGTGAAGGTTCACGTTGGTTAGTATTTCCTTTGGGCGGAGTATAACTTGACGGAGGAGACGTCTGTCTTCCGCCTTCACTTGGAACAGTACCGACCTGGGCATCACGATTGGAGTCACGATATCCTCTGCCCCTTGATCCAGTGCCACGGCCCGTGCGAGTGCCACGCTGATCGCTGCTACTTTGTGAGCCGGATCCACGTACGCTACCCTCACGTTTTCGAGATGTGCTTACGTTTGGAGTTCCGGTTCCTCGTGCAGCGCCAACGCCGGAACGATCATAGCTTGCACCAGTCGGCAGTACCCCGCTACCTGTTGAAACAGTACCTCTATCCGGTGGTGAAGAGTATCCACCTGCACCTTGTGTCGTTGAGCCGTTATTTATGCCTCCTCGCGTTGAACCGAAGTCTCTTACGCGATGTCGTACCGGTGTGGCATAGGTATATCCATATCTATAATAGTACGATGGGTAATAATAACTGTAATACGGAGAATAGTATCCATAGCTATAATATGGGTTGTAAGAGTTATATCCATAACTATTATATCCACCATAATAACCATAGCCACCGTATGACCATGGGTCGTTATACGCTGCAGAGAATGAGTATGACGGAAAACCTGACCCGTAGGATGGATAATAATAGGAGAATCCTACGCGCGAACGATGCTGATAATCATCATCGTAATACTCATCATCACCGTATTGATCGTCTTCATTTTGCTTAGATGAGTAACCCTCATCTACATTTTGTTCATCACTTTTTGATGAACTTAGCTGGGTATAGCACCCCATGAAGAATGAGCCAAACGCCGCCATAGCAATAACAAACACAAACACTGTATATCTCTTGTTCATATAAACGCTCACTTTCTAAAATGTACTTTAAGAAAAGACAATATCAATGCCAAAATTTAACAGCTAACTACTACAATGTAGTTATCTATAAAGAAGAAAACAACACAACTACGAAAAAAATCGGAAAAATGTGCTGTATTCTACGCAAGTCAATTTTCCCCCAACCGTTGAATATTCCACACAATAAGCTATTTCACATATTCAAGCTGTATAACACGGTTTGCGAGAGAATAGTCCTGCTGGTTTCTTAATACATCTTTAAGAACAAAAGCCAGCATAAAGCCGTTTCCAACAGAAGCTCGTAATCCGAGATTGAAATAACCCCGCCCTCGTCCAAGTGCGTCTCGATTACTGTCGTTAATGCCTACATCATATTCTCCGAGCAATGAAAGAAAAGGACCCATGGTCTTTTCAGCGCCAACAAAAACATTAATATCATCATCTCCGTCAGAACGTTCAAAACTATAGTTGATACCGCCATGCAAGCCGAGAAATCCCATTGCTCGATAATTCTTACTGCCGACAGCGTAGAAGCCAAGGGACTTAATAGTGTAACGATCAAATTGATCAACATATGTCTCTTTCCCCTGCGAAGAGAATCCAACGGCAATTGCAGGGATAAAAACAGTTTCCTCAAGAAGACGCAGCTTGATCTGTATTCCGGGGAGACTATTCCATGTCGGTCGGTCGGTGCCGATAATGTTAGAACCGCCAAGCGAAATTCCAAGAAGCAAACGATTAAATGCGCCGACGGAAACACCTGCAAGCATCCCGTCGGATTGAAAGAACTCAAAATCGAGTGCAACATTTCCATGAGAGATCATGCCCGCCGTTGGAAGATCGATAAGATATCGTGATTCGATCGTTGCATCTGACCCAGCGGTGCCTTGTGAGCGAACCTCATTGAAAAACACAACGCACGCTATTGCAAAACAAGCGAGTACACCAATCATCGATGTTTTCATGCGGATAATATACCCAAAAGGTTTTTCCAAATCAACACATGCTTACATTGCTTTTCTCTCCGAAAGGCTCTACATTTAACTAAGAAACAAAATTAATATGAATAATGTTGTTATTATCACTTCAGCATAATCTAGGATAGACTAAGGTAACATGAACAACGCTACTACGATAGGCGAATTAAGAAAATCAGGATATAGGATTCATTCCGTAAAGGATGAGATCAGAAACAACCTTATAGAAAAGATTCAACATCGTGAGAAGCTATTCCCGGGCATCATAGGGTTTGAGGATACTGTCATTCCGGCAATGATCAATGCAATACTCGCCAAGCACGATATTATGCTGTTGGGATTGCGGGGGCAGGCGAAATCGCGCATCGTGCGTCAACTTCCGCTGCTGTTAGATGAATACATTCCCATCATTAAGGGCTGTGAGATCAACGATAACCCGTTTTCACCTGTATGCAAACGCTGCGTCGATATGGTGAGCGAATGCGGTGATGCAACACAGATCGAATGGCTGCCTCGCGAGGCGCGTCTTGGCGAGAAATTAGCGACACCCGATGTTACCATTGCCGATCTTATCGGCGATATTGATCCTATTAAAGCCGCATCCCAACGACTGCATTATTCCCACGAAGGAGCAATTCATTTTGGTATTATTCCACGAACCAATCGTGGTATCTTTGCCATCAACGAACTGCCTGATCTTCAGCCACGCATACAAGTCGGATTGTTCAACATTATGCAGGAGAAAGACATTCAGATTAGAGGCTTCAATGTGCGAATCCCTCTCGACATCTTCATTGTGTTCACCGCTAATCCGGAAGATTATACTAACCGTGGCAACATCATTACGCCCCTTAAAGATCGCATCGATTCACAAATCTTCACACACTATCCGCGGACAATCGATGACGCTATTCGTATCACAGAACAGGAAGCATGGGTCAATCGTGCCGGAAAAAAAGTTATCATACCGCAATATTTTAAAGAAATCATCGAGCATGTTGCCTTTGAAGCGCGCAAGAGCGAGTTTATCGATCAGAAGTCGGGCGTGAGCGCGCGCCTGACGATTGCGGCAATGGAAAATTTAGTGAGCAATGCAGAGCGCCGCTCGATCATCACCGGAGACAACCTCATCATGCCGCGCATTTGCGACCTGCCGCATGTCATGCCCGGCATGAGCGGAAAAGTCGAGCTTGTGTTTGAAGGCGAGCAGGAAGGACCGACAAAAATCGCAAGAGCGCTCATCGGTAAAGCGGTGCGCGAAGTGTTTAAAAAATATTATCCCGATCCCCTCCAGCGCAAGCCGGTTCGTGTCCATAGCGCAGAACCGCGGCAGGCATCGGAGGATATCGAGTACGGAAAAATCACATCATGGTTTGAATCCGGCAATAAGGTTGAGATTTCCGATAACATGACGCTTAATGAGTATTTCTCAGAACTGGATAAAGTCAAATCTTTGCGCGAGGTGACAAAGAAACACATGCATATTGCCGAGAGCAATATATGCGAGCTTGCATCTGCGATGGAGTTTACGCTCGATGGTTTGCACCAGTTTTCAAAGATCGCCAAAGATGAAGTCAATCACAGTATCGAGTATAAAGACTTGGTGGGAAGTATCTTTACCGGACGCGGCAAAGGAGAAGAAGACGATTAAAGCATTGCAGATTTCGGATAGTAGATTGCGGAATAAACAAGCAGGATTGATATGAAATTTCGCTACAGTAAATGGACGTCTGAATCGATGACGGACGAGCAGCGGCTCGAACGCCTGATGTCGCTGTTCAGCAATCTGCTCGTGCATACAAGCGGCGATGTTGAGGAAGCCATCGAATGGCTTCGTCAACTTGCACGAGAATATGGCATCTTCGATGAGAACCTGTCGCTGGAAGATCTCATTGCCAAGCTCAAAGAGATGGGCATTATCGAAGAAATCGACGGGCAGCCCACGCTTACCACACGTGGTATTCAACGCATACGGCAGGATGCACTGAAGGAAATATTCACCTCGCTTCGCAAAGGGGGCATCGGCTCGCACGACATGCCGCAAACAGGCACCGGCATCGACCGACTGAGCGAAACGAAAAAATGGTCGCTGGGAGATGCGCCGACCAATATCGATCTTACCTCGACCATGACCAACGCCTTTAAGCGGAACGGCATCGATGAATTTTCACTGAAGGAAGAAGACTTGGAAGTGTACGAGACAGAACATACCACGTCCTGCGCAACGGTACTCATGCTCGATATCAGCCACAGTATGATTCTCTATGGCGAAGACCGCATCACGCCGGCAAAGCAGGTTGCGCTTGCGCTGTCCGAGCTCATCATGCAAAAATATCCCAAGGATTACATTGCGCTTGTCGTCTTCGGTGACGAAGCGAAACTTGTGAGTCTTAATGAACTGCCGTTTCTCAATGTTGGTCCGTACCATACCAACACACGGGCAGGTCTCCAGCTTGCGCGCGACTTGCTGCGACGACGCAAGATGGTGAATAAGCAAATCTTCATGGTCACGGACGGCAAGCCCTCGGCAATGTTCGACGACAGCGGGCGACTGTATAAAAACTCCTTCGGTCTCGACCCGCGCATTGTCAACAAGACGCTCGACGAGGCTGTCGCGTGCCGGCGCGAGAAAATTACCATCAGCACGTTCATGGTGGCGCGCGATCCGTATCTCATCAATTTCGTGGAAGAGCTTACCAAAGCCAACTGCGGCAGAGCATATTACTCGGGACTCCAAAACCTCGGCGAGTTTGTATTCGTGGATTATATCCGGAATCGAAAGAAGAAGTTTTGGGTGGGATAATACCGCTTTGCGATATTAGTGTTGCCAGTAATGCAAGCGAATATAGTGTTTTTGAGGGGAAAATTCACACGAACGAGCTTGACAATTACCCAAAGAAGTATTACCTTATCCTCAGATAATCTCCTCTCTGAAAGGCACTCCCGACTTTCAGCAGATTGCTTAGAGTAGAGTAGCGTACTATATGCGCGTTAATCATTTGCCATATTTGCTGTCTTCAAGAAATGTATGAAACATTTTCTTCTTTACTTTTACATACTCATTAATATTGCTGGCTTCGCCTGCCGCACGGACATGACTGCACCCGTCTCACCTGACGTCCAGCTTAGCGCTGAGGAGGTGGCAGTAACAGAGGCATGGCTGAGAGTACATGTTGCACAGGTAATACCCCACGACTCGATCCGTATTGCACGCAACGATGCAACTGTTCTGACGCTTGGCTTTACAAGTGCTGACACACTGCTTATTGACGAGCGTCTTCTACCCAAGCAGACCTATACCTATAAACTATATTCATACGGTACAAGTAAACCAAACTTCTCCAGTGAGATGCTCACGATTACAACGATGGACACCACAAGCCATGACTTTACGTGGCAGATTGATACCCTGGGAGATGGCAATGCAAGCATTCTGTTTGATGTAGCGATTATTAATGATACACTCGCCTATGCTGTGGGAGAGATGTATTTGAAGGATTCAACTGGACAGTTTGATCCAACAGCATATAACCTTGCAAAATGGAATGGTACAAAATGGCAACTTCTGAGGATGCAGTTTCTCGATTTTTGCAATCAAACGAGTACCTATTCATATCCAGCAAAAGCTATGTTTGCATTCAGTGCAACAGATATCTGGATTGCCTCTGGCTCTCAAATTGTCCGATGGAATGGAATAACTCAAATGACACCACAGTGTATACCTGTATCAGTGAATAAGCTATGGGGTGAGAGTGACAATTCAATGTACGTAGTTGGTGCGAATGGGGGCCTTGCTTTCCTAAACGGCAGCACATGGCAAAAGCTAGAAAGCGGAACAACAGTGGATATTAACGATATCTTCGGCAAGACACTCTTAAATAATGATATACAGATCCTTGCCGCCGCCTCAAATCGGTATACCTTGGGAGAGAGAAAACTCCTTCAAATTACGCAAGGTGGTAACGTAAACTCACTTGCCTGGTCCCCACAACAACGCCTTAATACTGTATGGTTTGCCTCGCGTCATGCAATTTATGTAGGGGGAGGTGGGCTTTTCGTTGGCGAGCCGGGTCGATGGAAACAAATCCTTGATCTTCCAAATTATTATTCTACACGAATACGAGGGACTGAAAGAAACAACGTACTTGTCACCGGCGCGTTTGGTCTGTGTGGTCACTTTAATGGAATGACATGGCAAACTTATCCTGAACTGCAACTGCCTGATGGGACGTATGAAGGACTTGCAGTTTCTGCAAGGATAGTCGTCGCGGTGGGGCAAGTCGGTAATCGTGCTGTTGTTGTTCGAGGATATCGGTAATCTTATTCCGCGCACTAGCGTGGTAGGACTAAATAACAACAATTCCACCAACATACAGAGGAGATATTGATATGTGTATTAAAAATGTTTTAGAGAAGCATATTTTCTTTTCGTATTTCTTTGTATTCTCGATCCTCAGTTATAACTCAATAATTTTTGCTCAACAGGATTATACCGACGTTCGGATATTTCAATCTACAAATGCCCAAACTGAAAACTCCATTGCAATTAATCCCAAAGATCCTAAAAACATACTTGTTTGCACAAATGGTACACCTGCAGGTGTAGTTAATCGGTTCTACTCCACAGACGGAGGAAATACTTGGAATGGTATTGATCATAATCCTGAGGGGATCGTGTCAAGCGGAGATCCAGTTGCATTCTTTGACGCGAATGGAAACGCTTATTGTGCCTATCTTGGCCCGAATGGACCAGTTGGTGTTTACATCTCTAAAAGTACAGATAAGGGAGCTACATGGGGAAACCCAGTAAATGCCGTGAGTAGCACACTCTTCAGAGACGACAAACCGCACGCGGCGGCGGGTATTTCAGGCAATTACTCCAACAATATATATGTTGCGTGGACGGGTCATGATGATGCTACCCAAGATAGTTACAAGCGAGTCTACTTTTCACGATCGACTGACGGCGGTTCATCGTTCCAAACAAAGCAACTCTTAAATGGTGGAAGAAATATTGGTGCAAATCTTGCAATAGGTCCTGATGATGCGATCTATGTAGCTTTTGCTATCCTTCCGAGCGATAACTCTTCACATATTGAGGGGTTTATTGCTTTTCGTAAATCGACAGATGGTGGCCAAAGTTTTCAGGCATTACCAGCCTTTAGTATCAGTGGACTGAATAACTACGGTGATACTGGCCAGCAAGAGTTCAACGACATCAAAGTAAACAGCTTCCCTTCCATGGGAGTTGATCGTTCACCAAGCACGAGAAACAGTTGGGTGTACATAGTCTACGCAGATAAGAGCACTGGCGATGCGGATATATATTTACGCAAGTCTACAAATGCTGGAGCGTCTTGGAGTAACGCCATTCGAGTCAATAACGATGCATCGGGTACACAACAGTGGTTCCCTTCATTGTCAGTAGATCAGATTACAGGTAACATTATTATTTCATATTACAATATGACAGTGGTCGGCTCTCCCTACACAACAAAGCGCTACATTGCAGTTTCAACCGATGGTGGTGATAGCTTCAGTCATTATATAGCAAGCGATGAATCATTTATCCCAAAACCTTTGGGTGCTGGATTTAATCCTGCTTACATGGGCGATTACTATGAAACAGCAGCGTATGGCTCTCAAGCGTTTGCATGTTGGAGCGATGACAGGTCGGGGGTCTTTCAAGCATACATTTCTAAATTTACCCTTCCAGTTGCAGTAACACTTGATCAAAAGTTGGAAGATAACATCACCAGAGTCGGAACAATCGGTCGTTGGGTAACAAACTCTTTTTCACCACGAATTGATCCCAATACACCAATCACTGTCCAAGGAGGTCCGATGAAGTGTTTCAAGGGGATCAAGCGATGTACTCGTCGCAAAAATACAATCGTTGGAATGCAGATCCAGATGTAACTAACCATCATCATTTTCTTGTTGACGGAGCTATTGATAGGTTCACGTCAAATTTCAAGCCGGTAGTTTCAACCGTGACCATTAAGAATGAGCTTATTGAAATTCCATCTTTGATTGGTGGAGCAATTAATTTCAAAGATCCGTGGTATCTTGGAAACACATCGCAATATTATGAGTCTCCTTACGGATATAGAAATCTTGGCTCATCAGCTATCCTTGAACAACGTTCTTCACCCTTTAACCCAAATACGAATCCAACTGGAGCTGGTTCCGAATTCAAGGGCGTGTTTTTGAATCAAGCTCCTGATCCGAATAATCCATCCGTCCCTTATTACTCTGTTAACGCACCAAGCCCACAAACTCTTGGTGTCTATAATAGTAGCTTTGTCGGCTGGACAGCAACCAATAGCACAAATCCAGCACAGTTCTCATCACCCCTCAACGGAACGAGTGCGGTTATCTTCAAATCGGCAAGTGATTTCATCATAGCAAAATACAAGGGTCAACTCATCTCCACAACTAATGCCGCCGTTGCTTCCAACAGCCAGCGCAAGATTGTTAAAACAGTGCAGTCAATATATTCCAGCGTGGATAAACTCTTTACTGCATATGAAAGTGCAGGTGGAGTGTTTTTTCTATACAAAGATCTCAGTGATGGATCTTGGTCAAATGAGAGAGTTGTAGAAGGATTGCCCACCGCAACAATTCAATATCGCAGTCCCACGTTATTTACTGACTCGGCGGCTCAAAAGTTTTTTATGTTATATGATAAAGTCGATCTTGCAGCAAACACACACAAGATACAATTTTCAGCGCACGACCCGATCGACAATTCTATGGGACCACCGCAAACGCTCTCAACTTTGTATCTTGCATCCACATATCAAACTACCCCCGTGGTGGCAAGTGTGAGCCGCAAAAGCTCAACACTACCGCCGCTTATTGCTGCGGCATGGTGTAATCAAAATAAATTGGGGTTCGCTCTTGGTACCGCTGTAACAAATTTTGGCGTAACATCCATGCAGTTTACATCAATCGGTGAATTAACTAATCCGCCATTTCCAACCGGTTCATTTATCGACCCTGCAAATATCGCAGTTGCAGTATCGTATGCAGGTACAGGAATCCACGAGGTCTATGTATTTCACTTGGTTTGGGAAGAACCGGGAGAAACCGGAGGTATTAAATACGCTCGCGGTACGTACACTGGAACTGCATGGCCCCCACAGCTTTCATCCATCACGTGGAGTGGTCCGCAAACATATTACCTCGCCCAAAATAATACAACAGAAACCGAATTGGGGGTAATCACCGAAACCTTCACTAAGCCCTCTATCGCTGTTGATGCGAACCGGAATGTTTTCGTTGCATATCAATACCGCGTTGTCGATGAAGAAAACATGCAACAAGGGCAAGTACGGGTCCTCAAATGGGATGGAACTAATTTTCCTCCAATTATCGATGCATCATACAGCTTTCCATCAGCACCAGTATATGCTAATATGCCATCGTCGCCATCATTAAGCGATTATAGATACAGTTCATCGAAAACTAATGATGTAACACTCGTCTATCACGCAAATAACGGGACAACGAGTGTTCAATATTATGCTTCACAATTGGCATGGAGTACTCCTTCTATTATAGATGCTACTGGGAGACTGGCAAATGTGCAAGGGTCGGTAACCACATCAGATGTAAGCCGATCTGTTGTCTATATGGGCTCGACAGGTGCGCCGTATGCAATTAAAACAGCCTCGATACCAGTTGGCGCACCAATTCTATCTGGATCATCATATCTTTACAATAACTCGTATCGCCCGCAATTGAACTGGACAGCCACAGGCAATACATATAAGTTATATCGTTATATCTGCCCGAATAACGGTGTTGACTGTAATAACTATGCAAATCAGGTTCTCGTCTATCAAGGTTCAGCAACAATGTGCATCGACTATGGAGTTATCATAGGGAACAGCTCCTCAAACAGTAAAATCTATTATTACGTATATGCGTACGATGCATCAAACCAGTCTTCGCCGAGTTCGAATAAAGTTTCATTCTTAGAGAATATTGTCCAAAAGACCATAGCGACCGTTGAGGAAAAAGAGTTGCCCACGGAAACAAAGCTTGTCGGTAACTATCCTAATCCGTTTAATCCGGTAACTACGTTTAATTATCAGCTTGCGGAACCGGGTGTTGTTACCCTCACGATTTACAACTTGCTCGGTCAGGAGGTTACCAAGCTTGTTAACTCCCAATTAGATGCAGGCTATTATACAGTAACGTGGAATGCCGAAAACGAAGGGAGCGGATTATACTATGCACGTATGACTATCAGCGATGCATTGGGGAGAACAGTGTATCAAGATACAAAGAAAGTGCTGTTAGCTAAGTAGGTTTTTAAATAACTTTGGCTCATCTTTCAGGGTCGGCTTGTTGCCGACCCTTATTTTTATCGCAAGTATTTCCCTCCGTTTGAATTTCACTCAAAATTTCTGCATTTTAACAGCGTATTGATATGCTTTCAAACTTGCTTCCGTCATCGAACTTTGTTAAGTTTCATCATGCGCCTTGAGCATTATCCAATTGATGCACTGCGGGACGGAATCGTCGCGATTCTCTCTCGTTATCTTGATCTGCGAAACTACAGAATTTTCTTTTTCGGTTCTCGTGTTGCTGGTAACGGGAGTGAACGCTCTGATATCGATGTCGGTATTGAAGGAGATACCTCCATTCCGTTTCATGTCATGCGTCGTATTCGAGATGACATAGAAACATTATCAACGTTGTATACAATTGAGATTGTCGACTTTCAACGGGTCTCACAAGATTTTCGTGACGTTGCGCTTCAGCATGTTGAACCGTTAGTACATTCTGCATGACGAAGCTGGAAGCGTCTGCGGCACAGTTTCGGTCAGCCGTTCAACGATTGCAAGAAGTGCTTGCGATGCCTAAGAATCAAATCGTTAGGGATTCTGCCATCTTGCGATTTGAAATTGCGCTCGACCTTTCATGGAAAGTTTTGAAAAATCATCTTGAAGAAGTTCACGGTATTCTGTGCTCTTCACCTAAAGGATGTTACCGCGAGGCGTTCAAACTTGGCATTCTCGAGTACGAAGACAAGTGGCTCACCCTTGTTGATCTTCGAAATATGACGATGCACACCTACAATGAGCAACTCGCGGAAAACATTTACTGCGAGCTTCCTTCAGCACTCGAACTTTTTCAAGCGTTGATAAGAAAGGTAACATAATAGCAGCGCGGGATATTTCGCGGGATTTTTGTTGTAGAGTTTGCCCGACTCACCACGCACCAATTGATCACTTGCCACTCACCCTTTTGATTTTCACTCAAAATTTCTGCATTTTAACAGCGTATTGTTATGCTATTACTTATTCCTGCTGTTGAAATCAAGGGTGGCAAGTGTGTCCAGATGGTGCAGGGCGCGGAGGGGTTCGTGTATTCCGATGATCCCATCGAGATGGCGAAACTGTGGCGCAAGGAAAACGCAAAATCGCTGCACGTCACCGATGTCGATGGCGCTCTTGAAGGGCGTTTGGTGAATTTCGATGTCATCCGGCGCATGGTAACAACTGTCGATATCCCCATCGAACTTGGCGGCGGGCTGAGAACGTTCGAGGAAGTAAAGAAAGCGCTCGATATCGGTATCTATCGCGTTATCATCAGCACGATGCTCATCGAACAGCCCGATGAAGCAAAGCGCGCACTCGATGCCTTCGGTGCAAGCAAGATTGTGCTCGGTATCGACGCAGAGAACGGCATCGTGCAAACTAAAGGATGGAAGGAAGATTCGGGGCTCACAGCTATCACCGTTGCGCTGAACGCGAAACAGCTTGGCTTCAGGCGCATCGTGTACACAGATATCATGCGCGACGGCATGATGGTCGGTCCGAATTTCGATGCCATCAAAATGCTTGCAGAAAAAACCGATATGCGCATCACGGCTTCGGGCGGCGTTGCTGGGCTTCAGGATTTGATGAAGCTGCAAGAGCTTGAACCGCTTGGCGTTGACTCGGTTGTTATTGGTCGTGCGCTTTATGCAAACAAATTTTCCTGCCAGGGGCTGTGGCGGTTATGTGAGGCGGGGGATTATCCTTACACTGCAAAGATATGAACATCACCGTTGTCGGACATCTTTGCCTCGATGTTATTCATCATATAGACAGAACCGAGACCACAGGCTATGGGGGGATATTTTTTTCTGTTGCCACGCTGGCGAACCTTCTTCCGGCTGAAGATACGATAACACCGGTGTTCGGTGTCGGTAAAGATGACTATGATGCCTTCATCGAACGATTGCAGCGCTATCCTAATGTTGTTACGGATAGCATTTTCCGATTTCAAGGACCAACGAATCAGGTCCATCTCTATTATCAGGATGCAATCGAGCGCATAGAGTGCTCAAAGCATATTTCAGAACCGATTCCGTTAAAAAAAATCCGTTCTCACCTTGATACTGATATGATTTTAGTGAATATGATTTCCGGATTGGATATTACGCTTGAAACATTGGATGAGATTCGTATGGATGTGCGCGAACATCATACACCGATCTATATGGATGTCCATAGCTTGACGCTGGGCATCAAAGATGATTTTACGCGGTTTCATCGCTCCGTCGAGCTATGGCGCCGCTGGCTGTTTATGATTCACGCTGCTCAGATGAATGAAGAAGAAGCCGCAATCTTGACTCCTGAACAACTTGACGAAACTGCGCTTGCAAAACACACGCTTGCACTGAACACAAAAGTATTGCACATCACTCGTGGTGAGCATGGATGCACGACATTTATCGATGAGCATAAACATCTTCATCGTTATGATATTGGCGGCGTGGATATTGCGGGAACCGTCGACCCGACCGGCTGCGGCGATGTGTTTGCTGCCGCATATTGCGCGCACTATATGAAAACGAACGATATTTTTTCTTCTGCCCAATTTGCCAACAAAATTGGAGCCGTAAAAGCATCGATGTCGGGTTCGGGAAACATCGATCAGCTTGCATCATTCCGGTTACTGAAGGAACAGCGTTCAAAGGTGGTATCGTGAAGATTGCTTTGATTGGTTATGGCAACATGGGAAAAGAAATCGAACGTATTGCCGGCGAGCGAAAAATAACTGTCGTGAAATCATTCACCGCAAAGAACAATCGTCGAGGAAACGGCCTCACAAAGCAAACGCTGAAAGGTGTGGATGTGTGCATCGATTTTTCTTCTCCGGGTTCTGTTGTCGATAACATCAGAGCATCGGCATCTTGCGGTAAAAATATTGTCGTTGGAACTACTGGCTGGTATCATAAGCTCGGTGAAGTGAGAAAAATGGTATCGAAGTACAAAATTGGTTTACTATATGCGCCAAACTTCTCGCTCGGCATGAATATTTTTTCGCAGGTGCTGGCGGTAGGTCTTCAGTATGTGAATAGATTTAATGCGTATGATGTTGCTATTCACGAAACACATCATAAAGGTAAAGCAGATAGTCCGAGCGGTACAGCGCTCATGCTGGGTGATATTGTTCTTCGACATGTCCGGTCAAAGAAGAGTATCTTAAGCGAAACTGCACGTCGTGCCATTCAGCCTAAACAGCTTCATATCACATCGGCACGGGTTGGAAATGTTGTTGGAACACACAAAGTGCTGTTTGATTCTGAAGCCGACAGCATCGAGCTCGTACATACCGCAAAGAATCGTAGCGGATTTGCATTGGGAGCGCTTATTGCGGCTGAATGGTTGACGGGGAAAAAGGGTATCTATACAATGAACGATGTCATAGCTTCGTTATGAAAAAGAAAATATTATTTAGGGGAACAGGAACAGCGCTTATCACACCATTCAATGACAGCGGTGGTGTAGATGAGAAAACGCTGCGCAAGTTTGTCGAGTTTCAGATCAAGAATGGCGTTGAAGCGCTTCTGCCGACCGGGACAACTGGTGAAAGTGTTACACTGAACGATGACGAACAGGCGCGGGTTGTTGCCATTGTCGCCGATCAGACACAAGGTAGAGTACCTGTTATTGCAGGCGCAGGAAGTAATGCTACAAAAAAAGCTATTGTATTAGCAAAACAAGTTATTGCTGCAGGTGCTGATGGAATTCTCTCGGTCGGTCCCTACTATAATAAGCCGACACAGGAAGGATATTACCAGCATTATGCGGCAATAGCGTTTGCCGTCGATGCGCCAATCATCGTGTATAACGTTCCCGGAAGAACGGCAAGCAACATCGAGGCAGAGACAACACTTCGTATGGCAGAAGAAATTTCGAATATTGCTGGGGTCAAAGAAGCGTCGGGAAATTTTGGACAGATAATGGAAATTCTGAAGTTTCGTCCCAAAGGATTTGGTGTGTGGTCGGGTGACGATGCAATTACATTACCGCTGATAGCATTAGGTGCAGATGGCGTGGTGTCTGTTGTGTCGAATGAAGTCCCGAAACAATTTTCCACTATGGTGCGTCTATGCTTGAAGGGAAAATTCGATCAAGCAGTGCAATTGCACAACAAACTTCTCGACCTGATGAATATTAATTTTATTGAATCCAACCCCATTCCAGTAAAAGCGGCATTAGCAATGATGGGGATGATAAAGGAACGATATCGTTTGCCTATGGTGCCGTTGAGTACGAAACACAGACCGCAGCTCAAAAAAATCTTGACTAAACTTCGATTACTTTATTGATATGATGCTGCAACAAATTATCGAACGCCTCTATGAACTTCCGGTTGGCAAGATTGATCGCGATGATGCCCTGCATGTTGTGCAGGAGTTGAAAGAGAAGCTTAATCGGGGCGAAGTACGAGCTGCCGAATTTCATGCCGGCGTGTGGCGAGTTAATACGTGGGTAAAGAAAGGGATCTTGCTCGCATTTCGTATCGGACAGTTAGCGGCACGATCAGAGAACGGTGCCTTCCAGTTTTTCGATAAAGACACGATGGCGCTGAAGAAGTTTTCCATTCAGGACAATGTTCGCATTGTCGCGGGCGGCAGCACGGTACGCGATGGTGTCTTCGTTGCTGAAGGTGTCGTGATGATGCCGCCATCGTATATCAACATTGGTGCATACGTCGACGCACAAACAATGATCGATTCTCATGCGCTTGTCGGCTCTTGCGCGCAAATCGGCAAGCGCGTGCATATCAGCGCTGCTGCACAAATCGGCGGCGTGTTGGAACCTATTGGATCTGTGCCGGTTATTATTGAGGACGATGTATTGGTTGGCGGGAATTGCGGCATCTACGAAGGTACAATTATTGGACGCCGTGCTGTCATCGGTGCCGGAGTAACCCTCACAGGTTCTACGCCGGTGTATGATGTAGTGCGAAATAGTATCTATAAAAAAACGCCGGAACTGCCATTGATTATTCCGGAAGGCGCTGTGGTCATTGCAGGCAACCGTCATATTGAACAGCCATTTGCAAAGGAACATAAACTCTCGATCTACGCACCTATCATCATTAAATACCGCGATGAGAAAACCGATGCTGTTACGGCACTCGAAGAAAATTTGCGGTAGACTATATGAAACGCGTACTCATTACCGGCAGCAACGGCTTGTTGGGGCAAAAGCTTGTGGAAATTTTTTCCAACTCCCCGAGCTATATGTTATTGTTGACGTCACGACAAGAGTCCTCGGTATTTGTAGATGAACGACTTCAGTATCGTCAATTGGAGATTGCAAGAAAACACGATGTCATTCAAATCGTAGAGGAGTTCGAGCCGGAAGTCATCATTAATACTGCCGCCATCACGAACGTTGATCAATGTGAAACTGAACGGGAACTAGCATGGCGCACGAATGTTACCGGCGTAGAAAATCTTGTTCACGCCGCAAAGCTCGTCGGCGCACGCATCATACACATTTCGACCGATTATGTTTTCGATGGTAAACACGGTCCCTATAGTGAGCACGATCGTCCAAACCCATTGAGTTACTATGGAAGAACAAAACTTGCGAGCGAAAATGTTTTTCAAACAAGCGGCGTTTCGTCAGCAATCATTCGCACGATGGTATTGTATGGAATCGGTTCTGGTGTAAAATTAAACTTTGCCCTCTGGCTGTTAAAGAATTTGAGCGAAGAGAAGGCGATTCGTGTCGTGAACGATCAAATTGGCAATCCGACATTAGCAGACGATCTCTCTTATGCGATACTCAAAGTCGTTGAACTTGATCGCTCGGGTGTTTATCATATAGCAGGACCTGATTTGGTAAGCAGGCACGACTTTGCTCTGGCGTTAGCGCGGATATTCAGTTTTAATAAAAAACTCATAACACCGGTGAAAACTTCATCGATGAAACAACCAGCACCGCGACCTTTGCAGTCGGGATTTATTACATTGAAAGCACAAACCGATCTTGGGCTGAGACTCTCAGGCATCGATCAAGGATTACTAGTCATGAAACATCAACTCAGCACAAGTTTAAAACACTATCTCACAACAGTATCACCGTAAACTTTATAACACGGCATGCTTGATATAAAATTTATCCGCGAATATCCCGATCTGGTACGGGAAGGAATACTAAAAAAAGGACACGACGATCGTGTCGATGATATACTTCAATTGGATATACGCCGCCGCGAGTTTCTACAAAAGGGAGAGGCATTAAAAAGCCGCCGCAACACAGTATCTGAAGAAATTGGTAATCTCAAACGTACCGGACAGGATGCGTCATCAGCCATAGCCGCAATGGAGCTGGTAAAGAGTCAGATCAAAGAAATTGACGATGGACTCAGAGAAGTTGAGATGGAACTGCAGCCATTGTTGCTGCAGGTTCCTAACATTCCCCACCCTTCAGTACCTGTTGGCAAGACACCTGCCGATAATCAGGAGATTGCCAAATGGGGCGAGCCGCCGGTCATTGATTTCATGCCGAAACCGCATTGGGAATTATTAGAGAAACTCGACATCATAGATTTTGAACGCGGTGTAAAAGTAGCAGGCGCAGGCTTCCCCGTTTATAAAGGAAAGGGTGCGCAGCTGCAGCGGGCGCTAATCAATTTTTTCCTTGATGAAGCGGCATCGTGCGGATATCAGGAAGTGCAGGCACCGCTCATGGTTAATGCCGCAAGCGCAACGGGAACCGGGCAACTTCCCGACAAAGAAAATCTCATGTACATTGTCCCGAAGGATGAGTTCTATTTGATTCCAACTGCCGAAGTCCCGGTAACAAATATTCATCGTGATGAGGTGCTGGAAGAGCGTCAGCTGCCGGTCAAGTATTGCGGATACACGCCGTGTTTCCGTCGTGAAGCAGGATCGTACGGTAAAGATGTGCGTGGGTTAAACCGGCTTCATCAATTTGATAAGGTTGAGCTTGTCAAGCTTGTGCATCCGGGTGTTTCGTATAACGAGCTTGAAAGTTTACGTGTTGATGCCGAACGTCTTCTGCAAAAGCTTGGATTACCCTATCATGTGCTGCTGATGTGTACGGGTGATATGGGTTTTACTCAATCCAAGAAATACGATCTTGAAGTGTGGGCAATGGGTCAGAAAAAATGGCTGGAAGTTTCTTCGATTAGTAACTTCGAAGCCTTTCAAGCGCGGCGGATGAACATTCGCTTCAAACCGAGCGGCGGCAAACCGGAATTTGTTCACACGTTGAATGGTTCCGGACTTGCACTGCCAAGAGTAGTTGCCGCAATCTTAGAAAATTATCAAACCCCCGAAGGAAAAGTTATCGTACCAAAAGCCTTACACAAATACACGGGGTTTGAAGTCATTGGATAATTTAACTGTATCTTCAAGATGAGAATTTAATAAATGTCTCAGTTGTCACTTTTTAAAATATCAAGGCCACGGGCACAGTTACTAAAGTGGGTGGGCAATAAATTCAAATATGCTCTTGAAATAGTCTCCTTTTTTCCAGAAGAGTACAATGATTTTATTGAGCCGTTTGTAGGAACAGGAGCAATTTTAGGAACGCTTGCTCCGCCCAAAGCTATAGCAGGAGATATATTAAGTCCATTAATTGATTTGTGGCATCTAGTTCAAAATAGCCCAGAAAAATTAATTGAACATTATACGAAAGAAATTACACGCTTTAATTTAGATCGCCTTTATACTTACGAACAAATTCGTGATAGATACAATAATAATTCCAATCCATTGGACCTACTAATTCTGAGTCGTACATGTTATGGGGGTGTAATGCGCTTTACTAAAGAAGGAAAGATAAGCACACCCATAGGCCCGCACAAACCTATTTCGCCCTCGGCTTTTGTTTCAAGAGTCAATGAATGGCGTGATAGGATTATCAATACAACATTTATTAATCAGTCCTTTGAAAAAACCATGCGATATGCAGCAGAAGGAGATTTAGTTTACTGCGACCCACCCTACATAGATACACAATCAATTCTTTATGGGTCCCAAGAGTTTAGCTTTTCACGGCTTATTAATTCGATCAGCGAATGCAAAGAAAAGGGAGCAAAGGTGGCTTTATCTATCGACGGAAGTAAAAAATCGGGTTTGAAGAAAATTGAATTAAAAATTCCCCGTGATCTCTTTGTAAGAGAAATATTTTTAGATTGTGGAAGTTCTATGCTGAGACGTTTTCAAAATGGTGGCAAGATAATGATAGGTGAGGATGTTCGCGATAGATTATTACTTACATGGTGACTTCATTTCCATGATTTTACAATCAATGGCCATCGGCTGAGAACCTCCTTGCCAAAAATAACTTCATCAACTAAACCGATGTGCATGATATCAACTAATCTGCACAAGTAAGAACGCCCACACTCCCACCAAGTATATTTATCGTCAACGAGAAGATAATGTTTTATTGGATGGGAAATTAATTTTGCCGCTTCTTTTAGTTCATATCCATCGAGTTGTGTTTCATAAACTCCATCAGCAACTCTACTTCCAAAGGTAGTTGTTCCATAATATTCTTTAATCTCCCATATAGTCTTGGGATTTCTTAAAGAAGGATAAGCTCCATCTATTCTTCTTGACAATGTTTCTACCAGTCTACCCTCCCGATCGCTTATTGTAACCAGTTGACCAGGATTGTCTTCAAATTTAGACCCACCCAAATAAGATTCTGTTAGTATATTGACTATGCAGGTAAAGTAAGCTAAGTGTCGCTTCACGCCTTTTTGTTTATTAAATGGTAAATAACATTTTGGTTTAAGAGTTTGATTAAGTCTTTCAAAGTGTTTGCGCGCTTCTTCTCTGTTCATCAACTGATGTTGAACGATATTGTTCAACACTTTAGATCTGAAATTCAAATACTTATAAACGCGATTGGTGGTTCTGTTATCAAGGTTTACAGCCGCAGCTAAATCAGAGACCTCGTCAAATTGATATGCTCTCAGTTGGCGTATATCCGCTTTTTTGCTAGATCTACTTGAGTAACCAATTTGACCAGATACAAATTTAACCAGTGCCCAAAACTGTGGAGTTTCTCCGCAGAAGTTTTTATTAGGTTGCATCAGTTCATTTTAAAAGTAGATAAGCTTCGATCCCAAGAGCGTGAGCTATCTTAGAAAGATTAATTGTGGAGATGTTTCTTTCTCCCCGCTCTACTGCTCCAACGTAAGTTCTATGAAGGCCTGCGTGTTCAGCTAATTTTTCCTGTGAAAGCCCAGCCCTTCTTCTATACTTTCCTATATTGCGCCCAATGGTTTTGAGTATCTCATTCATAATGACTAATTTAGTGGAGTGATACTTATAAGTCTACAGCATAAAAGTAGCAATTTAATGGCGTTCTATTCACGCATTGTAGCTAATAATCTTTTTATGTTGAGATTTATCCGTTCACTTTCGTATCTTTAGTTATTCTAGAAATAATCTTTTAAATTACTGTATGCGCTCTCTTCTACGTCTTAAACCATATCTTATCAGGCAAAAGCGCTTATTGCTTTGGGGACTGCTTACCGTTGTCATGAGCAATCTCTTTACCGTCGTTCAGCCACAGCTTATCGGCAATGCGATTGATAAGCTGAAGATAGGACTCGAAACGCATCAGATCGACGAAACCGGACTGTTAACGACTGCTGCGTTCGTTGTTGGCTGCTCTCTTATTGCGGGGTTCTTTACATTTCTCACGCGCCAAACCATTATCGTAGCATCGCGCCACATCGAGTTCGATTTACGGAACAACTTTCTCGCTCATATCCAAAAGCTCTCGCTTTCATATTTTCAACACACACCCACCGGCGGCCTCATGGCACATGCGACGAACGATATCGGCGCCGTGCGCAATGCCGTCGGTCCCGGGATTATGTATCCCAGTGATACGATAATGACATTTACAATGACTCTGACGATGATGCTCTGGACGAATTGGGAACTTACGCTGTTATCGCTGATTCCGTTGCCCATCGTGTCGTATGTCGTGTACAAGCTCGGACGAAGCATTCATAAGAAATTTGATGAAAAGCAGGAACAGTTCTCGAAACTTACCATGCGCGCTCAAGAAAATCTCTCGGGTATTCGTATCGTAAAAGCGTACGTCCGCGAACAATATGAGATAGATCGTTTTCACAAACTGAGTAATGAGTATCTGAAGAAGAACCTTGTTCTCGCCAAAATTCAATCACTGCTCTGGCCCCTCATGTTTCTTCTGGTTGGATGTTCACTTGTGATCGTAGTATATGTTGGTGGTATCAAGGTCATAAATGGCGAAATCTCTATAGGCACACTCACGGCATTCTTCGGCTATCTCATTCTTATGATTTGGCCCATGATTGCCTTCGGATGGGTCACGAATATTCTGCAGCAAGGGGCGGCATCGATGGCGCGGCTTTCAAAAATTCTTGATACACAACCCGAGATTCATGACAATCCTCAGACAGCATCCGAGATCAAAGAAATCCAAGGAGAGATTGAATTTCGCAATGTCTCATTTCATCATCAAGGCACACAGACACCGATCTTATCTGGTATCAATCTTACGATCAGAAAGGGAACGACGCTTGCCATTGTTGGATATACCGGCTGTGGCAAATCTACGCTCGTGAATCTCATTTCGAGACTTTATGATGTCACAGCGGGCGAATTATGTATCGATGGCGTTAATGTCAAAAATATTCCGCTTGAAATACTGCGGACACATATCGGCTACGTGCCACAGGAGACATTTTTATTTTCAGATACAATAGCCGAGAACATTTCCTATGGCACGGATAACGGAACACTTGACCACATTATGCAGGCAGCGGTGGTTTCTCAGATTGCAAAAGATGTGAGTGAATTCCCGAAATCATATGAAACAATGCTTGGCGAACGCGGTATCACACTTTCCGGCGGACAAAAACAGCGCACGAGTATTGCACGGGCAGTCATGCGCAACCCCAGAATTCTGATTCTTGATGATGCGCTTTCGGCTGTCGATACCTACACGGAAGAAGAAATCCTCAAGCGTCTGAGGCAGGTAATGAAGAATCGTACGAGCATTATCATCAGCCACCGCATCTCGACAGTAAAAGATGCCGATATGATTATCGTTCTTGATAACGGAAACATTAAAGAACAAGGCACTCATGATGAATTAGTTACGAGTGGTGGAATTTATGCTGAACTTCATGAAAAGCAATTGCTCGAAGCAGAGCTGGAGGCGATGTAGGCATGCAAGACGAGGAAATTTTAGGTAAAGCCTACGACAGCCGTTTGATGAAGCGGCTCATAAGGTATCTCAAACCATACACATGGTATGTAGTGCTGGGAATACTATCAAGCATCGCAGTGTCAGTGCTGGAAGCAGTACGCCCCTGGTTTACCAAACAGGCGGTTGATGTAAACATCGTACAACACGATAAGCATGGCTTGCTGATGACAACGCTGGCATTTTTCGGTGTGCTCGTGTTTCGCGGCGGTATCCAGTATTTCAATGCATATCTGACACAATGGATCGGACAGAAAACAATTTTTGATTTGCGGATGAAAGTGTTTGCGCATCTCCAGCGCCTTGGAATGAAATTCTTCGACCGCAATCCTATCGGAAGACTTATCACAAGAGTAACGAACGATATCGAAGTGCTCAACGAAATGTTTTCTTCGGGCATCGTCATGGTCTTCAGCGATGTATTTACAATCATCGGCATTCTCTATTTCATGTTCTCGATGAACTGGCAATTAGCGCTCGTTTCGTTGAGCGTCTTGCCCTTGTTGTTTTACGGAACGTTTTTGTTCAGAAAGAAGGCGCGCGAAGCATACCGCGAAGTTCGTCTTCAGCTTGCGCGCATCAATACATTTATGCAAGAGCACATCACTGGTATGATGGTAGATCAAATTTTTAATCGAGAGAAAAAGTCGTACGAAAAGTTTTCCGATATCAACGCATTGCATCGCGATGCAAATATCAAATCGGTACTCTACTATGCATTCTTTTATCCAGGGATAGAACTCATAGGAGCGCTGGCAATCGGATTAATGATCTGGTATGCCGGAGGCCAGGCGCTTGGTGGAACAGTCACGCTCGGCACCATCATGGCATTTTTGCAGTTTAACGAGATGTTTTGGCGCCCGATTCGTGATCTCTCTGAAAAATATAACATCATGCAGACAGCGATGGCATCGTCTGAACGCGTCTTTAAGCTGCTTGACGATACGACACTTATTGCAAATCCCGTCTCTCCGGTCAAACTCAGTGAAGTAAAAGGAGAAGTTGAGTTTCGCAATGTCTGGATCGCCTATGCAAATGAAGAATGGGTGCTGAAGGATGTCTCATTTTCGATCAAGCCCGGTGAAACTGTAGCATTTGTCGGACATACCGGCGCTGGCAAAACAACCATCATCAATCTCCTCAGCCGTTTCTATGAATTTCAACGCGGGCAGATTCTGATAGACGGTGTAGATATTCGTTCGGTGAATCAGGAAGAAATACGCCGGCACATGGCAATTGTGTTGCAGGATGTCTTTCTCTTTTCCGGCGACATCAAATCCAACATCAACCTTGGCGATGAGACGATTTCATTAGATCGCATGAAGGCGGCAGCGCGTGTTGTCGGCGCGCAAAGATTTATTGAAAACTTGCCGAACACCTATAACGCAGAAGTCAAAGAGCGGGGCGCAACATTGTCTGTCGGACAGAAACAGCTTATTTCATTCGCGCGTGCATTAGCGTTTAACCCGAAGATATTGATACTCGACGAAGCGACATCAAGTGTCGATACTGAAACTGAGATTCTCATCCAGCAAGCGATACGGAAACTGCTGGAAGGCAGGACATCGATTGTTATTGCGCACCGCCTCTCGACAATTCAACGAGCGAGCAAAATTATCGTCATGCACAAAGGAGAAATTCGAGAAATGGGAACACATAAAGAACTTCTCGCCCATGAAGGGATCTATTATAAGTTGTATAAGCTTCAGTATAAAGAACAGGAAGCGGCAGTGCTTGTTAATAATGGAAAATAACGTCATTGATCACCATTGGAACATTTTCACAACTCTTGGAGTAAAATACTTGCGGCAGTAATGAATTATCAATCTAAAAACTAAGGTGTTATATGAAACGACTAAGCATGCTCGGATTATTATATATTATCACTGTACTCGTATCCGTAGCACAAGAAAAACGCACATCGGCAGGAGAGCGACAATCAGTCGATCTGACCATTTACAATCAGAATCTTTCGTTAATACGTGAAGAACGAATCCTTCGGCTCAGCAAAGGCTTGAGCAAAGTAACGATTCCTGATATTCCTGCGACGATCGATGGAACGTCGCTCCATTTTTCCAGTCTCACCGATGCCCTTTCTGTGCGTGTGCTTGAGCAGAATTATCAGTACGATCTTGTCAACCAGGGGAAATTGCTTGAAAAATATTTAGGCAAAGAGGTTGAATTCATACGCATGAACGAAGAGTCGAAAAAAGAATATTCAGTGAAAGGCAGACTGCTTTCGACAGGTTATCAGGCACAACCGCAATATGGCTACTCGATGCCGAATTATTCGTTTGTCGGCGGTATGGTGGCGGAAATCGACGGCAAGATAGAAATCAATCCTGCAGGCAGGCTCGTTCTTCCGAGTTTGCCCGAAGGGCTCATCATCAAGCCGCAGCTTGAGTGGCTCGTCAGCAGCTCGCGTGAAGGCGAACATCGCACCGAGATAAGTTATCTTGCGGGCCAGCTATCGTGGAATGCCAATTACGTAGCCCTGCTCAGCAAGGATGATGCGAAATTAGATTTGACGGGATGGGTGACGATTACGAACAGTTCAGGAACAACGTTCAATAATGCCGGATTGAAACTTGTTGCAGGTGATGTAAATATTGTACAGGAACAATTTAATCTACGTGGCGGACGCGCAAAAAGCGTTATGATTGCGGACGAAGCAGCACCGCAATTCAAGCAAACTGATTTGTTCGAGTACAAACTGTACACGTTGCAGCGCCGCACTGATATTCGGAACAATGAGACAAAGCAGGTCGAGCTCATTGCCGGGAAAAATGTCCCGTCTCAGAAAGTGTTTCTCTATGACGGAATAGATAACCAGTGGCGGTACTGGTATAACAATTATGATTATCGCTCGCAAGGAAGTTTCGGTCAGCAATCGAATCCCAAAGTTGGCGTATATGTAACATTCAAGAATGACGAGAAATCGAGCCTGGGCATTCCGCTACCGAAGGGCAAAGTTCGCGTGTATAAGCGTGATGAAGACGGCAAAGAACAATTCATCGGCGAAGACGAGATAGATCATACACCGAAGGATGAAGAAATTCGATTGTACTTAGGTAACGCATTCGACATCGTTGGCGAGCGGGCACAGGCTGATTTTAAGACACTCGCCTCCGGGCATATTGTCGAGGAAACGATCCGCATCAAAGTGCGCAACCACAAGAAGGAGTCCGTTGAAGTGCAAATCTACGAGCACCCGTGGCGCTGGAACCAGTGGGAGATTACCAAGACCTCAGCCGACTTCGTGAAGGTCGATCAATCGACGGTGAAATTTCCGGTGAAGATCGGGAAAGATGAAGAGAAGGTAGTGACGTATACGATTAGGTATACGTGGTAAAAGGGATATTATTAGAAAGCATTTTTCAATTTATCAATAAAATGCAGTGACTGTAAGGATGCACTGGAATATTACTCATAATCAACTTGTAAATCGGATTCATCATATCCGAATCGTTCAATGATTCTATTGCAGAATTTCATAGTGTCTTTCGCACTCCAATTGGTTTCAACATAGAAGTTTGAATTTTCTATTTGCTTTGGGAAATCCATTCCAGATGTGTTTTTGCTAAAGTATTGCCTCTTTGGGCCGCGCATGTCTAAGACAATGTCGAACTCTGATTGATACTTTTCATAAAGAATATTGCAAAGAGATAGAAGGATTTCGTTCCAATGAGAAACTGGAAAGCGTTCTCCCTCAAAGATGAATGATACTGGCTTTCTGTGTGAGAAGTTGTTGTCGTTTCGAGCTGAACCGTTGTTTGACTTTGACGTCTTTCTGGAAGGTTTGTTTCCTTTTTTGAGTAGATCGGCCAGCGTTGTTGGCCGTTCGGGAACATCGTGGCGAGGTCTTGCCAAGTTACAGTAACGGTGAGTCAACCTGGCATTTTCGGGTATTGTTTTTCCACCTAGCCAGTATTGATCAATGTGGTCAACAGCCGAATCGTCAATATCCTGAATCCGTTGACCGCATATTAAGCAAGTTGGATCCGAATTAAAGAGTTGTTCTTTAAGCTTCTGAGAAAAGCATCGAGGTTCTTTTAGAGCGATGCCTATGATACTCTGTAACGTCATTCGCCATTTATCAAATCGTATTGTTACTTCTCGAAGATTGCTAGTCCCAGCCACTATCGCCTGAATAAACTCTTGATCTTCCGTCATCAAGCAGATTAGAGCTTCTCGTATGGAATCGAGATTTTGATAAACCTTATTTTTATCTTCCTTTGCAAAACTATACATCAAAATATCGTACAAGGACTTATTTAACACCTGTGATTCCCAATCCCCATTTGGATTCTTGCTAGTTCCAGCAGTAAAGCGTTTGAAGGCATGGCTTCCAAATAATCTGTTGTTTATGTCAACAGTGTTTTTAAAAGCGTTTGTAAGTTCTTCAGCTTTCTGTCCATCAATATCTCTGTATTGTATCATCTCATTATTGAAGAATCGCACCATCGGTGGTTTGTAGTGCAAATAGGTAGAATGATAGAATGCTGCAAAACGAAGTACAAGTTCTACATTTCTCATCCTATCTCTTGGAGGTTCGTGTCCGACAAGCGAAACAAAATCTTCGTTCTGTGCTAGTTTCTTGAGAAGCTCATTGTATGATCCTCTGTATATACAGTTTCTAAGTTCTTGCTGGTTAAGAGTCACTGCTCCATTGTTGAGGCGTTCGAATATTTCAAACTTTAAATCGTGGTTCGAGTCTTTCTTGAAAGTGATAGTTCTTAGTGGGTAATGACTAATTTTATCTTGGAAATTTTCGTCAAGCTCTTTATATGTTTTCTTATTTAGGTCTTTATAAACTTTGAGGCCCGATAGTCTGAAAACTTGACCGCTAGGGAATTTCCCCTCAATGAAAGAGAAAAATGACGTTAGGCGTTGTTGTCCATCTATAACTACTTCCTTTCCATCTTGCTCCTCGGATAGATAAATAACTGGGAGAGGAATATCGACTAAAGCAGATTCGATCAGCCGACTAGATTTCTTTATATCCCAAACGAAATGCCTTTGGAAGTCAGATTGTAAAATCAATTTCCCTTTCATGCACTTCTCATGTAGGGATTTCACTTCAGGCTCATTCGTCTGGGTATAGATCTTCCTTTCGGTTATTGCTGGCTCGTTATCTTCTTCAGATATTGCTTTTGATTCGTTATTCATTATTCTATCCCTCCAGTGTTAATGGAGTTTCCTTCCAATATATCATGGTGTATAGATAGTTCTTTGGCTAAAACTTTCATCACTTCCCCTGCAAAAACGCCTCGCACATCTTTACATCTTCTTCGCTGCCGAGGAATACAGGCGTATGTTGATGCAGCGCCGTCGGGTGGATATTCAAAATGCTTTGTTTGCCATCGCTCGATTTACCACCCGCCTGTTCAATGATGAATGCCATCGGGTTACACTCATACATCAGGCGCAATTTGCCCTGAGGATTTTTCTTGTCACCGGGGTAAGCAAAAATACCGCCATATAACAGTGTGCGATGTGTATCACCAACCATTGTGCCTATGTAGCGAAGTGAATATGGCCGGTTGGTTGTTTTATCTTGCTCTTTGAGATACTGAATGTAGTTCTGCATCCCCCCATCCCAATTGCGATAGTTACCTTCATTCATGCTATAGATCTTCCCCTTCTTTGGAATTGTAATATTCTCGTGTGAGAGAAGAAACTCGCCGACGCTTGGGTCGAGCGTAAAGCCATGGACGCCATGCCCTGTCGTGTACACGAAAATCGTGCTCGATCCATAAATAACATAGCCGGCAGCCACCTGTTTGTATCCGGGCTGGAGGCAGTCTTGCAGCGTTCCCTTCCCGGCCGTGGATACACGTTTGAAGATGCTGAAGATTGATCCGATGGTAATATTTGCATCGATGTTCGATGAACCATCGAGTGGATCGTAGAGCAGAACATATTTCCCCGCAGTATACTCATCGGGGATGTGCAGAATGTCTTCGTTCTCTTCCGACGCCATCACGCAAACATGTCCGCCGTGATCCATTGCTTTGAAAATAGTTTCATCGGCGAAGACATCCAATTTTTTAACAATATCGCCGCTTGTATTCGTTTTATCTGCTGTACCGATGACATCAACGAGTCCCGCTTTACTCACTTCGCGCCAGACGAGTTTTGCCGCAAGTGAAAGATCGTGAAGCAGGCTGGAAAATTCACCCGTAGCGCCAGGATGTTTTGATTCCTGTTCATTAATATAGCGTTCTAACGTCATGAATTTTGTAGGCGGCGGCACGTGTTGTCCTTCGAATGTTTATTGAATAGAAAAGAATTGAACGTAACTTACCAAAATCCACTTAGACTTGCAAGGGGTTTTTGCGTTTCTTGTGAAAACTGACTATATTTTAACCGCATTCTCAGAAATGCTCTTCGAGGATGCGCTCCCTGAAGTTTAAAATAGGTGAATGAGTAATAATGAAAATAGTTGTTTGTATTAATCACGTCCCGGACACAGAAACAAAAGTTAAAATTGGCGCCGACGGGAAAGTTATCGATAAAACAAGTGTCAATTATATGCTCAATCCCTACGATGAGTTCGGGATCGAAGCAGCGCTTCGCCTCAAAGAAAAAATGACAGGCGAAACCATCGCGGTATCCTTGGGTGGCGATACACATAAAGAGACATTACGCAAGGCGCTTGCTATGGGGGTAGATAAAGCCATTCTTCTTAAAGATGATACGGTACGTGACTCACTCTCTGTTGCCAAAGCATTAGCCGATTGTCTTAAACAGCTTGCACCGGATTGCATTTTCTTCGGAAAACAATCAATCGATTACTACGATGAGCAAATTCCCGGTATCGTTGCAGAGCTTCTCGGTATGCCTTCTGTCTCTGTTGTTGTAATGATGGATATTCAGGATGGAAAGATTGTGTGTGAGCGCGAGATTGAGGGCGGGCATGAAATTGTGGAGACGAAATTTCCGGTGGTTATTACAGCGCAAAAAGGATTATATGAACCGCGATACCCTTCCTTAAAAGGAATTATGGCGGCGAAGACAAAGCCAATTGAAGAACGACAACCTATTGCATGTCCATCTACTGTTGAAGTAATAACGATGACCAAACCTGCCGCGAAAGCCCGGGGCAAAATCGTTGGTAGTGATGTCACTGCTGTGCCGGAACTTGTAAGATTATTACAAGAGGAAGCAAAGGTCATCTAAATGAAACTGCTTGCATTTGCCGAACAGCGTGAAGGAAAGTTTAAGAAATCGGCGTACGAAGTAACACAAGCCGCCCGCCGCATGGCGGATCAACTTGGAGCGGAGTTCGTTACGCTTGCTATCGGAGATAACATTGATGGTATTGCGGCAGAGCTTGGTATGTATGGCGCAAAACGCGTCATTGTTGTACAAGATGCGCGGCTTCATTACTATTCGACAACCGCTTATGCAAAAATTGTCGCTGATATTGCTAAGCGTGAGCAAACGACACATCTCTTTTTCCCTGCGAGCCAAATGGGGAAAGATCTTGCGCCACGGGTTGCCGCAAAACTTGATGCTGGGATAGCCGCAGACTGTGTAGCATTACATGTTGAAGGCGGTGAGATCACATGTACGAGACCAGTCTATGCAGGCAAGGCGTTGGTAAATGTCAGGGTTACTTCCGCGACTAAAATATTTACACTGCGGCCAAATGTTTTTACTGCGAGTCCATCGAATGATACAACGTCAGCAGTAGAATCAGCTTCAGTAGATCTTTCAGATGCAGATTTTTCGTCAAAGGTTATTGGTGTGAAGATAGCGGAAGGACGACCGGATGTTACGGAGGCAAGCATTATAGTATCCGGCGGCAGAGGTATGAAGGGTCCTGAGAATTTCCATCTCGTTGAAAAACTTGCAGACGTTCTTGGCGCTGCAGTGGGAGCTTCGCGAGCAGTTGTCGATGCAGGATGGAGACCGCACGATGAGCAGGTCGGGCAGACTGGGAAGACAGTTTCTCCGACACTCTATATCGCCTGCGGCATTTCCGGTGCAGTACAGCACCTTGCAGGAATGTCATCTTCTAAGTATATTGTAGCAATCAATAAAGATAAAGACGCCCCTATTTTTCAGATTGCAGATTATGGCGTTGTAGGGGATGTCTTCGAGATTCTTCCTGCATTGACAGAAGAGTTGAAAAAACACATAGGTAAGTAGTAAGGTAAAGTATATCGTGGAAAAGATTCAGGTTAATATTTCAGCTCTCTCATCAAGCCCGTCGAGCGGAGGAGCATATGCGCTTATATTGAAAGAAGTCAAAGGTAATCGCAGGCTTCCTATCATCATCGGCGCGTTTGAAGCTCAGTCTATTGCGCTTGAAATGGAAGGGATCAAGCCGCCGAGACCGCTTACTCACGATTTGATCAAAAATATTATTGACTCAATGGGCGCAGATTTAGTCGAAATAACAATCTCAGAATTGAAAGATGGCACCTTCTTCGCCAAGCTCTCTCTTGATAGTCAAGAGGTAGATGCGCGCCCCAGCGACGCAATTGCGATAGCTGTTCGATATGGCGCACCGATATATGTAGCCGAAAAAGTAATGGAAGAGGCAGCATTCCTCCCGGAAAACCCGGACGATGAATCCTCCGATGCGTTGACATCATCGGCAGGGAAAGATTCAAAACTCACCAAGCTTGAAGCGTTACGTGCACAGTTAATGGATGCTATTGAACGAGAAGATTATGAAAAGGCTGCCCAGCTTCGAGATGAGATACGAAAGCTCGAACCCAAACAGCAGTAATACTGGCTTTTACTTCTTCTCTCCTCTTTTTACCAACGTTATCATCTCTTTCACTGCTTGTGATAATCCGACATGCGTTGCGCGTGCAATGATTGCATGCCCGATGCTTATCTCTTCTATTTCGTTTATCGTTGCTATGCCAGAAACATTGCGATAGTCTAAGCCGTGCCCAGCATTAACAATGAGGCCGAGACTGTGAGCTAATTGTGCAGATATTCGTATCTGCTTCAATAAACGACGCTGAAGAGCTGGTGTAGTTGCCTCAGCATATTCTCCGGTATGGATCTCTATCATGTCTGCCTCAATTTCTTTTGCAACTTCGATTTGTCGTATATTCGGGTCGATGAATAGGCTTATCGGTATGCCGCGGTCATGAAATTGTGCAATTACTAGTCTTAACGATTTCTCCAGTCGTAGTAAATCTAATCCCCCTTCGGTAGTAAGTTCTTTTCGTTTTTCGGGTACAAGGGTAACGAGGTCTGGCTTCAAACGAAGAGCGATCTTTATGATCTCCGGTACGGCTGCCATTTCTAAATCAAGCTTAGTCGTAATTGTCTTTCGCAGTGCCTCAACATCCTTGTCTCGAATATGTCGGCGGTCTTCACGGAGGTGACACACAATACCGTCTGCGCCAGCCTGCTCACATATTCCGGCAGCAATGGCAGGGTCAGGCTCTGTTCCACCCCTTGCGTTACGAAGTGTTGCGATATGATCAATATTAACACAGAGACGCATGGCGTTGATTATTGTAATCGTTTACGAATAACAAATTGAAATTTTTCTGGCTTACTACTGATAATATTCACTTCCGTAGGACCGCTGAGTTTAGGAATAATGATCCCCGATGAATCATGGATCAGCGTTTCGTAATTAACGATTGCAGTAAAATCAGTATTGGAAAGTTTTTCTAACTGGTCAATGCCACCGCGTACGATAACATCCATCTTTGAAGGAATAAAAATTACTTCATAACTTGGAGGCGTTGTAGATGCGTTGATGGGAATGCCGGAAAATACTCTTTCTGCAAACGGTTGCACATTGATCTGTGCCCGAATAGTCTTTTGAAGAACAGTAAGCGAGAAACTTTCTGGTTCTTCTAACGGGATAGTCTTATCGATGGAAGTTTTTAGATCGACAAATCTTTCATATGCCGTGTGCCATACATGAAGCTTCTCTATCGTTTCTTTTGCGCCGCCGATAGTGACACTGTCCGGTGTCATATGAACAGTTCCCACGGGTCCATACCCGTCAGGGTAGCTTATGACAAAATTGGATACCACAGGAACACGTTTTTCGATATAGTCGTCAAGCGCCAACATCAGCGTTTCAGGCTTGACATCAATAGGTTGAACGGCAAATGGAAGCTTCACATGTTCGAGCAGATCTTTACTTGTTACAATGAAATTATTGGAAGAGAGAGCAGAAGCGTCAATGAAATATTTCAATCCGGGCGTAACGTATAATCCAGCGATAAGCCAGCCATTACCGCTAAAGCGAATGGTAACATATCGCGGGATATGGTGTTTGAGTGTTTTGCCGGGCTTGAGATCTTCAACAACGATTGGCAAATGACGTATGACAACATAGTTGTGAAGCATGTTCACAGATAACCAGGTCAGGATTGCAAAGAGTATCGAAGCAAGCACGATATGGTATTTCTTGGATTCCATTGTATTAATGTAACAATAGAAAAGAAAAAACTCCACCAACGATATGTATGGATAGAGTTATTATAGAACAGGCTACAACTTCGAAAATTTTGCCATTATGATCTCAATGATAAGCTCATCTTTGTTAGCGCGGGAAATCTGTCTACCGTAGATTGATAGCCCTGAAATACCGCGGGCATATCTTCGCATTTCGTGAACGGTCATCTCATCCAATTGTTGTCTGTATGTAACCTCATCATCGCTCATAGTTTGTTGAGGAGTTTCCACCACAGTGGATTCCGCAAGAGCTTGCTGTGGAGGAGGTTCTTCTACTATTGTCGGTTGGGGTTGAGAGCGTGATTTACGAATCTTTTTTTGGAGTGGTTCTACCGATGGCTCTTGTATAGACAAATACTCAGGTTTTTCTTTTGTCTGCGAGAGAGGCGGATAGATGAGTAATTCCGTACTATCATCAGGGCGAGGAATAACATGAGCCGAAATGAGTTCTCCAACTCGTTGTGCAGCCGCTGCACCCGCATCAACAGCAGAGCGAATCGCTGCAACATCGCCGATGAGTTTAATTGTCACCAGGCCTGCGTCTGCCCGCTCGCGCCCTATGAGTTTTACATCAGCAGCTTTCGTAGCAGCATCAGCCGCTTCAATAGCTCCAATAAGCCCACGAGTCTCTATTAACCCTAATGCGTACTCTAACATAGAAATTCTATTATCGCAACCTTCCCGAAAAAGATATCCTCAGTCGGAAGAAGAGAAAATACAGTTATTTTCCTTGAGGCCGTTTTGGAAGAATCATTTCCACATCCATGTGTGGGCGTGGAATGACGTGAACGGAGACCAATTCTCCAACTCGTTGTGCAGCGGCAGCGCCTGCATCTGTAGCCGCCTTAACAGCGCCAACATCGCCGCGCACCATGACGGTAACATATCCTCCTCCGATGACTTCTTTACCAATCAGCGTAACTTTTGCCGCCTTAACCATTGCGTCAGCAGCTTCAATAGAGCCGACCAAACCCTTTGTCTCGACCATGCCAAGTGCATCAAGTGAAATATCTGCCATGAAAATACTCCTTTTTGCTGTATGTTGTTAAAATTTACCTGATTCGAATATACTGAAACGGGAGCACAGAGTCAATTTATCTTAAAGTATCAATAAATATGTCATTATAACCAACATTATGCTCCGTTTAATAGTTTGGCAGGGCATTCATTTAATACAATACTGACCCGATGATTAAATATAAGTATACTTCTTACAGTAGGTAGATTTTTTTATAATGAAATGAAAATTAAAGCGATGACATTCATTGATATTCTTTCCTCATTTCGGTATATTTTCATGTTAAGAGTTGTAATAACCAAAGGAAGTAAATGGCAATCAGTAAAAAAGCAAAAATCTGGATCGGCGTACTCTCTATACCTCTGTGTATCGTCGCTCTGATTATAATTGCGGCAAAATTATACTTCACAAGTGATCGCTTGAAAGCACTCATCATTCCTGAGATTGAGCAGTTAACGCACCGTACTGTTTCTGTTAAAGATATTTCGTTATCAGTGTTTCCGTCGATAGCAATATCCATTGAAGATGTAAAGCTTTCTAATCCCCAAGGAATCCAATTTCAAAAAGAAGAATTTCTCTCTATAAAAAACATGAGGCTAAATGTAAAACTGTTCGAGCTTCTACAAAACAACATAGTAATAAGTTATATAATTGTAGATCATCCCAAAGTATATTTGGAAATGAACAAAGACGGGATGAAAAATTATTCAAGCGGTTCAGCAACAAGAACTACAGCAGGAAAAGAACAGACGCAGCGATCAAAAAGCGGAGGAATACTGTTATCAAATCTCGAAATTATTGACGGCGAAATAGAATATGTAGATTATAAATACGAAAGCCGGCTACGTATGACCGGCTTGCACCACATTGCCGATGTAGCGGCTAAGCCCGGCGAAAACAATGTGCATATTCAAGGAACAACCTCGCTGGATAAACTAAGCTATGGGTCGCTTAGTATGTGGTATCTGTCTGAGTTACCGGTTTCGGGAACATCAAAATTAACCTATGCCATTGTTGACGACATTCTCCGATTTGATGATGTAGTCATGAAGGTCAAGGATTTGCCTCTAACGATTTCGGGTACCATCGCACAACTTCAACAGAAAACCCTCAAGCTTGATCTGACAATTACATCACCGGAGGCAGATATGGCGAAGCTGCTTTCATTAGCTCCGGCGGCAATGCTTAAAAAAAGCGAAGGACTTTCAAGTACGGGTAATGTAGAGTTTTCTCTGAGTGTTAACGGCAATTCAGATGAGATGACAAACCCCGGAATTCAATGCAAGTTCTCTGTTATCAATGGAAAAATACATTATGCGTCACTTCCCAAATCGATTAATAATGTTAATCTTAAAGGAAGTTTTGAAAAACCATCGGCACCAATTGGGACTAAAGGCATAGGCAGCTTTGAACTTGAAGCCTTGACTGCAACACTCGGCAGTGCAACGTTGAATGGCAATATGAAGCTTGCAAATTTTGATGATCCTAATCTTGTTGCTGCACTCAAAGGTAAGCTAAACTTAGGTGAGGTAAAAGAATATTATCCGCTGGAACCCGGGACAGAACTGAACGGTGGGATGAGTATGAATATTAACATTGATGGCAAACCGCAATCTCCACAGACGATCAAAGCGAGCGGCACTGCAGAATTCCAAAATGTCACTATGAAAACAGCCGGCTCAGCAACACCGATACATAACCTTAGCGGCAACGTTCAGTTTAACAATCAAGTTATTGAATCCAAACACCTGTCAGTGAATATCGGTGAATCAGATCTTGCGCTTGCATTTACGTTGAAAAACTATCTCGGGATGATATTGAAAGAGGGCGCAACATCCTCGAGCAAACCGAGCGCAACTGTATCCTTAATATCAAAGCAATTGCACACAGCCGATTTGTTATCAGAAGAAACATTGGAAGAAAAGGCAAACAAGGATGAAACGATTACCGAGAATAAGACAGGATTTATCCCCGGAATAGATATTGACGCGAATGTCAGCATTGATAGGCTTGTAACGCAGAAATTTGTATTTGAAAATACTCGAGGCACAGCAGCAATTGCGAATGGTATCATCAACTTAAAAAATATGTCGCTTAATGCTTTTGGAGGTGCAATAACAACAAAAGGAATGCTTGATCTGCGCGATCCTAAAAAAAGCCCATTTCAACTTGATCTTGATATTAAACAGGTAGAATCAAACGCCCTGCTCTCAGAGTTTACATCGTTTGGTCAGTACCTTTTCGGCAAATTTTCTATAAAGACAACTCTTAAAGGTGATTTAAACGATACACTTGGGCTTCATCCTCAAACTCTCTTTGGAGATGGCACCGTAGATATTGCCAGCGGTAAGCTCATGGGTTTTCCACTGACACAAAAAATTGCAGACTACACAAGTCTTACAGAATTACGAGAGATAAACTTCAAAGATTGGACAAATGCGTTTTTAATTTCTAACGGCAGACTCAATATCAAGGATTTAAAAGTAAATGCTGGTGAAATCGGTTTCTTACTTGGCGGGTCACAAGGGCTTGATGGTTCGATGGATTACCTTCTCACAGTAAAACTTCCGTCCTCTTTCTCTGATCGTATCAAACTTGGAGGGGGTGCGGATCAACTCTTACAGTTTTTCAAAGACAAAGATGGAAGGATTAACTTGACGTTCGACGTTGGCGGTACAAGCACCAACCCCACCGTCAAACTCAATGCCAAAGCTCAAGAAGAAGCTGCGAAAGCCGCACTGTTAAGAAAAACAGATGAAGCAAAAAATAAATTGGAGGATGATCTGAAGAAAAAAGCTGAAGAAGGATTGAAAAAACTTTTTAAACGGCCATAGCACATGGGCAAACGAGCCCGCATCGCCGTTGCTCCCAAACAGTCTCTCGGTCAGAATTTTCTTATTGACGATAACATTGCCAGAAACATTGTGCGAGATCTTCATCTTGAACCCGAGGAAGTCGTCATTGAGATTGGTCCGGGACAAGGTGCTTTGACACAGCACCTTGTTGATCGTGTACAGAATCTTGTAGCGATGGAGATCGACAGCAGGATTGTTGATGCATTAATGAAGAAGTTTGGCAATGAACGAGTTCATATACATCATCAAGATTTTTTGGAAGCGAGGTTATCGGAAATATCTCAACAATTTCAAAGAAAACTTCGGATCGTTGGAAATATTCCATATCATTTAACAAGTTCCATACTCTTTAAAGCGTTTGAGGATTATAATGTAGTGAAAGATCTTACGATCATGGTACAGCGCGAAGTAGCACGCCGCATAACAGCTCTGCCCGGATCGAAAGATTATGGAATTTTATCAGTATGTTCACGGTTTTATGGGATCCCGAAACAACTCTTCAATGTATCACCGAATTGTTTTTATCCAAAGCCGAAGGTATTTTCAACTGTTATCCAGATAACCATGCACGAAACATTACAAAAACATATCGATATTGAACTGTTTAGGCTCGTGGTGCGAACATCCTTTGGTAAACGACGGAAAATTTTGCGCAATAGTTTAAAGTACTTACCGTACGAAGATGAAGTTCTGCAGAGAATATTTTCAGAGACGGCACCCATGCTCGATCGCAGGCCCGAACAGCTTACAGTAGAAGAGTTTATTTCATTGACGAACACAATACAACACAGTATCATATGACACAGGATGCTCGAGATATAGATCAGACAATTGTCACAGAAGACGCGATAATTATTCCGCGTAAACGCGGTGTGAAAACCATCGAAATTGACGATGAGTTGATGGAAGATATTCGCGAACTTGTTCATGACAAGGCGGGTACGCTGCTGATGAACATTATCGCAGATTTGCATGCGGCAGATATCGGCAACATCATTAATCGTTTAGAAGCGGAAGAACGACAGTATGTCTTTAACCTCCTTGATGCGGAGACGGGCAGCGCAGTATTGTTGGAAATTGAGCCCTCGGTACGAGAGGCGCTGCTTGAATCAATGCCATCGGAGAAGATCTCAACGTATGTAGATCTTCTGGCTTCCGATGATGCGACCGACCTTGTTGCAGAATTGCAGCCCCACGTTGCAGATAAAGTGTTACGTGCAATGCCGGCGGAGGAATCGAGTGATGTAAAAGAACTTTTACAATATGACCCGGAAACAGCCGGTGGTATCATGGGAACGGAGTTTGTCGCAGTGCAGATGAATGATACTGTTGCACAAGCGATTAAAGCAGTACGGTTGATGGCGAAAGACAACATGGTCATTTATACAGTCTATGTCGTCGACGAAGAAGGATTGCTTGTCGGCGTACTTCCCTTGCAATCGCTTGTCTTACATACGCCAAACAGGCGTGTGTATAAGATAATGGAAGCCGATGCCAAAAGCGTAAGTGTCGATGTTGATCAGGAAGAAGTTGCGGCGATGTTTAGAAAATACGACCTCGTAGCATTACCTGTTGTCGATAAAATGGGAAAACTTGTGGGGCGAATAACCATTGATGATATCGTCGATGTTATTGAGGAAGAGCATAGCGAGGATGTTGCGCGCATGGTTGGTTCTGATGCAGAAGAGCTAGAAAAACGATCACCATATCAGATTGCGTTACTACGTTTGCCGTGGGTGCTCACAACGCTTGCTATAGAGTTTGCCGCAGGTATTGTTATTCACTATTTCGATGAAACTCTAAGTAAGGTTATTCTTCTTGCATCGTTCATGCCAATTATCTCTGCTATCTCGGGAAATACAGGCCTTCAATCTGCATCAATAATAGTTCGGGCAATGTCTACAGGTCTTGTAACACTAGATCGATGGTGGCTCCCGGTTTGGCGGCAAATACAAACATCGCTCATCATAGGTAGTGCCTGTGGGTTGTCGCTTGGTATTATTGGTGCTATTTGGCAAGGACGTTGGGAATTTGGCTTAGTTGTTGGCATTTCGATGTTCACTTCTATCAATATTTCTGGTATCGTCGGCACGTCAGTGCCAATGATTTCTAAACGGCTCGGCTTTGATCCGGCATTAACAACAGGTCCCTTTGAAACAGCATTTCAAGATGTCGTGGGCATTACTATTTTCTTGTCGCTTGCAACGATGATGTTGCAGTGGATTGTTTAATCTGTCATTCATAATGACTCAGCAACCATCTCGCGTGCTTCGCCCGGTAGATGTGCTATTTATTCTTTTCAGCTTACTGCTCACCATAGTTATACTTGTCTTTACAAATAGCAATGTTAACGTACTGATTGTTGCGGGAGTAAGTTTAACAGCCAGCGCTGGAATTGTGGTTTTGGCGCATGCTGTTGTCAGTCGGAGCGGCAAGATATTACTAGCTGTATATGACTGGTATCCCGTTCCGGGAATATTTCTTGTCTTCAAAGAAATGCACATTATCATTCAATCGATAGGCAGTAGTGATTGGGATGTTGTTCTTATTGCGATAGATCATGCAATGTATGGCGTACATCCTACAGTCTGGATTGGTCAGTTTACAACGCCACTCCTCACTGAAATTCTGCAAATAGGGTATGCAAGCTACTATTTCATCATGCTCGCGGTTGGGGTGGAAGTTTTTATGAGAAGTGACAAAGAAAAGTTTTCATATACGCTCTTCATTATAGTGTATGGATTTTTTCTTTCCTATCTGGGGTACGCCGCCTTTCCCGCTGTAGGTCCACGCTTTACGTTGCATGACTTCTTTACTCTTGATGCTGATCTGCCAGGATTATTTCTCACCACGTCGATCCGCGATTTTCTGAACGCCGGTGAGTCTATCCCTAAAGGTGCAATCAATGCGCTTGCGCTTGCTCAGCGCGATGCGTTTCCAAGTGGACATACACAAATGACGCTTATCTCGCTTTATCTTGCCAGCCAATATCGTCTTCGATCCCGCTATGTTTTATATGTGTTTGGCACACTCCTGATCATCAGTACAGTGTATATGAGGTATCATTATGTTATTGATGTGATTGGAGGAGTAGTGTTCGCAGTCGTAACAATCTGGACAGCACAAAAGCTTTTTAGACGATTGGATGGACAACGTAAAAATCAATAAAGGCTTCTCAAATACTAACAATCAACAAGTATTTCATCCTTGCATTTCATAACCGCTTTTCGTATTATTATCAAACCACGATGTAGAAATTCTCAGTAAAGGATTGTATGGTGCCGACTCGATGTTCTCAGATTATTTTTTCGACGTCGCCTCAGTCCCCCTTCTCGTGTCGTACCGTGTTCATCCATCAACTCCATCTCCACCAACAATAATTGTGATGCTTTCTGCTTTGCAAATACTTATTATTGTTTTGTATTCATGTGTAATGGCGACGCTATCTATTATATGTGTACCGTTTGCTAAAAACGAAGATGTGCTTTTTAAGATTTTCAAACTTTATTCACGCGGAGTGTTATCAATCAGCGGTGTGCGTGTTGAGGTACAAGGGATAGAGAACATTTCGTCAGGTTGTCATTATCTCTATGTCGGAAATCATGCAAGTTACTTTGATATTCCAGCGGTTGTCGCAGGTATTCCTGATAATGTGAGATTTGTATATAAAAAGGAATTGAATAAAGTTCCCATTTTCGGATGGGGCATGAAGCTCACAGGATACAATATTGCAATCGATCGGAGAAGCGGCAACGATGCAATGCAGAGTGTAGAATATATCGCGGATAGAATGAGACGTGGAGCCTCGGTAATGTTATTTGCCGAAGGAACACGTACACCGGATGGAAACTTAAAGTCGTTTAAACGGGGTCCATTTAACATCGCAGTAAAAGCAGGCGTACCGATTGTACCGGTTACTATTCGTGGAAGTTATGAGGTGCTTTCCCGGCACTCGTGGCGTATTCGCTCGGGAGTTATTTCTCTCAAACTGAACAAACCCATAGAGCTGCCTCAGGCAAATGGCAGAGAAACTGAGATTGAACTTCGGGATAACGTGTATGAAGTCATCAAACACAATTTAGAACAGAGATGAAGTATGGCTGTAACTGTTAACGATGTAGAACATGTCGCAAAGCTTGCGCGACTCGAATTTAGTGAGGTGGAAAAGAAGAAATTTACCAGCCAACTCAATGAGATTTTATCGTATATCGAAAAGCTCAATGAGCTTGATACGACAAATGTTGAACCGCTTTCCCATGTCACAGAAATGAAAAATGTCACGAGTAATGATGTCGTTCAGCCTTCCTTGCCAAAAGAAGAGGTATTGATGAATGCGCCGGATTGCACAGAAGAGTTTTTTAAGGTTCCTAAAGTTATTGGAGATCGTTAGCTCGTGAAGGGAAAAATACATATCGTAGGCATTATCCCGGCACGCTATGGCTCTACGCGGCTGCCGGCGAAACCGCTGGTTGATCTTTGCGGCAAACCGATGATTCAGCGTGTTGTCGAACAGGCGCTACGGTCAATCCTTCTGACACGGGTTGTTGTTGCAACTGATGACGAACGAATTGCATCCGTCGTGAAAGGATTTGGCAGTGAAGTAATGATGACACCACAGTCCATCAACACCGGCAGTGATCGCATTGCGTATGTAGCGCGGAAAATTTCCGATGCAGATATTATTGTAAATATTCAAGGTGATGAGCCGCTTATCGCACCTCGGATGATCGATGAAGCTATAATGCCGCTAACGCAGGATGATGCAATCCAAGCCGGCACCCTGGTCAAGAAGATTACGTCAGCTCAAGAGCTGACAAGTCCTCACGTCGTGAAAGCCGTGCTTGATAACGCAGGATATGCAATCTACTTCTCTCGCTCACCGATTCCATATCTGCGCGATGATCCAGAAATAGAGAAGTGGCACGCGCATCAACTGTATTATAAGCATATTGGAATCTATGTTTTTCGAAGAGAATTCTTGCTGCAATTTACATCGTGGGAAGAGTCGACGCTTGAACGCATTGAGAAGCTCGAACAGCTTCGAATTATTGAGCACGGATACAAAATTAAAACCGTTGTGACAGAATATGACAGTATACCGGTTGACACCATCGAAGATGCCGAACGAGTGCGACAAATTTTATTGAAGAACCACGCAATGAGTGTAGTATGAGCGAAAACAACGACAACATATTTTGGCGAAAACTCCGCGCAGCGTTTGGACGCGGGCTTGCAGTGATCGTTCCCATTGTTATTACGATTTGGGTGCTGAATCTGCTCTTTAGCGCAGTCGATGGCATCATCTCTCCGATTTTCGACCAAGTGCTGAATCGGCATATCCCCGGTCTCGGGTTTATGACAATGATTGTCCTCATTCTTATCGTTGGATTCTTATCGCGTAATCTTGTTGGCAGAACATTGGGGAAAGTATTTGATCGGCTCATTTTATCCATCCCTCTTGCAAGGAATATTTACGGCACGATGAAAGACCTGATGCAAATCGGCGGCAAAGGCAAATCGTTCAGGCAGGTGGTGCTCGTCGAATATCCTCGGCAGGGGTTGTGGACGATCGGGTTTGTCACAAACGAACTCACACTTCAAAGCGGCGCAGAATCACATGATACCGTGAGCGTGTACATTCCGAATCCGCCGAACCCGACATCAGGCATGTTGATTTTGGTGCCACGAGCAAGTGCGCGCGTGCTCGATATGTCGGTGGAAGATGGATTGAAACTTGTCCTCTCCGGCGGCATCGTAACAACGGGTACATTAACAACAAAATAACACGAACGAGGACTTCTTGGTAAAACATAAAGTAAAATATATTTTTATCACCGGCGGCGTTATCTCATCACTTGGGAAGGGTATCGCAGCGGCATCGCTCGGATTGCTGTTGAAGTTACGAGGTTTGCGTGTAACTATTCAAAAGTTCGATCCATATATCAATGTCGACCCCGGAACGATGAATCCTTTCCAGCATGGCGAAGTCTATGTAACGGATGACGGCGCGGAGACTGACCTCGACCTCGGGCACTATGAACGTTTTCTCGACGTCAGCATGACGAAAAATAATAATGCAACGACCGGGCAAATTTATTTTGAAGTTATTTCGAAAGAGCGCCGCGGCGATTACCTCGGTGCAACTGTCCAGGTTATTCCCCATATCACCGATGAGATCAAGAGAAGGTTTGAAGCATTGGCAAAAACGGGTGATTATGACGTCATCATAACGGAAATCGGCGGAACCGTCGGTGATATCGAAAGCCAGCCATTCCTCGAAGCGATGCGTCAGTTTATGTACGCACAGGGAAAAAGGAATGCCATCAGTGTTCATGTAACGCTTGTTCCCTACATCAAAGCAGCAGGCGAGATCAAGACGAAGCCGACACAGCATAGTGTAAAGACACTCTTAGAAATTGGCATCCAGCCCGATATACTTATCTGTCGTTCTGAGGCGCCGCTGACGAAAGAAGTTCGGGAAAAGATTGCGCTCTTCACCAATGTTGAACCGGAATCAGTCGTTGATGCGCACGACGTCTCGACAATCTACGAAGTGCCGCTTCAATTCGCCGGCGAAGATATTGATGAAATTGTGCTGGAGAAGCTCGACCTTACGTGTCCAAAGCCCTCATTGAAAGATTGGAAAAAATTTGTCGATGCGGTAAAGAATCCCAAAGGAGAGATAAGCATCGGAATTTGCGGCAAATATACCGATCATCGGGATGCGTATAAAAGTATTGCAGAATCGTTCGTCCATGCCGGCGCAGCAAATAACGTCAAGGTAAAACTTTCGTGGATCCGCGCCGAGGATATCGAACGTGAAGGAGCCGAACACCTCCTTCATGATCTCAGCGGCTTGCTTGTGGCTCCCGGGTTCGGCGAGCGCGGCATCGAAGGCAAAATCGACACCGTCAAGTATGTGCGTGAACATCATATTCCTTTTTTGGGCATCTGCCTCGGTTTGCAGTGCGCGGTAATTGAATTTGCGCGCAACGTTTGCGGACTCACGCGTGCGAATAGCACTGAGTTCAAACAGACAGATCAAAATGTCATCGACATGATGATCGACCAAAAAAAGGTGACTGCTTATGGCGGCACAATGCGTCTTGGCGCGTATCCTTGTACGATAATAAAGGGAACAAAAACCTACAAGGCATACAAGAAAGAGCACGTCTGCGAGCGCCACCGCCACCGCTACGAAGTCAACGATGCGTTCCGCCCCATTCTTGAACAGCACGGCATGGTCATCAGCGGTATCTGTCCTACGAATAATCTTGTAGAAATGATCGAGCTGCCCAACCATCCATGGTTTGTTGCCGGACAATTTCATCCGGAGCTGCGTTCGAGAGCGACGAATCCCCATCCGTTGTTCCGCGATTTTGTGAAAGCAGCAATGGAGTATCAGGAACGACGCAATCACATGGATTGATATTTGCTCAATAGCGGGTCAATTCACAATAATTGAATTGCATTGCGTATGTTTTCTGAGAAAAAAAATACAAGATTTTTCGCAGAAAACATTTGACATTATTGCGAAAAAGTAGTACCTTATCCCCATAACATCTCCTCTCTGAAAGACTCTCCCGACTTTCAGCAGAATGCTTTGAATAACTCAACACAGTGTATGCGTGTTAATCATTTGTCATATTTGCTGTCTTCAAGAAATGTATGAAACATTTTCTTCTTTACTTTTACATACTCATTAATATTGCTGGCTTCGCTTGCCGCACGGACATGACTGCACCCGTCTCACCTGACGTCCAGCTTAGCGCAGAGGATATAGCAGTAACAGATGTGTGGCTGAAAGTACATATTACCCCATCAATACCTCACGACTCGATCCGTGTCACACGCAACGAAGCTACTGTTCTCACGCTTGGCTTTGCAGGGGTTGACACGCTTCTTATTGACGAACATCTTCTTCCCAAACAGACGTATACCTACAAGCTGTATACCTTTGGGACCAACAAGCCAAACTTTTCCAGCGAGGCGCTCACACTTATAACGATGGACACGACACGACACGACTTTACGTGGCAGATTGATACGCTTGGCGATGGTAGTGCGAGCAAACTGAATGATGTAGCAATTATCAATGATACACTTGCCTATGCTGTGGGAGAAATTTATTTGGAAGATTCCTCTGGTCAATTCGATCCTTTGCCGTACAATTTCGTTGTATGGAATGGACGAAGCTGGGATCTGCGAAAAGCGATCGTCTATTACCAGGGAAATCCAGTAGTAGCGCCCATTGAAGGAATATATGCCTTCTCGGCGACAGATGTGTGGTTAGCATCCAGTTATCCAATTCATGGCGATGGAGTAAATTGGACGCTTTATCGCTTGCCGGATATGGGTATTAATGCGAGTGTCTCGAAAATATGGGGTACATCTTCGAACAATATTTATTTCGTGGGAAGAAATGGTTCTCTTGTTTACTTTAGTGTTGGCAGTTGGCAGAAATTTCAGAGTGGGACAACAGTGGATATTAATGATATCTATGGCAAGACGCTCTTAAATAATGACATTCAGATTCTTGCCGCTGCCTCAAATCGGTATACCTTGGGAGAGAGAAAACTCCTTCAAATTACACAAGGTGGAAACGTAAACTCTCTCGCCTGGTCCCCACAACAACGCCTCAACACCTTGTGGTTTGCCTCTCATCATGCAATTTATCTAGGAGGAGGTGGGCTTTTTGTGGGTGAGCCGGGCCGATGGAAACAAATCCTTGATCTTCCAAATTATTATTCCACTCGAATTAGAGGAACCGAAAGTAACAATGTATTTGTCGCGGGCGCGTTTGGTCTGTGTGGTCACTTTAATGGAATGACATGGCAAAGTTATCCCGAAGTGCAACTGCCCGATGGAACGTATGAAGGACTTACGGTTTCTGAAAAACTTGTAATAGCAGTGGGCCAAGTTGGTAATCGTGCCGTAGTGATACGTGGCTATAGAGAATGACCTAATAAATAAAATTGACTTGTTAATTCAAAACAATGTTCCACCAAAATTTATAGGAGATACGATCATGAGTAAGCAAGATAGTCTGTCGAAGGATTGTTCCCATCTGTTTCTAGTAGCTTTATTGATCTTTATTTCTGGAGCCAGGCTTTTTGCGCAACAAGATTATACAGATAAACAAATATTTCCATCATCCAATCCACAAACTGAAAACTCGATTGCAATAAATCCAACAAATCCACAGAATATCTTAGTTTCCACAATTGGAAGAAATGAGTATGATGCAAATGGTAATTTTGTTACAACCCATGTAACACGATTTTATACTACAGATGGGGGTAATAATTGGACGGGTAATGAGAACAATCCTGCTGGCATAACAACATCCGGCGATCCAATAGTCTTTTTCACTGCCAATGGTAATGCCTGCTATGCTTATCTCGGTCTTGGCGGAAATGGAGTTTATGTCTCAAAGAGCACAGATCAAGGGGCTACGTGGGGGAGTCCAATAAATGCTGTAAGCAGTTCATCGGCAGGTGGAGAAGATAAGCCACATGCTATTGCAGACGCTTCAGGGACATACCCTAATAACATTTATGTAATTTGGACAGGCAGGGAAGGTAGTTTTCCCCAAAGTCCATTACGTATGTACTTCAGTCGTTCAACAAATGGTGGAGCCTCTTTTGAAGCAAAACAGCAGTTAAATTCTGGAGATAGAAATAGAGGAGCCAACTTGGCGATAGGGCCAGACGGTACAATCTACGCTGCGTGGGCATCGTTACCCTCTAATAGCAGTTCAAACATCGAAGATCGCATTATCATTAGAAAGTCAACAGATGGTGGTCAAAGTTTTGTAGGGCTACCTTCCCCTTATATTACAGGGATCGGCAACTATGAAAATTCTGGTCAGGATGTTTTTAATGGTATCAAAGTTAATAGTTTTCCATCCATGGGAGTTGATCGTTCACCTAGCACAAGAAACGGCTGGGTGTACATAGCCTACGCAGATAAGAGCACTGGAGATGCGGATATATATTTACACTGGTCTACAAATGCCGGAGTGTCTTGGAGTAACGCTATTCGAGTCAATAGTGATATATCTGGGACACAACAGTGGTTTCCTTCATTGTCAGTAGATCAGGTTACAGGTAACATTTTTATTTCATATTACAATATGGTTGGGCCCAATTACTCGACTAAGCGCTACATGGCGATATCAACCGATGGAGGTACTACATTTACGCAGAATCCAGTGAGCGACGTGTCGTTTACACCAACTCCTTTAGGAACCGGTTTCCCCCTTGGATACATGGGCGATTACTATGAAACAGCAGCAAACGGTTCTCAAGCATTTGCATGTTGGAGCGATAATCGCAGCGGCATATTTCAAGCTTATATTTCTCGGTTCTCTATGCCTGTTACTATTACTGTCGACCAAAAATTAGAGAATAGTACACGAATTGGTACCATTGGGCGTTGGAATACAAATTCTTTTTCGCCACGACTAAACCCTCTTGACATGTTTACTGCTCAAGGGGGCACTTCTGAAGTCCTGCAAGGTGATCAGGCAATCTATTCCAATCAAAAATATTATCAATGGAATTCTGATCCGGATGTGACAAATCATCACAGCTTTGCTATCGACGGAGCTGTAGATATTTACACTTCGAACTTCAAGCCAGTTGTTTCTGCGGTGACGTTCAAAAATGAGTTAATAGATGTGCCCGGCTTAAATGGGGGAACTGTTGATTTTAAGGACCCGTGGTTGATCGACTATACTGATCAAAATTACGGCAACACAAAACGCAACCGAGGTCTAACTGCACCATACAGATCTCGGTCAGTATCTCCCGTGCCATTTTCTCCTGATTTGAGTACCTCGTATAATGGCGATGTTTATCGAGGAGTTTTCTTGAACGAAAATCCATTGAACGATCCAACTAAACCGATCTACTCCGTCAATGCACCTACACCACAAACGCTTGGCGGCTACAATAGTGGTTTCGTTGGCTGGTCAAGCCCTGGGGCACTGGTTGTCTATACAACGCAAAATGTAAGTCCGGTGATCTTCTATAATGCGAACGATGTAATAACAGCAAAATACAAAGGTCAACTCATCTCCACAACCAATGCCGCCGTTGCTTCCAACAGCCAGCGCAAGATTGTTAAAACAGTGCAATCAATATATTCCAGTGTGGATAAACTCTTTACTGCATATGAAAGTGCAGGTGGAGTGTTCTTTCTGTACAAAGATCTCAGTGATGGCTCATGGTCGGGCGAAAAGCCAGTAGAAGGATTGCCCACCTCAACTATACAATACCGCAGCCCAACATTATTTACAGACTCGGCGGCGCAGAAGTTTTTTATGTTGTACGATAAAGTCGATCTTGCAGCAAATACACACAAGATACAATTTTCATCGCACGACCCGGGCTCGAATTCCATGAGCACACCACTAACGCTCTCAACGTTGTATCTTTCATCAACCTATCAAACGACGCCTACGGTTGCAAGTGTACCCCGTAAAAACTCTACCACCCCTCCGCTCATTGCTGCGGCGTGGTGCAATCAAAATGCCATCGGGTTCGCGCTCGGTACTGCTATTACAGATCAATACTTTGGTATTACAACAATGCAGTTTACGTCAATCGGCGAGCTTGCTTTTCCGCTGTTTCCATCAGGCTCGTTTGTAAATCCAACGAACGTAGGGCTTGCAATTTCTTATCTTGCAGGACAAAGCCCCTTTTATGTTTTTCATTTAGTCTGGGAAGAAGCTGGAGAAACAGGCGGGATTAAATATGCTCGAGGTGTGCATACCGGCACCGCGTGGCCCCCACAGCTTTCATCCATCACATGGAGCCCGAGTAGCAGCCCGCAAACATATCTCCTTGCTCCCAATAATGAGATGGAAACGTTTACCAAACCCTCTATCGCCGTTGATGGAAGCGGGAATGTCTACGTTGCATGGGAATATTATAATCCGGATGTTGGCGGACAAATACAGGCTGTAAAGATAGATGGGTCATTCCCTCCAACTATCTATGATTCGTATGATTTCCCTGCTTTCCCTGTCGAAGTAAATTTACCGTACTTGCCATCATTAAGCGATTACCGTTACAGCACGACAAAACCAAATGATATGACGCTTGTCTATCACAGAAACACCGGTACGATGTGCGCACAATATACTGCTGCACAATCGACATGGAGCCTTCCGTACACGCTTGACGCCACAGGTCGGCAAGCAAATGTACAGGGATCAGTCACCACTTCCGATGTCAACCGCTCCGTTGTGTATATGGGCTCGACCGGTCCGCCGTATGCCGTTAAGACAATGACAATTCCTCCACCACCTATCCAGCCGCCGGTTCTCTCCGGTACGCCATTTCTCTACAATAACTCGTATAGACCCAAGCTTACCTGGACAGCAACGGGCAGCACATACAAACTCTACCGTTATACCTGCGCGAATAATGGCGTAGACTGTAATAACTATGCAAACCAGGTTCTTGTGTACCAAGGTGCAGCCACGACATGCACGGACTACGGCGTCATCATTGGCAATAGTTCTTCAAACAGCAAAGTCTACTATTATGTGTATGCGTATGATGCATCGGGACAAACATCTTCACCAATCTCAAATAAAGTTTCATTTGTTACGAATATTGTGCAGAAAGCGTTGGCTCACGAAGAAGTAGAATTACCTATCGAGACAAAACTTCAGGCAAATTATCCCAATCCATTCAACCCCAAGACAGAAATAACATATCAGTTGGCGGAGGATGGGTTTGTCACGCTAAGAATCTATGATGTCCTCGGTAAGGAAGTTACCGTTCTTATAAATGATGAAAAGTCGGCTGGTTATTACTCAGTATCGTGGGATGCTTCCGGTGAGGCGAGCGGAATGTATTACATGAGAATGGTCGTGGTGAATACGTCAGGCAAAGAAACATATCAGGAAATGAAAAAGCTACTGCTTACAAAGTAATCGCAGGTTGTTCCAGATTCATAAAGCCCGGTCCCGATGTGTCGGGATCGGGCTTTTTTCATGTGGCTTCAATCCCTTGCATCTCACTCCAAAACTGCTTACTTTTCTGTAGCATCTATTGCGTCTGCGAAGAACGATACTTGTAAACACTCCATCATGCTTCGCTGATCATCCATACACATCATTCGTAGAGAGCTTGTTATGAAACGTTTATCCTTTACCATGGTCATTGCTGCATTGTACTTCATGGCAATGCTTTTTGTCATAATGTTCGCTCCGGCCGTTCGTCAGCATCAAAAGGAAAAGGAAGAACGAGGAACATCAGATGCGATGTCGGCACTCGACTACTGGACACGCGCACGCGCGTATCCCGAGAATGATATTCCACCTGATAAATATTACAGAGCATTTCTCGCGTCAACATCGAACCTCAAAGAACTTCAAAGAAGCACGCTCTCAGCCGGCATTTGGGAACCGATCGGTCCTCTTAACAGCGACAGTAGAGGGCGAACGATCAGCGTTGCGGTAAATCCGGTTAACACCAATACAATCTATTGCGGCACGGCAAGCGGCGGGTTGTGGCGGTCGCGGCGAGCAAGTCAAGGCGGTGATTGGCAGCGCGTAACATTGGGATATCCTGCGCTTGGCATCGGCTCGATTACGATCGATCCCGCTGATACGAACGTCATGTACCTTGGCACCGGAGAAGTGTACCGCTACGGCGGCGCTGTCGGCGGGTTAGTTGTGCGTACAACGCGCGGGAGTTATGGCGTGGGTATTTTGAAGACGACAGACGGCGGCACGACATGGACAAAAAGTTTAGATTGGTCATACAACCAACAGCGCGGTATTCAGCAGGTGAGAATCAATCCGCAGAATCGCAACACACTCTATGCTGCTACTACCGAAGGCGTGTACAAATCTACCGATCAAGGAGGAAACTGGATACAATTGCTCAGCGTCGTCATGGCGACAGATGTTATCATTAATTCAGTTGATACAACGTTGCTTCTTGCAGCATGTGGAAATTTCAAGAGCACGGGTTATGGTATTTATCGTTCCTCCGATGCTGGGGTAACGTGGTCACTCATTCCCGGCGGACAATCAAATTACTCTGGCAAAACCTTATTGGAGTCTTATGCAGCAAATCCATACAGGGTCTATGCCAGCGTTGCAGACAGTACGACAGGCATAGGCGGCCTATGGCGTTCCACTAATTTTGGAAGTACCTGGACGTTAATCAACGGTCAATCGATCTTCGGCGTGCAAGGATGGTACTCACATTTTGTTGCCGTCCATGCGACTGACTCATTGCAAGTCGTTCATGCAGGATTGTCTTGCTATAAATCGACAAATGGCGGCGTGAATTTAGTCGGATCATCGGGAGGGTATTCCGACAATCATGATTACACTCACGATCCTCAGCAGCCTAATGTTCTGTACATCGTCAACGATAACGGCATTTTCCGCTCGACAAATTTCGGCGCAAACTTTGTCGATATTGGCAGTGGCATGCAGACACTGCAGTTTTATGCCGGGTTTTCAAACTCTGCGACAGACTCTCTCCTTGCACTTGGACAGGTTCAAGATCATATTCCCGGCTACCTTTTCAAAGGAACGACTACGTGGAGCAGGCCCGCAGGCACCGATGAAGTCGGTTGGACGGCTATTGATCAGACCAATGATAATGTCATGTACTCGATTGATCGGGCTGGCAGCAATGTGTACAAGTCTACCAATCGTGGTGCTTCATTCTCTTTTACAAGTGCTATCGGCGGTGTTGGTGCGTGGAATTCACCAATAGTTGTTTCGCCTTCTAACGCTTCGGTGTTATATGCCGGAAAAAGTATCGTTTATAAATCGACAAACGCTTCAAGTTCATGGTCTGCGACGAATGGTGGCGTTGCGCTTGACGGAAATCCGGCACTCTCGATCGCAGTCTCTGCATCAAATCCTAATGTGGTTGTTGTTGGCACAGTCCCGTTCGTAGCAAGAGGACATATCTATCGAACGACAAACGGCGGCACATCATGGACGAATGTCACTGGCATCCTCCCCGATCGTTATCCCATGGATGTAACATTTAATCCTATGAACGATAATACGATATATGCGACGTTCGGTGGTTTTGGAACAGGACATGTTTTCAAATCAACAGACCGCGGCGGTACATGGAATGATATTTCAGGAATATTACCCGATGCACCGACTCCGGCTATCTTTGTCGATCCCCAAGATACGAACATTGTGTATTGCGGTAATGATATCGGCGTCTATATCTCAGTTGATGGCGGCGCAAATTGGTCATCGTACAGCGAAGGGTTGCCGGAAGCAGTAATATGCGCAGACCTGAGCATGAATACTTCGACACGCACACTCAGAGTTGCAACACACGGCAACGGCGTTTATGAACGAAAGATCGGTGGAGGACAGCCGCCGCTGGCATTCGATTATCGCGCATTGAGTTTTGATTCACCCATTAATGGCCAGCAGATTCTTCTCGGAACTACGCTTACAGGACTCACTGCTTCGTTTAGAAATTCTGGTTTGAACGCTCAGACAGATTCCTTTTATGTCATCTACAATATTCTGAAAGGAGCCATAGAAGTTTATTCTCATCAGAAAAAAATCCCGGGTCTTGCTGCTTCAGAAATCAGACAGGTGATATTTGACGGTAGTTTTGTCCCCCCGGATACGGGAACATATACTCTTCGAGCTATGTCATTAGCAAGTGATCAGGAGCCGGCGAATGATACGATTATCGGATCATTTAGTATTATTATCCCGGGAACCATTGCTTACTCGAATGTAACAAAACTTGCCTGCCCGTACACGGAAATTCTCACCGGGTCGCCGGGACCATCGGGTGATGATGTGCAAATGATTATTCCATTGCCGTTTCCATTTACATTTGATGCTTACCAGTACGATTCATTGCAAATCAGCACCAACGGTTGGCTGGAATTTGGCGCGGGACAACGAGGTACCGAACGGGGATTATCAACGTCGGCGCAAATCGGCTCCATCGGTGCGAACAACAACGGCAGACTCGGCACGATACAAAGACCGACAAAAGCACTTGGTGTTTGGTGGGAAGACCTTAATACGGATATTGTCAGTTCCTCCGTTACCTATACGACACTCGGCTCATCGCCCAATCGAAAGTTCATCGTACAGTGGAAGAACATGCGTGCGTACTATGAAGCATCAACGACAACGACAGTAAACTTTCAAGCTCGTTTGTATGAAGGCACTAACGTGGTCGAGTACCATTACGGACCTATTGGTGTGGGAACATTCGGCGGCTCCGATGCCGGCGCAATGATCGGTATGAAGGATTATCTCGGCGGCGATTATCATTATTACGATATAGCAAAAGGAGGCACTGGAACGGCAAGTGAGGTTACCACGAATCTTAGTCCGCTGACGAATTGGCCCGGACCCGACAGCTGTTACAGAATTGAAGGAGTTGCAAGTACGCTCCTTGTTGCAAACGAATCCGGCTGGAATATGGTCTCCGCGCCGTTAGCAATAAACAATTATGCAGCATGCGCGTTATTCAGTTCAGGGCAGTGCCTGAATACGTTCGAGTATAACAGCAGCGGGTATGCAAACACCGATTCGGTGACACCAGGAAAAGGTTGTTGGATTAAATTTCCCAATGCAGGCGGCACGCTGTTCGCCGGATCTCCGATGCCTTCGCTGACCGTTCATCTTAATACCGGATGGAATATGTTCGGCGCCGTTGATCACGGAGTCCCCGCGCCTGCCGGAGGACCGATTGCAAGCAGTGTGTTCGGCTATTCGAATGCCAACGGCTATCAAGCAGTTGACACGCTCATGCCCGGCAAAGCATATTGGGTAAAAACTAATAGTCCTGTGGATGTCGTACTTGGTCCCGCAGCAAGTCCAAAATCTTCTGCCGTTGATTTCTCTGCCTGTAATGCTGTTACTATCACAGATAGTCGTGGAAGGGCGCAAACACTGTACATTGCTGAAGATCGCAGCGGAGAACTCGACCCGGAATTCTTCGTTGTGCCGCCAGCCGCGCCGGAAGGGTTCGATGTGCGCTTTGCCTCGCAGCGGATGCTCGAGGTGGTGCGCGATCAGGATGCGCACGAATTTCCAATACGCATGACCGCTGAGCAGTATCCGCTGACGGTAAGCTGGAAAACAACATCATCCATGGACATGGTTCTCAGCATTGATGATAAAGAAATTTCTATGAGAGAACGTGGAACGACCTATATCCAACATCAATCATCCAACATCAAACTAACGGTAAAAAACTCATCTACTGTTCCTCATGAATTTGCACTTGCTCAGAACTACCCGAACCCGTTCAATCCTGTAACAATGATACGATACCAGATACCGGATGTAGGGGCTGGACATATCGAAGATCCCGCCAAAGGCGGGGAACTGCCCGTACGGTTAGTTATTTACAATGTGCTCGGGCAAGTCGTTGCTACGCTAGTGGATGAGGTTCAGAAAGCAGGGTACAAGTCGGTTGAATGGAATGCATCGCCCCTACCGAGCGGCGTGTACTTCTACAAGCTTGATGCTGGCGCTTTCACCGATGTAAAGAAGATGTTGTTGCTCAAATAGTATCATATGATACCAGGTGTAGGCTGGTTTTAGATACCAGAGAAAAACGTGCCATCAGTCGTCAGGCGGAATGAGATCAAGATACTGTTTGACGACTGAAGGTGCAAGTCGACGAATG